>Ga0256831_1000670_pt1 | contig 17928 bp, 13 predicted proteins | sample 132544metaG_FD_189087 | JGI IMG/M metagenome (GOLD analysis project Ga0256831, IMG submission 189087) | Hydrothermal vent microbial communities from Lau Basin, Pacific Ocean - 132-544 | ecosystem: Environmental > Aquatic > Marine > Hydrothermal vents | place: Pacific Ocean: Lau Basin | collected...
AAACTTGTGTAAATTTCTGTTATTATTAGTATGCCATGTACTAACACTAAATCATAGCTTATATTGGAAAAGTTCTTTTACATGGAGTGCTATGGACGAAAGAGGTTTAATTTTTTAATGAGTAACAAAACTTTAGTTTTAACTTAATGCCAGTTAAAACTTCAAATGCCTTACAGTTTGTGCATTGTTGATTAACTGATTCAGTGATTTTATACCAATTTCAAGGTGTTTATCCATATAACTTTTATCAACGTTCTTATCTGAAGATGATGTTTTTACACCTTCGGGAATCATTGGAATATCTGAAACCAGAAGGAGTGCTCCGGTTGGAATTTTATTGGCAAAGCCCACGCTGAATATTGTTGCAGTCTCCATATCTATTGCCATTGTTCTTATCGCTCTAAGATATTGCTTAAACTCATCATCATGTTCCCATACCCTTCTATTAGTGGTATAAACTGTTCCTGTCCAATAGTCTAATTTTTCATCACGAATTGTAGTGGAGATAGCTTTTTGAAGGGCAAAAGCAGGTAGTGCAGGAACTTCCGGAGGGAAATAATCATCTGATGTACCATCTCCTCTAATCGCTGCGATTGGTAAAATAAAATCTCCAATACTGTTTTTTCTTTTCAAACCACCACATTTACCTAAAAACAAGCATGCTTTTGGTTTAATAGCTGTAAGTAAATCCATGATTGTTGCGGCATTCGCACTACCCATACCAAAATTTATTAAAGTGATATTACCAGAGGTAACAGCCCTCATGGCATTTTTTCTGCCGTATACTTTTGCATTATATTTTTTCGAGAATTTATCAACGTATTTGCTAAAATTTACTAAGATTATGTATTCACCGAATTGATTTAATGGCATACCGGTATATCTTGGTAACCAATCATGTACTATTTCATCTTTTGTCTTCATATTCATTCCTTTTTTTTAACAACACAAATATTATGCCATTAGTTTTATTTAAAAAGATATAATCTACTTTTTATTGTCTTCTTAGGTATTAGGATAAAAACCCTAATAATTGAAAATGAAATACACCATAATGTATTAGCAATAATGTATAAAAGAAAAAAATAATTATCTTCGTGATTCACCATGATTTTAAAACACATGAAATTATATATAATACCAACACCTATTTCCGATGATATTGAGAAAACAATTCCGGATTATGTGAGAAAAGTGATGCATGGAATAAAGTTTTTTATTGTGGAAAGAGCTAGGACAGCAAGAAGGTATATCAAAGCGTCAGGATATCAGGGTAGTATTGAGAATTTGACTTTTTTTGAGCTTGATAAAAGAGATAAAGATAATCTGCCAAATTCGTTCTTTCAACCTGCCCTTGATGGAAACCCTATTGGATTGATGTCTGAAGCAGGGATGCCCGGGATAGCTGACCCGGGAGCTAAGGTCGTTGCCAGAGCACATCAACTGGGCATTAAAGTAATACCTTTAGTCGGTCCATCTTCTATATTTTTGTCTCTTGCAGCATCGGGTTTGAATGGTCAAAATTTTGCTTTTGACGGATATTTGCCAGTAAAAACTCCAGAATTAAGGAAAAAATTGATTTTTATTGAAAAAGAAATTTTTAGTAGGGGTACTACACATATATTTATTGAAACTCCATATCGCAATAATCGTATGGTTGAAATTTTGTTGAATTCATTCAATACTAATATCAAACTGTGTATCGCATCTGAAATAGCAGGAAGTGATGAATATATATTGACAAAGACCATTGGGGAATGGAAAAAAAGCAAACCGAAAGATTTGCATAAAAAAACTTGTATATTCTTGTTAGGTAAATAGACAATACGAAAAGTCAAAAGATGACAAAAAGGATCAATTTCGAATTTGCTGTGTTTTCTAACAGTCACTATATAATATTGAATAACTTTTTAGAGTTAATAAAGAAGTTTTACCAAATAAATTTTAATATGGCGTATAAATATTATAGAATTAATTTTTTAAAATTGAGAAAAAAAACACAGGTTAAGGGCGAGTATTTTTAACGAAAATATTGGAAAATTAAAATTGAATATGTGTGTTATTTTAGAGTTTATTTGGTATTAAGATGAAAACAATAAAATCAAATTTATGAGGCGAGTTCTAATAAAGATAAATATATTTCTATTATTTTTATCCTTTTCAACCGGAAGTATTGGACAGGAGCAATCACGATTGTACGATATAGGTAAAAACATAGAAATATACACTAATATATATAAGGAGTTAAATAAAAACTTTGTTGACGAAATAGATCCGAATATTTTGATGAAAAAAGGGATAGATGCGATGACAAAGTCTTTGGATCCATACACAAGGTATTTTTCAGAATCAGAAGCAGAGAGTTTCAGGATCTCAACTCAAGGAAAATATAGTGGTATCGGATCAATAATGAAAAATGTTGATAGTGTGATTACGGTTGTGGAACTATACAATGACAGTCCTTCATATAGAGCAGGGCTTAAAATAGGAGATCAGATATTGGAAGTTGCAGGTAAATCAACGAAAGGTAAAACAAGTAAAGAAGTGGCAAGTATTGTTAGAGGTGCTCCCGGGACTAACATCGTTTTCACGGTGAAGAGTTATGGCGATACCAAAACAAAGGAAATAACAATCGAAAGAGGTGAAATAAATATTCCCAATGTTCCTTATTATGGATTAGTAAATGATAGTATAGGCTATATTCATTTATCTACTTTTACAGCAGATGCCGGCAAGAACGTAAGAAATGCATTGAAAAAACTAAAGGATAGTGTTGATTTGAAAGGGGTAATCTTGGATTTGAGGAATAATGGGGGAGGATTACTGAGAGAAGCTATTAATGTGGTAAATGTTTTTGTTGGGAAAGGAGAGGAATTGGTTTCCACTAAAGGTAAGCTTAAAGAAAAAAACAAGGTTTATACTACCCCTAAAAATGCGCTAGATGAAAATATTCGTTTTGTAGTGCTTATCAATGACCATAGTGCTTCTGCTTCAGAGATAGTCAGTGGATCGATTCAGGATTTGGACAGAGGTGTATTGATTGGTCAAAAATCTTTTGGTAAAGGCTTAGTTCAAAATGTTTTCCCAATAGGCTATAACTCAAAAATTAAAATTACTATTGCTAAGTATTATATTCCCAGTGGGAGGTGTATTCAAAGTAAGGTTTACGAAGATGGTAAAGCCGTTTATATTAAAAAAGATAAAAGGAATGCTTTCAAGACAAAAAATGGTAGGAAAGTATATGATGTAGGTGGAGTTGAGCCGGATATAATGATTGAAAAAGAGAAATTATCCCCCTTTATAATAAGTTTGCTCAAAGATAACATTATATTCAAATACGTAAATGAATATGCTCTTAATCACGATTCTATACCTGCTATAGAGGATTTTGAATTTAAAGACTTTGATAAATTCAAGGATTTTTATACCAAGAATGATTTTGTTTTTAAAACCAAAGCTGAGAAAGAAATTGAAAAGCTAAAAAAATCAATTGAGGAGGATGATTTGAGATCTATATCTAATAATGATTTGGATAAACTTTCGAATTTGATTCAAAATGAAAAGAAAAGCTTTTTGGATAAAAACAAAGAACAAATCAAGAGGCTTATAGAAAAAGAGATAGTAAAAAGATTTTATTTTAATAAAGGAAAAATAAAGGATTCGCTGAAAAATGATGTTGAAATCCAAAAGGCTATTGAAGTATTAAGTAATGCTCAAGAGTATAACAAAATATTAGCAAAACCTGAATAATGGCATATCTACTACATATCGAATCATCAACAGACATCTGCTCTGTGGCTTTAAGCAATGATGATGCACTACTGACCATAAATGAGAAAAAAAACAGTTTGAAGCACTCAGAAATCATCACATTACAGATAAAAGATGTAATAGATAGAGCAGACATAAGCATAGACGAACTTTCTGCTGTTTCTCTAAGTGAAGGTCCGGGCTCGTATACATCGTTGAGAGTAGGAATGTCAGCAGCTAAAGCGATTTGTTATGGTAATAATATTCCTTTGATAGGAGTGAATACTTTAGAATCCCTAGCTTTAGCCAGCAATAGAGGTATAGAAGAGAAATATTTGTTATGTTCTATGATAGATGCAAGAAGGATGGAGGTGTACGCTTCATTGTTTTACCCTAATATGCAAGCAATCTTCATAAATAAGCCTATAATATTGGATAGTAAAACTTTTTCGGAGTATTTAGATGAGGGCTATAAAATTATTTTTTCAGGTAATGGTGCAGATAAATCCAAAGAACTGTTTCAAAATTTGAATACTGAATATTCTGATATCGTATGTACAGCAAAATCGTTAATAAATATTGCATTTAATAAGTATCTTAATAAAGATTTTGAAGACATAGCATATTTTTCTCCCAATTATGTTAAGCCACCTAACATTACAAAACCAAATGTTAAACAACTGTGAACAAACAATCTATTTGCTTTAAATTAGTTTCTTTTTTATAAGAAAAATAAATATGTAATAAATTTCAAAGCAAAATAGGGTCGAAATTAAAAGTTGGTACGGTTTATGTTATATGTAGAGCATATTAGTCAACTTTTAATAATAGATAATTATGAGAGACAAAAAGAACGAAACTGTAATACTGAAAAAAGGTGGTAAAGAAATTTTATTGGATTATGCTGATTTGAGAAAAGCGGTATTGGTCCTTAGAGCGGTTAATCACCAGTTAAGACAAAGGATAATAGATCTTTTGGAAGAAAGTGAAGGAATAACCGTTACCGACATTTATATCAAGCTTAGACTTGAGCAATCAGTTGCTTCACAACATCTTGCCATTTTGAGAAGGGCAGGCGTTGTAAGAACTGAAAGAAACGGTAAATTTATTTATTATTCTTTGGACAAAGACAGGCTAAAGCAAATAGACAAATTGGTCTCAGATTTAGCCGGCTAGGTTTCAGTACTACAGAAAAAATATATCTGGCTTGCCATTATTATACTTTATGGATACTATTGGCAAGCTGTTTATTTTTTCAAAACTTGTTGTTTCTAAGCGAATCTATTGTAATAATTCCATGAAGAATTGTTAGTTTTTTACAAATTATGTTTTTTTTTAATATATTATTTGGATATATTAAATAAATGTATCATATTTGCACCGAGGTTACTACAAAATGTCTCAAAATTTAAGAAAACTACAAAGATTTTGGAATGAAAAAGACTAAGGTACTATTAGACGTCGGTAAGCTACAATATGCTGTTGAGCTTACGAGAGCGCTTGCGCATCCGTTGAGGATGAAAATACTTGAATTTATTGATAGGAATGGTGATATTAATGTAAATAATATTTATCGTGCACTACAGTTGGAGCAATCGATTACTTCGCATCATCTCAGGATTTTGAGAAGTGCGGATGTCGTAAGTTCAAAAAAGGAAGGAAAATTAATGATTTATTCTATTAATTATGATGTTGTGGGTAAGGCGGTAAATGCAGTTAATAATTTTTTAGGAAAATAAATAATTGAGTTCTTTTTGCACATTTTATTATTGATCCCCGAACCGATTGATAATTCCTATGTTTTGAATATTTTTATTCAATACTTATTTTGTTGTGCGATATGGTAATCTCATGTACAATTCCTAATTATTTAGCTCAGCATAGCTCTTTATTTTCTCCTTAATGAATAAGCTAAATTTTCATTTTTTTTACAATAGCTTTACTTATCCTTTTGATTAAAAATGGACCTTCATAGATAAATCCGGTAAATACTTGTATTAAATCTGCGCCTGCATCTAATTTTTCTATTGCATCCTTAGGGCTTGAAATTCCTCCTACTCCTATTATTTTTTTATCATTAGCCAGATTTTTTTTAAGATATTTGATTATTTCAGTGCTTTTGTTAGCTAGTGGCTTACCACTTAGACCGCCATTTCCAATATTTTCCAGTTCATTTTCAACCGTGCTTAAATCACTTCTTTCTATTGTTGTATTTGTTGCAATAAGACCTGACAGACCGGTTTTATTAGCAATATCAATAATATCGTCTAATTGCGATTTGTTTAAATCAGGAGCTATTTTAAGGAAAATGGGTTTTGGATTATTCTTTCTGTTGTTTAAATCTAATAATTTGTTTATAAGTCTTGTAAGTGGTTTTTTATCTTGCAATTTTCGTAGATTTGGAGTGTTTGGGGATGAAACATTAACGACAAAATAATCTACATAGGGAAAAAGTTTATTGAATGATATCGTATAATCTAGATCAGCATCATCCAAGGGAGTAATCTTGTTTTTACCGATATTTCCACCGATTATAAGATCTTTATTCTTTCTTTTTTTGAGTTTTTTGACTGCAGCATCTACCCCATGATTGTTAAATCCCATTCTATTGATTAGAGCAGAGTCTTTTTGTAATCTAAAGAGTCTGGGTTTGGGATTTCCATCTTGTGCCTTTGGAGTGACTGTTCCTATCTCAACGAAGCCAAATCCCAAAAGACCTAATTCATCAAAAGCATCTGCATCTTTGTCAAACCCTGCAGCCAATCCTATTGGGTTTTGGAAGTTTAGCCCCGCTACAGTTGTTTTTAGTTTCTCTGATTTATATTTAAAAATACTTTTGATTAATATTTTTGTGGGGTAAAATTTTCCAAAAACAGATAAAAAATTTAATGCAATCTTATGCGCACTTTCAGGATTAAATAGAAAAAATAAAGGCCTAACAAGAGTTTTATATATCATTTATCACTTATTGAAACAGTTAGCAAATTCCAACTTTCAGTTTTTCTATATCTCTTACTAATAAACGATGTCTGTCAAAGGTAATAATTCCTTGATTTTTCAAAATATTCAATACCGTCGTAACCGTTTGTCTGGAAGTTGATGTTAGATTAGCGATTTCTTGATGTGTCATGAATTGACGGAGTACAATCTCATATCCGACTTTTTTACCCTTTTTGTCAATTAGTTTTAAGAGATAATCAATTATTCTGGTTTTTGAATCTTTGAATACTATTGACTCTAATCTTTCATCTAAGGCTATGTTTCTTTCTCCTAATAATTTGATGAAAAACCAAGCCAAATCTTTATCTTTCTTTGCAATTTCTTTGAGACTTGAAATATTTATTTTCTGAATCTTTGAATCTTCAAGTGCAAAAGCATAGTCTCTTCTCTTTTTCAATCCTGCAATAGATTGTTCGCCAAAGATTTCATTTTGGTAAAAAATAAACTTAGTTATTTCTCTTCCTTTTTCATTATAACATCCTATTTTTACACTTCCTTCTTTTATGCAGTATATCTCATTAACTTTTGTACCCGGTATATATACTTTTTCACCTTTTAGAAAAGTAATTATTTCTGAATTTTTTTCAAAAATTGATTTGATTTTCGCTAATGTCATTTCGAAATATTTATGAATCAATATGTAGATCAAACTGTTTTATAAAATCCAATATTAATGGATTCTTATTAACTAACAATTCATATTTCTCTTTTGTTGATAAAATTTTCTTTGTTTTTATTTCTTGGTGATCCGGAAATTTTTTCAAATTTACTATAATTTCTATATCCATAACCGGATTATAATGAACTTCTCTGATTTTTTTCAACAATTGCTTTTCTTCTGATAGCACATCTTTTGCCAGATTAGTAGGTACATATATTTTTAAATTGCCATCTATGTCTTCAAAATCCAGTTCTTTTAAAACATTTATTGTAATCTGAGATGAATGCTTATTGATCAATTCAAAAACTATATTTTTGATCAAATTTATATCAATTTCAATCGCCTCTTTTTTATTAGCGTCCTCTTTTTTTATCTCATCGAGCAAGGCATTCAGTTTAGGAACTTTGAATGATGAATTAGAAACAAACTTTGCTTCTTTTTTCACGGGTTTGTCATCTGTTTCAACTTTTGGTTGATCGGAATCGGATTTTAGCGTTCCTAAACCTATATTAGACTTTTCCGAATTTTTTGATTCAAAAGTATTTATCTCTGACTCCTTTGATATTGAATTGTCAAAATTATCTTTAGGTTTTACAGTACTATATTGTTTAATCTTTTTTTTTTCAACAGTAATATTTCCTCCTTTAATCATGTCTTTGATATGGCATAATTTGCTGAGTGCTATTTCTACATGAAGTCTTTTGTTTTGGGCTAAAGGAAACTGATAATCGCATTGGTTCAAAATATTAAGGGCTGAAAGGACGAAACTCTTATCAACAAGATTGGATTGATTGATATATCTGTTTTTTAATTCATCACCTACTTCCAATAAAAGATGAGTTCTGGGATCTTTGCTAATCAGTAATTGTCTTAAATGATCAGATAGCCCTGACACAAAAAGATTGGCGTCAAATCCCTCTCTTAGAACTTTATTAAAAAGTAGCAAAACACCGGAAATATCACTTTGAAGAACATAATCAGTTATTTTGAAGAAATAATCATAGTCAAGTAGATTAAGGTTTTGAAGTACCTGTTTATAAGTAATAACACTATTTTCGGAAGAGCTAACTATTCTATCAAATATCGATAGAGCATCTCTCATTGCACCATCTGCTTTATTAGCAATTATATGAAGGGCTTCTCGTTCGGCAGTAATATTCTCTTTTTCACAGATTGATTCCAATTGTTTAACTATATCACTAACTTGGATAGCTCTAAAATCATAAATCTGACAACGAGATAATATTGTGGGAATTATCTTGTGTTTTTCGGTAGTAGCAAGAATAAATATTACATGTTTTGGAGGTTCTTCCAATGTTTTCAAAAAAGCATTGAATGCAGATTTGGATAACATATGCACCTCATCAATGATAAACACCTTATATGTCCCTTTTTGAGGTAAATATCGGACTTGTTCATCTACCAACATCCTTATATGATCTACGCTATTATTGGAGGCAGCATCAAGTTCAAATATATTAAAAGATGCATTACTATCAAAGGCTTTACAAGATTCACACTCATTGCAAGCGGTATTTTTGTCTATCGGATTCTCACAGTTGACTACCTTAGCAAGTATTCGTGCACAGGTAGTTTTACCAACCCCCCTCGGTCCAGTAAATAGATAAGCTTGAGCCAATTGATCTTTGTGTAATGCTGATTTTAGTGTAGATGTGACATGCTCTTGTCCCACCACTTCATCAAATGATCCGGGTCTGTATTTTCGTGCTGATACTATATATTCTCCCATACTTGGTAACAAAGATAATCCATTAATCCAAAATGCAAAAAAAAATGTATTGAGATTTATTATTTTTAGGTAAATGAATGTGCTTGGATCTATATTTTATACTATGCTTGCCGATACATTAAATTCATCATCAATTTTGTTCAATTTGACCCAAACAAGTTTATTTTCAATATTCTTATCGGAATCAAAGAATACCTTTACATAATTGTCGGTAAAACCCGTATATTTTCCTTTTTTTGAGCTCTTTTCTACCAATACTTGTCTGGTTTCACCCAAAAAGGATGAATTAAATGCACGCTTCTTCTTTAATGATAGATTTGTCAATTGAGTATTTCTTTCTCTTCTTATATTTACCGGTACAACTCCCGGCATACCGGCAGCTTCTGTATTTGAACGTTCAGAATAAGTAAACACATGCAAATATGAAATATCCAAGCTGTTAATAAAATTGTATGTATCTTTAAAGTCTTGATCTGTTTCTCCCGGAAAACCCACAATCACATCCACACCAATACAAGCATGTGGAATTAATTCCCTGACCCTTTTTACTCTTTGCTCATACAAGTCTCTAAGATATCTCCTTTTCATCAATTGTAGCATTTTATCCGATCCCGATTGAAGAGGAATATGAAAGTGGGGAACAACTGCTCTTGATTCAGCGGTAAATTTTATTATTTCATCAGTAAGGAGATTAGGTTCAATAGAGGATATTCTTATTCTTTCTATTCCATCAACATTATCCAATTCTTTAAGCAAATCGAGAAAATTGATATCTTCTTTTAATCCTTGTCCATAATCTCCAATATTGACCCCTGTCAATACTATTTCTTTTATCCCTTTTGCAGCGATTTCCTCTGCATTTTTTATGATTAAATCAGGGTTGCCACTCCTGCTTTTTCCTCTGGCTTTTGGTATGGTACAATAAGTACATATATAGTCACAACCGGTTTGTATTTTTAAAAATGAACGGGTTCTATCTCCATATGAAAAAGATGATTTAAAGTCTGCAACATCCTCAATTTCACATGAAATAATTTTTGAATCAATTTCTTCATTAAGGTATTTACCAATGTTAAATTTTTCGCTAGCTCCCAATACCAAATCCACACCATCTATTCCGGATATTTCCGCAGGTTTCAGTTGAGCGTAACACCCTATCACAATAATCTGTGAATCGGGATTAATTTTTTTGGCTTTTCTGATTATTTTTCTGTTTTTTCTATCGGCAAAATCAGTAACGGAACAAGTATTAATAACGAAAATATCAGGTCTGTCCTCAAAATCAACAGATTCATAACCCAACTTTACCAAATCCCTACCAATTGTTGAACTTTCTGCATAATTCAACTTGCACCCTAAGGTATAGAATGCAAATTTTCTCTTTTTCGACATAGACTAATTACCCTCTTTTACCTTTTTTTCATACTCTTTGATATTGTCAAAGGTATCTACTAATTTATTCCAGAAATTGTCAAAAAACGGTTTGAACTTAGCAACTGTATCTTGTGTTTTTGAAGGCAATGTCTCCAGATAATCATAGGACATTGAAGTGTTTTTACTATTTTGTGATAATAAACTCAAACTATCTATTCCCCAAAGTGTGTAACTATAAAAAACTAAAAAAAGAATTCCCATCACAGCGCCACCAAGCACTTTGTTAATAAAGTTGATTTGAGCAAATTTCAACAAATCCTCCAATTTCTTACCCACAAACCTTATCACAATCAACACCAAAATAAAAGTCAAGGCAAAACCCAATATGAATGTCAAGCCAGGATGAAATTTAAAAATACCTTGTAATAAATCTATCATGTAAGGTGAAAGCTTCAATGCAGCCAATATCCCTATCATAATAGAAACCAAGGCAAATATCGTCTTTATAATACCACGGCTATATCCTATATAAAAGCCATAAAGAATAAGCAGTGTAGCAATTAAATCTATAAACATATTTCACAATTTGTACGAATATTAATAATAAAGTAAAGGCAAAATAAATAAATATATTTTGTTATTCTCTCAAAAGGGCAATAAAACCTAAGTTTTTAAGCAAAATAAGCATAAATTAACATTTTAAACTGTGTGACAGTTTAAGAAATGTTTGTTTTTTAAAATTATTCAAAAATCTCTAATCCTTGTCCAGTGTTCGATATTCCTTATCATGATGATATAATGGTAACCTTGAACCCGAAATTCAAACCTATTTTTGCCCAACTGCCCTCTAACTCCCCGTTTCTCCATTTTATTCCGAAACCGGGAGAATCCCAACCCGCAAACCTGCTCTCCACTCATCACTCATAACTCACCATTCATTACTCAGTCTCTCCGTCTCAATCGCTCATCACTCATCACCCATCACCCATCACTCATGATCACCTAACCACCGTCACATCCCCCGCCAAAACCTTATTCTCTCCCTTACTATCGACAAACTCTATAATATAGACATAAACTCCGCTTAAAACGCTGCCTGACTTGTACTTTCCGTCCCAATTTATTGGAGTGTTTCCTTTGGTTTGGTATATTTTCTCTCCCCAGCGGTCAAAGATAGTACAGGATATTAGTTTTATTTCCTTTGGTACGCGGAAAGACCAATTGTCATTGATGCCATCTCCATTTGGTGTGAAGATATTTGGTATTTCCAGTTCGGGTTCTTGTACACGGAGGGTAAATTCTCTATTGTATGTACAGCCGGAACTATGTGTCATTGACAACTTGATAACTGTGCTTTCTTCCGGGCTGATGCTTATGTTCTGGCAGTTTGGACAGTCTATTATTTCTTCTGGAGACCAGTTAATTTGCCATTGGCTTGTGTCCGGATTAATGCCTATGCTTAGTGTTTGGTCTAAGTCAATGGTGGTGTCTTGGAGATTGGGTATTTGTGCTAAATCGGGAAGAGCAGGTAAAGCTATGGTATATACTTCTTTACAACCCATATCGGTTTGAAGCGCGAGTATCGCTTGGCTTTGATTTTGATAAGTGCTTTGGTTTGTGGTGTCGCCATTGTCCCATTGGATATGCCAAGGAGTGGTTGCGGTTGTGCTTAGTATTATTTCCGGAATATCGCAGTCTATTTCTATACCTGGTTCTTCGGGTTTTGCCAATACTTTTACCTGTATATTGGCTATGGAGTCACAGCTATTTATTCCCATATGATGTTCCTGATATTCTCCGTCGGCCTTTATCCAATCGCCCGATATCAGTATGGAATCTCCCGGGCAAAGTGTGATTTGTGATTGCGATGAGGATAAAGGTAGTACTGTGATATGCATATAAACGGTACTATCACAGTCATTGCTACCTACATAACTTTGTTCTACATCTGTTTCTGAGCTTATCTCAAAACCAAATATATCAATAGTATCGCCTTGACAGATATCGATAGTGTCGTAGCTGTATTTTAAGGGTCTAAGCGTGATATTTACATTGTACAGGCTATCGCACTCCCCTGCATTTTCCTTGTGGAAGGTATAAGTTCCTTGTTCCGATATCCACCGGTTTACTACAAATATCGAATCTCCCTCGCAGATACTTTCTGTGATTGTACCTTCCGGCAGGGATTTTACCACTACCTGAATATTTTGGATACTATCACAACCTTTTTGGCTGATAAATGTCTTGGATACCAATGTTTCATCCCATATCTCGCTGTCAAATATCTCAATGGTATCACCTTGACAGATATACATTGTATCCAAATTTTCGATTCTATCCACTATGGTAAGATTGAGAGTGACTGTACTATCGCAACCGGTAGCATTTAGCGTATCAAAGCGATAAATTCCACTTTGAGTATAACTACTATCGTGCCAAATATAGCTTTCGCAAGCTGATTTTTCCAGAGTGGTACTACTAGAACTATTAAGGGTTAAGTCCAGAGTAACACTACTATCACAACCCACGGAATTGATGGTGTCAAAGCGATAAATTCCGCTTTGAGTATAGCTGCTATCGTGCCAGATATAGCTATCGCAACTCGTTATCTTAAGGTTGGAATCACTGGATTTATTGATTGTAAGGTCTAAGGTAACAGTGGAGTCACAACCATAAATATTTAGTGTATCATAGCGGTAAATACCGGTATTTTTTAGAGTATCGTCTTTCCAGATATATTCATTGCAGGCAGTGGTCTGCATACCTATACTATCTTTTTTGTTTATTGTCAAATCGAGTAATACTATACTATCGCACCCTTGAGCATTGGTAAGTATATATTCAGCCGTATCGATACTTTCGGTATATGTTTTGCCATCTATCCAGGTGTAGCTGTCGCAGGTTTGGACTTGTATAGTGTCGAAGGAAGTAGGACATTGGGAGAGTTTTAGGATGAAAACATCCCGACCTCCACCTTTATGAACATCTAAGTTAAATGTATCCTGCCCAAACTCAATATATTGAGTGCCTGAAAAATCACCAGTGAGATATATGTTTTGATATTTGTCAATATGGATTGAATTACCCTCTGAATCGACTCCCCGCATATCAGAATTTTTACTACTTATAGCCCATACAAAATCACCATTAACGTCTAATTTTGAAATAAATAAATTTGCTTGTAAATAAGATATTGTACCGCCATTTAAATTATATATTCCAGAGCCTGGATCAAAATCTCCTTCTTCCCTGTACCATCCGGTTGAATACACATTTCCATATATATCAACTCCAATGGAACGACCAACATCAGACTCTTTGCCACCCATATTTCTTGCCCAAATAAATTCACCGTTACTATTTAACTTTAAAATGAAGATTTCGTAACGAAAAGAAGAAGCATCCAAATTAAAAATACCAGGTCCAGGATCAAAATCAGCAATATTTCCAAAATATCCGGTTATATAAATATTATTGAATTTATCGGTTGTAATGTAATTTCCATTATCCTCAACTGTCCCCCCAATACTTTTGGCCCAAAGAAAATTGCCATTGCTATCCAATTTGGAAATAAAAATATCATATGATGAAAATCCACCATTAACCACAGAACTTATATTAAATACACTTAATCCTGGATCAAAATCTACTGTCCTTGTGAAATAACCTATTGTTAATATATTTCCATTTTTATCAATTGTAATTGATTTTGGTTCAATAGGTCCTTCAAGACATTTTGCCCAAAGGAAATTGCCTGTGTCATCCATCTTTAAAATAAATGTACCTCCGGTATTTAAATTGTAAACACCCGAGCCTGGGTCAAAATCAACTGTACCACTAAAATAACCTGTAGTATATAAATACCCATTGTCAATTGCAATTGATGTTGCAAAATCTCCTGCTATTCCTCCAATAGTTTTAGCCCATATAAAATTCCCGTCACTATCTAATTTTAATATAAATATATCTGTGCCACCTGATGAACTTTGATTATAAATACTTAACCCGGGATCAAAATCAACTGTATTTTCAAAAGCACCACATACATAAACATTGCCATCCATGTCTGTTACAATACCATATCCCGTATCAGCTTTTGGATTTGCAACAGTTGAAGATATTCCTCCGATACTTTTTGCCCATAAAAAATCTCCATTTTTATTCAATTTTGAAATGAAAATATCAAATTCATTATTTGATGTCAGATTATATATACCCGGACCAGGATCAAAATCTCCTGTTCCTTCAAAACTGCCTGTGGTATAAACATTTCCATCCGCATCAACATCAATTGAACGTCCAAAATTTAGAAAATTACCTCCCAAAGTATCACCCCCAAAAGTTTTTCCCCATTCAATTTTTTGTGCTACTAATGAATAGATAAGGGAGTTTATTGCAATAAAAAATAAGATTAATTTTTTCATTATTCTAATAAATAACCCTTCAAGGTTTTGAAAACCTTGAAGGGTTGGTTAGATAATTACAATTTTATCATTTTTACAAATGAAATGTCTCCATTGTTATCTGTATATTTGATAAAGTAAATACCTTGTGAAACATTAAGTTTTATTCTTTTATCTGAACCTTTGAACACATCATGTATTATTAGTTTTCCTGATGAGTCATAAATGCTATATACAGTCTTTTCCATAGTTGATCTTAATAATACCTCGTCAGAACTAAATGGATTTGGGATTACTATTAATTCGCCTAGTCCATTTGTATTTGTAGTCTCATTCTTTTCTTCCGATTCATTTTTTTGCTCTCTGTTTTCTATACCTTTTTGAGCAACACAATCAGGTTTTGGAATGTATATGGTTTTAAAACACGTTGTACTACTGCATGGACAATTTTCATTTTTAGGACACACTGAAAAAGTTAAATATATATCGCTGTCAAATGGACCTACTGTCCAGAGTCCGTTAGATAATGAACCCCATTGGATTGGAGTTTGATTTGGATCACTTGCGAAAGTATAGCTTACACAAACTTTTTGTTCCGATTCATCAATACCATTAATATCTACAAGAATTTCATAACCTGAATATTGCTGCGATCTTTCATCATAGATGCATTCTACATCTTCTACATGTACCTCCAGATCACAATCTATACTACAGGGCTTTGGAGGACAGATAATAAATCTAGAAATACAATTTGTATTATTAACATCTTTCAATAAAAATGATTGACATTCACTCTTAATAGTATATGTACCAACTTCGTGAGTGTTGTTATAAGTAAAAGGACCTTTATTATTACCACTTCCATCAAAAAGATCAAATTTAAAAGGATTATTAAGAGGAGAATAATCATTTGGTACTTTGATGGTAAATGACCATGTGTCATTAAGATCATTACATCCTACATTTCCAATTTCGGCATCTCTAAATTCCTCACATCCCGAGCAGTAGTCAGGTGCTTCGATATACTCAGAAAAATTGCATCCGGGAAGATAAAATTCCATCCACCAGTCTCCTTCCTGTATCAGAAATGGTCCGAGTATCATTGATACAGTATCTCCGATTCCATCCGCGATTGTAAAAACATCATTTTCATTTGGATATGGATCAACCAAATCCCTGTCAATACTCCATCCAAGCTCTCCGGGATCATAAAGAGAAACATATACATAATAGTAATCATCAGACATATTTGGTGTTTGATCATCATCATTGTCTCCTCCGGTACCATTGCTCTGACATGCACTAACTTGAATATCGACAACGACACTGCATGTATCTATTGGTCCTCCACCTCCTCCATTACAATCAAGAACGTTATATTCACTGTAGCATATCTCCATTGAATTACTTAATTGTGGAGGTAGTGTATCCGTTCCATTGGAAAAGTATATTTCCACATATATATCAAGGCAATCTTCTCCGTTAAAGTTTGTTTCAGGAAAATCAAAACAGAACGTATTATTACTATATATTTGCAAATTCTCTATTTCATATCCGGGCACGATGATATCAATAGCTTCCCACGGATCAGGATTGTTATTACAGTTAGATGATATTGTAGGTAGTGTATATCTTCCGCAGACTGTAGCTACTTCCGGAGGCGTATTATCAATGCAAGGTAAGTAATTTATCGTATTAAGCGATGCAGATCCTAATATACTACTGTCGCATTCTTCACATATACCATCAATATAAGCATATCCGAAATGTGCTCCTTGACCACAATCTCCAACTGTAATTTCTAAAGTTGCGATACTATCAATATATTCTTTCGGAATTTTAAATCGATGACATGCCCAGTCCAATACATCAATACCAAGATAATAACAAGGATCATCAAAATGTTGGGCACATTTAACTAAATCTGCATCAAAACAAAGTTCATTACCCGGGGCTAAATCACATTTAATGTTTAGAAATGGTTGTTGGTTTTCATGCCCGGAAGGATTCTCCAATGCTACTGAATACCAAATTGTAAAGTCTCTGTTTTGTTCTGTTACTTTAAATCGTTTAACTATTTTATCTACTCCATAATCTCCAGAACAGTCAATTGTATGACCATGCCTGTCATTAATCTTAAGGGCTTTATTCCCAAATTTCACTCTTTGTATCCCTGTCAAATCATCAACGCCGGAGGTGACTATTTCAAATCTTTTATTTGTAGGTAATGAAGCCTCTGTAAATAAAACTTCGTTTCCATAGAAATCTGTAGGAGTACAATCACTACTCCCAAACACATACGTAGCAGTATATCCCTTATAATATAAAAAATCATCCTCAAATCCTCCGTTATCACATACAAATGTATCTGCATTGACCATTGCTTGTGGGTTGGAGAAGTATGTATTGAGATACTCCTTCATATTGTGTCGGATGTACTTGTCTTTGGCATACGCTTTTGCCATATTGCGGATATCTTCTTCAGTGTATTCATCAAAGTTTTCTATCAAATCAGCATTTTGCTTGATTTCGGCGATTTCTTTATTCAGGTGCGTGGCGATGTAGGCGTTCATTTCTTTTTCAAATACTTGCTTTTGCTGTGCGTTAACTGTATTCTGTGCGTTTGCTACTCCAATCGTAAGTGTAACAAATAGTCCAAGTAGTAAAATCTTTAAATCTCTTCGGTAAAAATAATGCGATTTCCTCATAATAACAAATTTTAAAAGTTAAATAATAAAAAATAAAATAGATATAAAGAAAACCTTACCTTCGCACTGCCGTCTTATACACGGTAGTGAGTCTGCCTTGCTGTGGTTAACCTTGTCCAGGTAGGCTCTTTTTTTATGTGCATTTTATTTTTTTATTCTCATAAATTATATTTTTTGGATCAAGCCGAAAAGTTGTGGGTTAGCATCCATTCTTTGTTTTGTTGGTTGTCAAAAGACATTATTCATTTTAGTGGCAAAAGGAGTTAAAATACGTGAAAA
>Ga0256831_1000671_pt1 | contig 17922 bp, 17 predicted proteins | sample 132544metaG_FD_189087 | JGI IMG/M metagenome (GOLD analysis project Ga0256831, IMG submission 189087) | Hydrothermal vent microbial communities from Lau Basin, Pacific Ocean - 132-544 | ecosystem: Environmental > Aquatic > Marine > Hydrothermal vents | place: Pacific Ocean: Lau Basin | collected...
TCTTCCTCTCCGGCGTCTTTCCGGTTATGGCGTTCTCGACCTTCCTGTTGAAGTCCAGAATCTCCTCTGGATACTCCATTCACATCACCTCAATCATTCCGAAGCCGTGGGCGTTCCTCATACCGAGGCCGAGGTCGTATGCAACGCGGAGGGGCCTCTCCTCGCCCCACATCCGGAATTCGAAGTCCCAGGCGCGAACCTTTGTGTACTCCCCAGTCTTATCATCGCGTTTGATTCTAAACATCTTACTCCTCGCACTTTCGGGAAAGACTTCGATCTCAAAGTTCCCCTCGTATGGTTCCCCGTAAACCATCATGTACTTGGAGCGGAGGTTCTCAAAGGCGAGCCTCTTCCAAACTTCCGGCTCGTTCTCAAAGGGGCTGTTAGGCTGGCCAACCGGCGAGAGGTCCCACTGCCTGAAGCCGTTGGGTGGGCTGTTGTGGTAGACGCTCACGGGGGAGAGTGTCCTGAAGTGCTTCCCAGAGAGGCTCTTGGGAGTCTCTTCAAGTTGGGCTTCGAAGTGCAGGAGCCTCTGGCCTTTTATGTGGAGATTTCCGGTTCCCAGGCCGAGGCCATCAAATATTCCCCGCAGTAGGGTTGCCTCTGGGGATCCGACGTAAAGTCTAACAGTCCCACTCTCCACGAGGAGGCCGTCCCGGGTTCTTTTCACCTCTCCAACCGGCAGGAGCTTGGAGGCAACGAACTTGATGTCCCTCCTGTTGTTGTGGACCCGCTCCGCTACCTCTTCATCTGCAAGGCTTATTGCGTGGATCAGGAAGGAGTAGAGGTAGCGGGGGTAGTTGTAGGGGATGAGGAAGGGCCTTTCGAAGTGAAGGGTGAGTTTAAGTCTCATAGATGAATCCCTCCATGGCGGATACCAATCTTGGGCTTGGCACTACCTTGGATCTCTTTGCCAACTTCAGGGCGTGGTAGAACCCCTCTGGCCTCTCGTTTAACACGGCGTCCACGATAGTCAATGCTCCCTCTGGGACATTTCTGAGGAGACTATCGAGGAACCGCACCGCGTGGTAGAAGTCCTCCTTCTTCAGGTGCCATAGGAAGTCCATAATCTTCCCGACCTCTTCCTCCCCAAAGGAGCGCACGGCCTGGTTGTTACCGGCTTTTTCGAGGGTGTACGAGCGGATTGTGAACTCCTTCTCGGTGAGAACCTCCAGCGCCCCAAGGCTTTCGCTGTGGAGGAGGTGATAGAGGAGCGCAAGCCTGCGGTTGGCCAGGAAGTCCATACGCTCTTCATAGTAGTGAGGCAGATGCATTTTGAGGTCCTTAAGGGCAAGCAAGGATACCCTGTCGACTTCCTCCGCTGGTGCTACCTGATAGATATGCACCCATGTGGTGTCGCCTTTGGTGTACTTCAAGTAGGGGGTGTAGTAATGGAAGCCCACCCATGCTAGAGCGTAGTTAAGGAGGTCAACTTTAATTGGATTCCCTCCCTGTGCCCCAAAGTGTCTGATGAGGTACTTGCCGGCTGAGGGCATAAGGGTTATGGGCATGGTAACGGAGCCCTTGGGTGGTTTGCTCCTTTCAAGGGATTCCCTGGCCTTCTCCAGGCTCCTTGGTATGCTGTCCCAGTACACGTTGTTAATGTTTGCTCCTGCACTGAAGTCAGCGTCACTTGTGAGTTTACCGCCCTCCCTGGGTGAGTGCCTTGCCAGCGCCACGTGAAGTGCCAGCATCTCTTCAAGGACATCGGCGAGGCCCCGGTAGAACTTTTCCTCCGGGATGTCTGCGTAAATCGAGTACGATGCCCCCCGGGGTTCAAGGATAACCTCCTTAGCTCCAGCCCTCACTAGGGACTCGACATAGCCGTAGGCAACGTAGAGGTCAAAGATGAGGTCAATATTCGGTGTGTTGTATCTCTCAGTCATGATAACCACCTTCAAGAATGTAATTGACGACTGCTTCCATGAATTTAGGATCAATAAAGTATCCTAAGCGCCTAATTAATCTGAATGCGTTATAGAATCCATTTTCATTCCCTGTTGTGACTGAGGAGTACAACTGGTATCCGACTTCCCTTAGAACGTTCTCTCTGTCCTTTTTATCTTTGTTTTTAGATTCCATCTCAAGCTTGTCCAGGGTTTCTATGAACTTTGTTGTTCCATGGAAACTGTGTATCTTTAGATAGCTAACGAAATGCCATAACGAGGGAAGCTCAAGCGTTTTAAAGATTCTCCAGCCTTTTCCTTGTTGATTTTCCTGCCCATATGCCAGGATTGTAAATTTTGAAAGTCCTGGAACTTCTTCAAGTGAAGGAGGCAACTGGCTCTTTAAAAGCGTTTTTAGAAGCCCATATTCTTGACTTATTTTCCATGGATTATCCTCCTCTCGGACGATTTTTGTAGCTAGGTCCTTAATCATCAGAAGTTCCCAGAGTTCAACGTCTTCGTAGGGTTGGTACTGGATAACCTCAACTATCCTTGAAGACCCCCTTTTGAACTTGTGAACGGTGGAATAGTAATAGAGACCCACCCATGCCAATGCATACTCAAAATTGCTTAGTGGACCACTCTCTTTGTATTCATAAAATGAGATCCACTGATTAACAGTTGGATCAAGCTGCTGAGTGACCTCCACGGTTTTCTTATCCAACAGACTTTTGGAGCTTTTTAAAGAATCAGGAATATCTGTTACAGGGCCTTTTATTAAATTGGTTAGCTCTTGGTATATGGCTTCCAGCTCACGGGGATACCTCTGAATATTTCCAGGAGGATCAAAAAATGCTCCCTTGCAGAATACTGTATAGCTGAGGTGAGCATACATAGTTTTTGTGCTAACTTTTATTTTACTCCTATTTCCCGTTGCATAGTGGGTCATCAGCATTTCTTCCAATGCATTCCTTAGTCCAATCAAAAGTGACTTCCAGTTCAACTTTTCAGAGTGTATTTCATATCTATCTCCTGCTGGTGTTATTCGTATCTCCCTAGCTCCAGCGCGTATGGCACTTTCAACTATCCCGAACATTATGTGCGTGTTTAAAACTCTGGAGTAGTACGGGGACAGCAAGGGCACTGTTATTTTCATAACCCTCCCCTCACAACATCATCTCCACTCCAAGAACTTCCGCGAACTTTGGTGCCTCTCCTTCTCTGCTTTCGGCGCCTTTGTAGTCGCAGAGAACCAGCGGTATCAATAGTGCTCCAACAACGAGCCTCAGCCTGTCCGAGTCTGACCTGTGTCTTGCGAGCACGCTGAGGAAGGTAACACTTCTTAAGATGTCTTCCTTGGTAGGAAGGGGGATGTCTGGAACGAAACCGAGGTGCTTTTTCATCATAGCCTTTAGGAACTCCCCGGTTCCTTCAACCATGCCGTCAAAGTCACGCAGTTTGTCGAGCACTACCTCAGGGGAAAGCTCTTCCCTGTCAAGGGAACGTATCTGGCCCATTAGGATTGGTTCATGGTGCATCATCACCACAAGGGCCCCTATGAAGGCCGTGTCTTCGTTGAACGTATCCTCTAGAATTTCATGGGCATAATAAGCGCTCACCAGCTCGTGCCTGAATCCCTTTAGAGGTTCATCATTCTCTAAATGCCTTTGGTAGATGTCACTGCACTTTCCGATGTCGTGGAGGATTATTAGGGCCTTCATGAACCTGTCGGCTTCTTCTTCACTGAGTTCGATTCTTACTGCTCTCACTGCCCTGATAATCGAGGGGATGTACTTGCTCTTGATGCTTTCCCATGAGGAGAGCATCTCCCCCACGTGTTCCTCTAAGGTCTGACCACGAAAAGCGTTGCAACTCATTTCACCACCCCCAAATCCACGAGCGTAGCCTGTCTGGCCTTGCCCCCTTTCCTCCTGCCTCTTTTTCCGCTGGCTTTCTTCTGAAACTCACTAGACGTGGCGGTTTGGGTAGAAGCTTTCCTCCCATCTAAAGAATTACTCCCTTCGCTTCTATCCTCAGAAATCTCAGGGGTAAAACCAGTCTCAGGGCTGTAATAATCCGGATTCAGGGCGTAGATTCCATAGGCACTCAGTTTGAACGTTTTCTGAACCTTCCATTTCGATATTCCCTTCTTTTTCTCATCCCACTGGGGTTGGAGTTTGCCGGTGATTATGCCCTTCCCCTTCCACTCCCCAAGTTTTTTCTTGTTGTAGCTTATCCTGATGACCTTGCCGGTTTCAAGCCTCTCAACTTCATCCGCGGTTGTGGGGTACAGCATCACGTAGAGCTCCGGGCGGGACCGGAGTTCATACTCTGGAGGCGCCGAGAACAGCTTAAGCTCCCTGAAATAGACGTATGCAGATGCAAACTCTCTCGGAATGATGTTGTTATCGTAGTGGAAGCGGTAAACCCTGTCGAGGGCTTCTCTGGCCTTCTCTGTGTCAGTCAGATACTCCCCAATTTTTCCCAGCTCGTCGTAGGTCGTGAGGAGCACGAGGGGGTCGTAGGGTACAGCTGAATATGGGAGGGCGTAGAGTTCCTTAGGCAGTTTCGCCTTTCTCTTCCCCCCCTTCTTTTCCAGAATTTTCTTTGCATCTCTTACATCACAGACCCTTTTGCCTTTTTTGGTGTCCCCCTCTGTGTATATCTCTGCAACTGTGATGGCTCTGTTCCCATAGTCCTTCGTCGTGGTTACTGTAGCGAACGTGATCTCCCCGCTAACATTAAGCCTGGACTTAAGCTCCGAAAGCCCCTTTACGATTTTCTTGGATTCGATGCCTTCGTTTTCTGTCGGTAGAAGGACTATTCCCTGCCCCCTCTCGCTCGGTCTTCTTGCACACCTCCCTATGCGCTGAATGAGGGCATCGAGGGGTGCTATGTCCGTCACAACCAGTCCGACATTGGGCAAGTCAAGCCCGGCCTCGACTACTTGAGTTGAGACTATGAGCTTCGCCGATTCGATGGCGTTTTCCTTTTCCTTCCTGTCCTTGGTGGTGAACCTGCTGTGGAGGAGCAGGATTTCTGGTGAATTCACTACATCCTTCAACACGCCTTTGAGGAATCTATAAGTCTCTACAGCCCTAGCCACGGTGTTGCGTACAACGAGAACCTTTTTTCCTTCCTTCAAGGCTCTCCTGATGTCCTCTAACACATCCTTAACATCCCCATCAACGATCCTAACGCCCACGTTTCCCCTTGAGGGCCTGTTCTTATCCCCTTTCTCCACCGTTATCATCTTGGCGTTTTCAGTTATCATCTCCCTGAGCTTTGACGGTATTGTGGCGCTCATGACAACTACCGGAACGTTTGCCTTTTCGAGGATACCGATGACGAGAGAGAGAAGGCGTGGCATGTACATTGATGAATCTTGATACATCTGAACCTCATCGAAGACGACCAGTGACTGAGCAATCGCCCCCGCTGGAAACGTGAACCTGTTCCCAACCGTCCGGTGAGCGGCGAGGCCGTAGAGGAACGAGTCCCATGTGGTGACGATTATCCATCCAAGGAAGGCGTGCGTCCTTTCGAGGCCGTACTCAACGACCACCATTTTCTCCGCTAGCTCTTTTGCCTCTCCCTCTGACTTCCCGCGGAGCTGTAAAAGCTTGGAGGCGAGTTTTCTAATTCTCTCCGCTTGCTTTTCGACGAGTGACCTCGTGGGCAGGACGTAAACAAGCCTTGCAACCGGCCAGCTGTTGTGATAAACACCGGTAAGGAAGGGCATCACGGCCGCTTCCGTCTTCCCCCCTGCGGTAGGAACCTCAATGACGACCTTCCCGCCGGATTTCATTATTCCCTCTATTGCCTCCCAAGCACGAACTTGGTAATCGTAGGGCACAAAGCCCGTCAGTTCCCCGAAGAGCTCTCCGGTGTCCATATACCCAGCACCTCCCCATCTAGAACAATAGCCCTTTTAACTTCAGGAACCTGCGTCGTTCTCGTGTAGTATACCATCCTCTTGTAACGGCGTTCTTCGATTGGGATGTAGAAGGTCTCCTCTTTGGGGCCCTTCGTTTTTCTCCCCCTAGAGCTCCCAGAATAATCCGGGGAGATCCAGGCTCTCTCCATGTACACTTTTATCTTCCTCCTCCGTTGAAGGCTCTGGAATAGAAGGGGAGATACCTGAGAGTACGGTGCCGAGAATGCCAGGGGTGCAGTTTTCTCCTCCAGTCTCACGAAGGAGGCCCAGACGGGCGTTGCCAGGCTTTCGGTGTCTCCAATGGCGTCAATTAGCATGGCTGCCTTTAGGTAGCGCTCCTTTTCCTCTTTGGATAAGTCTTCGAAGATGTACGCTACAAGCAGTTCTTTGGTGAAGGTGTACTCCCGCCTCATGGCGTCATCTTTTTCGGCCTTGGAACCGGATTCCAGGTTCCTGAGACGCTTGAGAAGGAAGGCGTTCTTGACAAGGGGGCTTATTGGGGCGACGCTTACAGACTTAACGTCCACGAGCTTTTCCTCAACCTCTGCCACAGCTTTTTTGGCCACGGTATCGAGGGAGTCGCCGATGTATCTCTCAGGCTCCAGAAGGATTAGCCCCTTTGCCAACGCTCCCTTCAAGGCTGAAGGTGATGGAAGTAAGAGGGACGTCCTAACCTGATAGGAGCGCCTCGCTACTGAGAAAAATGGAAAGCGAAGACGGACGAGCAGAACGTCCATTCACTCCTTCCCCCCATTCTCATTGAGGAGTTTGACCACGAGTCCCTCCACCGATGAGACTTTGGTTGCCTCAATTCCATCCAGCTTGACGCCGTATGTGAACGTCTTCGCCTTAAATCCGAGTTTCTCTGCGTTCTTTATGATGGACTTGCTGGCTTCAACATAATCCTCATAGAAGCCGTGGACGAGGGCAGGAATTGGCTCTTCGCTGGCTATGGCTATGAATTCTTCAAGCTTGAACGCCGGGAACGAGCGCGCGAGGTTTGCACCGATGTATCCACTCAGCATCGGCAGGAGTGCCTTGAGGGCGCTTTCAATCCTAGCCTCCCTCTCCTTCGGGTCTATTACAAGATTGGGCTTGAACTCATTCCCTTCGGCTTTTACAGGGGCACTCTGGGGAATACCAACGAGGCCGAGGTCAAGGACAATTGAGAAGCCGTAGAGGCCAGTTGCGTACTCCCTGCTGAAGAGCATCTGGGCGGTGTCGTTGCCACTGCTGATGGCTCCTCTCTCGTTAACGTCAACCCTGTTGTGCTTTACAGCGGTTATGAGGCGCTCTCCCTCTACCTCTTCGATGAAGTCCTCCGTCGGGAGAATGAAGGAGGTCTTTACGAGGCTAACCCTTCTCACTCCTGTCTTTGGTGCCAGAAAGCCGTGAACGTCCGCGTCGGCAAGGTTCTTTATTATCTCCTCCTCGTTTTTGAGTTCGATCTCACTCCCATCGGCTTTTTTTGCCGTTGTCTCTCCTTGCCCGAACCTCGTCCCGTTGTACCTGAGTGCCCTCTCCGTGAGGTTCGCCCCGTAGGGAGTAGTCCTGAAGTAGTCAACAAAGCCCACGAAGTGCCAGTGCTTAAGCATGTTGCCGGTTATTGCGGGGACTTCAACTACTGCCCAACCGTTATCTGTCTTCACCGTCACCTTGGTCTTTGTAATCTCGATATAGTTTGTTCCCCCTCCGCCCTGGGCGTTGAGGGAGTGGGCGTTTAGCCTTAATCTTCCGCTTATCCGAACGTACATCATTCAACACCTCCATCCGAGTTCTCCTCTTTTGGACAGTGGTTCCAGTAAGCAAAAGCCCAGAGGGCTAAGCTCACCGCCAGCTTCCTGAGGTCCCTCGGGTTTGAAATATTCTCGACCTCTTTTTCAAGGGCCTCAATGTCATCCGGGAACGGCTTCCAGATGGGAGAACAACCCTTTGCTTCGGCCTTCTTCTGGAGCTTCGGCGCGAGCCTGAGGGCCTTGTAAACGCCCTCAAGAAGCTCCTCGGGGGTTCTTGCTTTGGCGATGGTATCAACCACGTCGTAGGCATATTCCTCAAACCTCTCATCAACGAGGTAGCTCAGGTACTTACCTATGTTTCTTACCATCATCCACCTGTCCATGGGGAACACCATATCTCATTTGGAAAGTGAACTATTTAAATATTACGACCACCAGGAAATTAAGTTAAGTATCTTAATAATTAGGTTAAGCTTATTAACCATGGATAACCAACGTTTGTAACGAAGAAGCTATGAATAGGGTGGGGAAGAATGAGGTACATAGTCACCGTTGGAGAACATGTAAACCATATCTTCAAAGAAAGCGAGCTTATCCTGCCACCAAGGCTGAAAAAAGCTAATGTTTCAGTTGACAGCGCGGTTATTCTGTACTCCATCAGAAAGAACGCCAAAGAAGAAGACGTGGAGAAGATTAAACATTTCGTTGAAGAGGCTGAAAGAGGATTCAAATCTCTCGATATTCCCGTGATTTCCAAGGAGGTTAAGGATCCCTACCTCTTCCAGGAGAGGATTGAAGAGTTCAAGAAGCTAATAGTTCCAAAAACCGTGATAAACCTCACCGGTGGGCGGAGAATTCTCGGGTATGAACTCTTTTACGCGGCGATTGAAGTTTCTAATGAGAATCCCGAGGCTGTGGAGGCAGTGTTTTACGTGACTGAGGACGGAACTCCTATTGAGTTCCCCGTCATCAACCCTCAACTCCGGCTGACACCACTGGAGATGGAGATACTTGAAATAATAAGAAAGGCCAAAAGACCAGTGATGATAACGGAGATCAGGGATATACTCTCAGAGCACAGAGACACGGCTTATCCTTTGCCACTTGTGAGTGAATACGTCTCTAGGCTTGAGAAAAAAGGCTACGTGAAAAAAGAATCCAGAGGACGGAGAAGATTTGTCATTTCCTTAATCTAAAACCACGCCACCAGCGGCTCATACTCCTTAACCCTAACGAGGTGCTTTATCAGCTTGTAGGCCTCAAGTCTTATCAACCTCTGCTTCGTGACGTTCTTCTTCAATTCCGGATGTTTAACACTCTTGGCCAGTTCACGGTTGTAGTGCTCTAAGACGAGCTTCATGCCCTCTTTTGTCAGAAGGACGCCGTTCAGATCGCTCCGGAAGTGTTCCTTACGCATTATCCTCTGCTTCACGAGCCTTGTCGCTATTCTGTCCGCTATGGCCGGCTTGAAGATTTCGCTCAAGTCCAAAGCCAAGGAAAACCTCCTCTCGCCCGGCTCGTGGAGGTAGCTCACCGTCGGAACCAGCTGGGTGTTGTAGAGTTCGCTCACGATGGTTGCATACAGGCGGGAGTTGAGGAAGCTTATCAGGGCGTTCATCTCGTTTCCCGGCGGCCTCCTCATGCGTTTGACTATCCTGAAACCCTCAGGCAAGTGTTCATCCCAGCGAGCGTAGTACTCCTGCCTGATCCTGGCCTCGACGTTCATGACGTCGGTTATCTTTCCGGCTCCCTCCAGCTCTTCAAGAAGTTCCTCAAGCTCCTCGGAGAAGCCGTCGGCAACCTTCCAGCGCTTCAAATTGCGCTCCATGTTGAGGGCCGAGCCTTTGACGAAGAGCTTCGCCAGTTTCAGCCTTTTCTCCCCGCTCAGGTAGTGCTCGGCCTGCTTTATCACGAGGTCCCCTGAATGGAGCTTTTCCTTGGGATAGAAGCTGCCGTCGTAGTGGCCGTAGTGGTTGAAGAAGTGGACGGCAATTCCCTTCTGGGCGAGGAAATGCAATGCTTGAGAGCTTATGTTCACGTGGCCGTAGACGTAGATGTCATAGATTCCCTCGACGGCAAGGGGCTTTTTCCCGTTGGCGTTCTCGAAGTAGAGCGTGTTCTCCCTCCGGATGAGGTTCCCGTCCGAGAAGAGGGTGAGGGAGCGCTTTCTCATGCTATCACCTCAAACCCAGCATAGCTCGTAGTAGGCGCACTTCCTGCACTTCTTTGATTTGACCGGCTCCGGTGGAGCCGGCAGTGATTTTACCCTCTGAACCTCGCGTATTGCATCTTCCACTTCCCCCTCGCGCCCATCGAGCTTTATTTCCTTCGTTTCGTTGAGCTTGGGGTAGTGAAGAACGGCTTTGGCCCTGATGCCGAGCCGCTTGAGGTAGTAGATGTAGTAGAGCGCCTGCATCTCGTGGGCTTTCTCCATTGATTTTCCGAGTTTGACCTCGTGGACCTCTATGACGTCTCCCTTCCGGATGAAGTCTATCTTTATGGTCCCTATCTGGACCTCCTTTTCCTCGTTGGCGTAGCGCCTCTCGTGCAGGAACTTCCCGAGGTCAACCCACTCGTTCTCCCCCTCCATCGTGATGCCGTGTGAGAAATACCAGAGCTTCGTGGGGCAGATGAAGAGGTAGTTGATCTCCGTGCCGCCGATGAGGAGATCAGTGAGGGGGTATTCTTCAGCCAAGGTTAACTTAGAATTACAGCTTTGACTGTAATTTTCGTTACAGTTTCTACTGTTACAGTTTTGGGTGTAATTCACAGCATATCTCCCCCGGTTAGCGGCTCCCTTAAAAGTCCCGTTTCAGGGCTGTACTCGAGCTCCGCTACGAGGATGTGTTTTCCCGCCCCCCTATCGCTGAGCTTGTGAAAGCTCTCGTTCTCGGCCCAGTAGAGCCACATCGGCACGGGCACGAGATAGCGGTGGGCTTCGATTCCCATTCCTCTCTCGATAAGCCCGAGAACCTCGCCTGCGTATATACCTGGAACGGCCTCAAGCCCGTTGAACATCTCGTAGAACGTCTTCTCGTTCTCACCTTTCCGCAGTGGCTTTACGTTGCTGAACACATCCAGCGCGAGTTCCCTGTAGTGCTGAACCTCCTCAGTTAGCTTCTCCGAAATTACCGAGTACGCCCTGCTGACAAGTTCCGGGATGAATGATTCCTTCAGTTCCTTACCGTCGAGCTCTTTTAGTAGTTTAACGCTCTCCTCAACCACCTGGTAGCCTTTGTAAATTTTTCTGTCTGCCTTGGAACCTTTGGTTAAGACGTAAACGTCTTCTATCCTTCCATTCCGCCATCCCTGCCTGTTCACCCTTCCAAGGCGCTGTATGAGTGCATCGAGCGGGGCCGGTTCAGTGAGAATGGTTGAAAAGCTCACGTCGAGTGAAACCTCCACCACCTGAGTCGCCACAACGAAGTCGTAATCGGTCATCCTCTCCAGGAGCGCTCTCTCCTTGCTCTCCCTGTCGCCGTGGGTAAACCTGCTGTGGAGGAGCAGAACGTTAAAACCCATCTCTTTTAGGAGATTGTAAGTGGCCACGGCCCTGTCAACGCTGTTGCAGGCTATGAGCGCCGGTCTCGAGTTCTCCCTCACCTTTCGGTGAAGTCCCAGCTCTTCCACAAGCTCTTCAACGGAGTCCATGCCCCCTTCAATGACGTGTATTCTGTGGCGTGTAAGGCGGTCCGCTTCGTCCGGTGGAGTCTTTAACTCCCCAAAGGGCAGGGTTTCCCTGATGAGGTTCTCAAGGAAATCCGGAAGGGTCGCGGTCATGACCATGACCTTCGCCGTCAACGGGGCGACTTCTTCGAGCATTGCAAGGATTATGCCGAGAACGTTCGGTTCGTAGGCGTGTATCTCGTCGAAGATCAGGAGCGAGCCGGCCAGTTCGGTTTTCAGCATCTCGGGGAAACCAACGCCGAAGAAGGCCTTCATGAGCTGGAACGGCGTTGTAACCTTGAGGGGCGTGTATATCTTCCGATAGAGCGAGCCGAGCCTCCTGTATTCCAGGGAGGACGAGTAGAGGTAGAAACCGGCGGAGCTGTGGAGGACTCCAACGAGTTCCGGCTCTGAGAAGATGCCGAGAAGCCTGCGGTGCATCGCGTTGATGCTCGCCTTGTATGGGAGGACATAGAAGATTCTGCTCGCTATCTCTTTTCCGCCCCTGAAGGCGTTTTTGTTGGCCCAGAGCAGCGCGGCCTCGGTTTTTCCGTAGCCCGTCGGAGCTTTCAGGATGAGGTTTCCGCAGTGCTCCGATGCCTCTGCCTGGAGAGGACGAAGCTTCCCGCGGGGAATCCTGAGTTCAAGTCTTTCCCCGATGTCCGGAAGGAGCGCAATGGAAGTCTCACCAGCCGAGGCCAGATGGTCGGAGGCGTTGAGGAGGCCCCTCATGAGGGTCAGAGTGAACCTTTCTCCATCGAGGTTCTCATTGTACCACTCCTTCAGCGCCTGGAAGTCGAGGTTCCGGAGCCTTTCCCTCCAGTCAGGGGGGAGTTTAAACCTCTTCGGCGGTCTCTTGGTGCTAAAGTAGTACGCCTCCATGTTCGGAATTCTTGGTATGAACATCCGCTCCAGATATTCCGCCCTCTCCAGAAGCTCCCCCAGCCTTTCGTAGAACTCCGGCGAAAGGCTCTCGTCTCTTAAGGGGAGAATCGGCTCCAGCTCGTCGAGCGTTTTGTGGTGGGTCAGTATGGCCAGCGCTATGAGGTTTTTCTCACGCTCCCCGTAGTCCAAGAACTGGACGAACGGGACAGAGAGAAGCTCGTGGCGGTAGCCCCATTTCCGAGGATTCCGCTGGAATCCCGAGGCGCACTTTCCGAGATCATGGAGGAGGACGGAATAAAAGGAAAGCTCGAAGATTCCCGGCGAGAGTTCCTCGAGCCGGGGCATGGCCTTCTTGATGCTCTTGAGGACGTTGATGACATCCAAAGTGTGGCACTCAAGGAACTGGTGGGGATTGAACTTAGCGTAGCAGAGCTTCATTCGCTCCACCTGTGGATGTAAACTCCAATGTCAAGCTCCGGATCGTAGGGGGCCTTTCTCGTCTGTCTCCTCCTTTCCGCCCGCGTCCTTGGAAACGGGAGGACGACGAAAGGTCTGACCAACTTTGCCCTCCTCGGGATGTTGAAGTAGTCGTACTCAACGACGAGCGAGTGTATCATCCCGGGAAGGCCGAGGTTTATTGGAACAACTGTGCCCCCAAGTGGGGCCTCTTTCTCTTCAAGCTCCGCCCTTTTTATTTCCTCGACAGTCGCAACGTCGCTCGACCTTCCAAGGAGGAGCTGGTAGTGGGGTCTTCTGAAGTGTTCTTCCCATTCGTCTGGGAGGTAAAGGTAAAGCTCCGCCCCGTAGTGGAACTCGCGCTTCATTATGTCCGTCTCGACCTTTCCCAGGGCGTAGATTTTCTCAAGGTCGAGGCCGATTCCGGTGCTCCTGAAGACGTAGCCAACGTAGGGAATCTCCGTTAGGTAAACGGGTTCACCCTTTGCGGCCGAGAGTACCCCTTGTATCGTGGACGGCGGCGGGACCGGCAGGGTTGGCTGGTATCCTGACTGGAAGGTTGGAAAGCGGAAGGAAGCCGTCCAAGCCTTGAGCTTCACCCTTATCATCGGCTCACCCGTAGTACGCTTCGATTTCCTTTGTGAACTCTTCTACGGCCTCACCCACGGTTCCGGCGAAAACTTCCACGCCTGAAGCCCTGATTGTCTCCATGATCTCCTCGATGTTCCAGCCAAGGGAGCGCACGAAGCCTGCATCGTAGCCAATGTAGAGCTTTGCTCCCTCTGGGATGACCTCTTTCAGGTCTCCGAGCCTCTTTGCAAGTGCGCCCGCGTCGAACCTAACCTCCCCGTTTTCCTCAAAAACGATGTCGCTTATGAAGGGGTTTATCCCGGCATCAACGTTGAGCAGGAGGACGAACTTTGGAGTTATGTCCGTGTGGTACTGCGTCTGCTTCGCCCCGCCGGTGAGGAAGCGGAGGGCTTTGATTGCCTCGGAGGCGCGCTTCTTCCTTATCTCTGGGGGCATGAGCCATTCCCTTTCGTCCCTTTTAACTCCGAGTTCCTCCGCCAGTTTCTCTATCTCCTCAACTTCTCTGAACACTTCCTCGTTGTTCTTGTTCCTCTTCTTCGGAAGGTCGTCCCGGGTGAGGAGGTTCTTGAAGCCCGCCTTGCTGATTATCGTGAACCTTCCGATCGCATCGAGGTCGAGCGAGAAAGCCCCCTTGAAGATCGTGGAGTAGAACTCCTGGCTGTACGGAACGGGGTCCCCTTCGTGTCTGGACGCGTAGCCTTCATCGACCGTCATGGAGTTCCTGTCCGGCAGAACCGAGATTAGAGGGGTGTTCTTCAGGGGTGAAACCCTCGTGACGGTAACGTTCACACCGCCCTTCTTGAAGGCCCTCATGTAGCCGAAGACGTCGTCGTCCGGGTACTTGAGCGGGTTCGCGGCGGTAAAGACCTGCTTCTGCTCGCGGTAGAGCGGGGAAAGCCCCCAGTCGAAGTGCTCTTTCAGTGTGGAGCGCCACCAGTAGCGCCAGGCCTGTGGCGAAACGTAGGGATAGCGCCTTCCACCGCGCCTGAATGTTTTCACCCTCGTAACGTTCCTGTCCGCGAGACTCTCGTCTATGCCGAGCATGTTCAGAGCGGAGTGCGGGGCGTCTATCAAAACCAGACCAGTTGCAAACCTCATTCTTCACCCTCCTCAAATTCCTCCTCTTCAGGTTCTCCGGCCCCCTCCAGAGAGGCCTTCATCAGCCTGTCGTGGAGCCTTTCGTAGATGCGGAAGAGGAGCAGGCTCTTGACTGTCTTCCAGGAGACGTTCAGGTCCTCACCGTAGCTCGTGAGAATCCGCGCGAAGTCGTCGAAGCTCATCAAAGCACCGGGAATTCCAAGCTCCTGTCTGTCCTTTTCAACCCTGATGAAGAAGCCCTCAAACTGGTAGAGCTTTTCCGCCCTCTCAAGCTCCCTGACGCGTTTTGAGAGCTTGTTGTCGGGTAGCTTTTCAAGGGTCTCAACAATCCTGTCGGCAACACCCTTAACGAACTCCAAGGCATCTTTATCCAAGCCCAACACCTCCGAGCAGTAAAACGAGAGAAGCCTCCATTTTGAGTTGGCCCGCCTGCTATGGGGGTCTATGAAGTAGGGCAGTATGCTTTTGCCCGAGAGGAGCCTCGCGTAGACGTCGTTGGGATAGCGCCTCTTGAACTCCTCAACTTCATCCCCGCTGGGCCTCCTTCTCCAGCCCATCGTGACTATGTTGTTCCAGCCCTTCCTGTCCACCCTGGCGGCAAAGGCCACGAACCGCAGAACCGGATTCGGGATGTAGATAACGTCTACCTCCTGCCCCTGGTTGTTGTTGACGAATGAGTAGAGGGTTATCGAGGCGTTCTCAAGTCTTCCCGTTTCGAGCCTCGTCCCTATGTCGATAAGCTTCTCAAAGAGGAAGTTCTCCGGCCTCCTGAAGTTCCTGGCAACGGAGGCAAGCTCCGTCTTCCTGACATCATCCAGCGCCTCCCTGTGGAACTCGAGCATGAGTTCGTAGGGGTAGGCGTGGATCACTAAGACCCTTGAGAGGCGGTAAGCCACTAGAGGCATCATCTGGGCGAGGAAGAGGCAGTGGGAGCAGATGTTGGCGCCGTCCTTGCCAGATGGGAAATAGTTCGGAACGCCTCCCGTTCCCACGAGGGGAAAGTCTGACCTGTAAACCGGTTTCGGGCGTGCATGCCTCCTTCCACAGATTTCACAGATTGGGGCGTTTGGATCCTCAGGTTCCGAGAGCAGGGCAAGCAGATTTGCCTTTATCGCCTCGGAAGTGCGCTTCTTGGACATGCTGGGATTCGCCATCAGTATCCCGCTGTTAGGCAGCATCATCGCGTGTATGTAGCCAGAACTCCACTCTTTCCGGGCGTAGAGTCGTGAAGCGAACTCGACTGCGTTCTCCACGTCCTTTTCCGTGAGTTCCTCTGGCTTTTCCTTACCGCTGAGAAGAAGCAGCGCGGTGAGGCCTGCATCTGTGAAGGGATGCCCTGTCCATGTGAACAGTGAGGAGTGATTCTCCCCATGCGCTGAATGCTCCTGGGTTCCGGGGTCTGTCAGAAACTCCTCAAGCGTTTTTTCCTCTCCGATTTCCTTCACCTCCCTTCCATGTCCTCTTCACCCTCGGCCTTCTCCCATCAACCTTCACCATCCCAAAGCCAATCGAGTTCTTCTCCCCGAAGCCGGCCAAGTAGCCGGCTCTAAGGAGATCCTCGTCGCCCCTCGCGCGGAAGACCAGATGCCACGCCGTCTGAAAGATGCCGGGCTTGATCTCGAAGCGCTTGGGCTTTGCGCTCAGCACCTTCATCTCGAACTCCCCGGGTGGCTTTTCTCCACGGAGGTGGACGTACTTCTCCCGGAGGTTCTCCAGTATCAGCTCGTAGAACTCCGGCTCGACCGGGCTGAGATCGTAGCTTCTGGGCCTTCCGAACTGAACCTTCCTTGTCGTTACCGCCACCGGCGAGAGCGTCACGAACTTCCTGCCGCTCAGCCTCTCGGGTTCGTAAAGGGCTTTTATCTCACCCACGGTGAAGCGCTCGCCCCATAGCTCCACCTCAGGGTCGTCAAGGAGTCCGCTGATGAAGGCCTCCGCTATCTCTGGAACCGCCGTCGAGAAGTAGAAGAAGCCGTGGTTTCTGCCGAGCAGGCCGCTCCTGTCCTCTGCCATCTCCCTCTCCTTCGCCATGAAGAGCGAGTAGGTGAATAGCTTCGGAACCTTGGGGGAGTGGAGGCTTAAGCTAAGCTCTGGGTTGATCCTTCCGATCCTGTGGTAGATGAGTCCCTGGAGGTAGTGCTGGTGGTTGAAGGGTATCCTGAACGGCTCAATCTCTGGCATGAGTCTTATTAGGAACCTCAATCCAACCCCTCCAGTGTAGGGTTTGAAACACCCTGGGTAGTAGTCCTTTGAACTTATAAGGTTTTCTACCGTTAAATACGGGGGCCAAAATATTACGTAATGTTCCAGGATTGCCCTGAACAAATCTAAATTCCAGCCAAGAGCTAACAGTTATCCGGGCATCTCAGGAGGATGCGCCAGAAGAAGCGAACAGGAAATGAAGAAGAAACGAGGCTCAGAGGAGCATCCTCGCGTCGACGGCTATTGCCGAGTCCTCGTAGGCGAAGATCGGGTTGATGTCAAGCTCCTTGATCTCGGGAAGCTCAAGGGCAAGCTCGCCGACCTTGACGATGATGTCCGCTAAGGCCTCGATGTCCACCGGTTTCTCACCGCGCGCTCCAGCGAGGATCGGGTAGGCCTTGATCTCCTTTATCATGTCGAGGGCCTCGTCCTTGCTTATCGGGGCGACGCGGAAGGAAACGTCCTTGAGTATCTCGACGAAGATTCCACCGAGACCGAACATGATGGCCGGACCGAACTGCGGGTCGCGGATCATACCGACTATAACTTCCTTGCCGAGTGGGAGCATCTTGTAGATGATGACGCCCCAGAGGTCGGCGTCGGGCTTGTACTTCCTCGCGTTCTCCATGATGGTCCTGAAGGCCTCCCTCGCTTCCTCGTCGCTCTTGATGTTGACCTTAACTCCACCGGCGTCGCTCTTGTGGATGATCTGCGGGGAAACGATCTTCATGACGACCGGGTAGCCGATCTCCCTGGCGAACTTTACAGCTTCATCCTCGTTGGTAGCAACTTTAAAGTCCGGAACCGGGACGCCGTAGAGCTTGAGTATCTCCTTAGCCTCCGGCTCGACGAGCGGCCTGTTCTCGGCCTTCGCCTTCTCGATGATTGCCTTAGCCTTTTCAATCCTGTCCATACCAATCACCTCATCAGCCTGACACTTCCCACTTCGCCGGCGCAGTTAAAAGGGTTTCCATTTGCCAAGGCCCTTCGCTTTGAATCCGGTTGAAGCGATGCCCGGGTTATAAATACCTCCTCGACCAAGTAGTTACGGGTGATTTCCGTGAAGAAGAAGCTTATTGCAGGAGTCGGTGCGGTCCTGCTGGTTGTTCTGTCGGTCTTTTCCTTCCAGGGTGAGAAAGCCGTTGCAAGCGACACCACCGTCGTTCTCTACAACTCGGCTAAGATCGGCGTGATCGAGGAGACGAAGGAGTTCGAACTCAAGGCCGGCCTTAACGAGGTTCCGCTCGACGAGCTGGCCGGGCTGAACATCGCTGAGGTCACGATAAGGCCCCTCAATGAGGGGGTTCAGGTTCTCGGCGTTTTCAGCAGGGGTTCGAACGGCGACGTTTACTCGGCGAACGTTGGTAGCGAGGTGGAGATAAAGCTGAGGAGCGGGGACGTAATCAAGGGCAAGTTCCTCGGCTTTAAAAACGGGAAGATAGCGGTCGAGGGCGACGGCTACTAC
>Ga0256831_1000672_pt1 | contig 17898 bp, 25 predicted proteins | sample 132544metaG_FD_189087 | JGI IMG/M metagenome (GOLD analysis project Ga0256831, IMG submission 189087) | Hydrothermal vent microbial communities from Lau Basin, Pacific Ocean - 132-544 | ecosystem: Environmental > Aquatic > Marine > Hydrothermal vents | place: Pacific Ocean: Lau Basin | collected...
GTTAAACATTACTTCACTTAGTAAAGTGAAAAGAATTAGTGAGCAATGTTTAATAATGAATCCAAAAATAATAATCCATACTCAAAAAGTGTTGAATAATAGCACCACCCTTCATCTTTTTGAACCATGTTTTCTTGAATGAACTTCAACAGGCCAGGTTCATTATTTAACAGTTTTACCAAAATTTCCATCACATCAGGATTATTGTTATTTATTATCACTTTAATGATTACCTTTCCACAGACACTCTGAATTATTATATTATCATGTTCATTCTCAGCCAGTATATTTTCACACTGGTGGGTGTTCATTTCTCTGATAACAGACTCTTTTATTAGCATGGCTTTGTGACCATCAATTATTCCTTTGAGTGAATTGAGATGATTAATAATGTCAGTGTTATCATACCCATTGTTCTTGAGTTTTTTAATTATTGACTTCACAAGTGCTGAAGTATCATTAAGGCTTTCTTCAATCAATCATTACCCCCTCCTTACATGCCTCCTTTTTACAGGCATGTAATTCCTCATTAACAATGAAAACACCATTTTTGGGAGCTGGAGTAGGAGGAAGAATAATGACCCTATTGCCACACTAATGAAGTACTGGTAATAAGTGTTATCAAATAACAGGAACAACTTGTACCCAAAGATTAACAATAATAGTGTGTAAAGTGAGTATATTGAGAATTTCAATAATTTTAGATTACTCCTCTTCATGCTCTCACCATCACTGTTATAATCACTAACACTTTATAAATCTAAACACAATGTTTTTATATTCTTAATTAAATACTGCTCTGGGTGATTATAATGAGCAGGTTGAGTGGTGTAAAGGGTAGGCTTGTTGAGAAGAGGAGGATTGAATTACTTGGTAAGGAGTATGATGCTGTTGTCTTTGGTGGTTGGGAGGGATGGAAGAAATATATTAATGTCTATTTAACTGCTGGAGAATTGTCAGGGGGGGTCATACCTAATTTAACACCAGACAATCAGTGGATGTGGGTTCAGAATTATCCTGACCTGATTGCTGATGATTTGAGTAAAATTTTTGCAGGTAAGTCTCATGATACTGACAGTGTGAGAAATATTGTCTATTCTGATTTACTTTTTAGGGGTGTTAATAAGTGGTTAATGGTAAGGTATTTCATCATAAGGTATAAGAAAGTTATAAATAATGAGAGAAGTGGAAGTGAAAATGCTGTTAGGGTTGGTAAAAAAGTGTATAATGGTATGCTTAACAATTTAGTGAACCTGTATAATGGTAATCTCCCACCATATATTAATAATTGCATAAAAAATTCTTATAATTATGGCTATGTAAAGGGGTATTTTGATGCAATGAGCAGGGTAAGGAGTGTTTTGAAAGCATTAAGTAATTCTCCAAGGTTTGTCATTTGGAACAAGAATAAGCCTGGAGTGATGATTGACACTCACATTTCAGATAATTATGTGGATATTGTAAAATCATTATACAGTGTCAGCTTCAAAAAGTGATTTTACTCTTTATTAAGTTCATGGAGCAAGAGTACTATCCTGTACATGCAAGTGTAGTAATGCCCAAAATTTTGTTTGCTTTCCTTGTTTGCATCAACACCACATGCACCACTTGCAATCATTGTGACTCCCACCATTCCTTTTGAAGTTTTTGCATTAAAGCTTTGTTCTGTAATCCAGACTCCATTCTTCACACCTATTACAGTTTTCTTGTCCTTTAAACCATTGTATATTATTTCATGTGTTTTGGGGTCATAAGCTTCAGCCCAGAAGACTGGTTGTGTTTTTGCATTAGCATCTTTTCCAGTTGTTGTGATAGTTAGGTATACATTAATGTATGGGATGCCCCATATTTTAACTACTTTGAACAAGTGAGGGTCTTCTGTAGTGATTTTTGCAACATCAATTTTTAATTTCTTATTCCAAACATACAGTTGACACCCATTGGGACATGAATTCAGGTTGACTTGTTGATATTGTGGTTCTGCTGAAAGGTTTCCAGTGATTGTTATTTTAATGAATGCAAGCTTTTCAGCACTTGTTCCAACCATTTCTGCTGTCACTTGCATATCCTTTCCCATTTTAGTTGATGCTTCAGAACCTTTATGTATGAAATTAAACATCATTATTGTTAAAAATGCAATCAACATTATCACAACAAGCATGATTACAATTTTTGTCATCATTCTCTCAGGTGTCATTTTAACCACCATTCATGAGTCATACATTCCCATTATATATGAGACAATGTACACTATATCTTCTCCTTTTTCAGCATCTTTTTTGAATGATACAAAGAGTTTGGCTTTCACATAATCAAGTTTGTCAGCATGTCTTCCAGTCAAGTACTGTACTTTTTCAAAATATATTGTTGTTTCTTCAACTTCAGCATCTGGTCTAATCACTACCTTAGTATAGTGTACTTTCTCTCCAGAATCAACTATTACAATGTGTAAATATGTGAAATCACCTTTCTGTTCTTCCTTGAATAATAGGAAGAAAAATGGGTGCATGAATGGTCTGTCTGGTGCATGTTGTGATTCTATTTTTGCACAGTAAACTTGATTTGGTAATGCACCAATTATTTTTATTGAGTGTTCTGTTGTCTGCACCAACCCTGTTGCCTTATTGCTACACTTTATCTCAGCCAAATTTGTATATCCAAGCATTGAAGCAATTAGTTTTAGGGTTTCCTTTGAGTAAATTTTATTGATGTCATATGTTGGAGCTTTTTTGTTTGCCATGTTTATTGCATTCTCTCCTGATTTTTTGAATTTTCCAGTTATTTTGTTAACAATGTTGAATGATTTTGTTCCAAGACTAACTGCACCAGAAGTCATGTACAAGTATATTATTGCTACAACAATCATTATGATTATTGCAATCATAATATCCTGAGGCTCCATTCTTCTCCCAAAAAATAATTATGTTGAACAATCCTTAAATCAATAAGGTGTTGTACTGACAATTAACCATTTAATTAGTGTGTATTGCTAAAAATGTAAGTGTTTTTACTAAACATTTTTAAATAAAGAGGGTGTATTTGTTTAATGGTGATTAATAATGAATCTTGAGAAGGAAATCCTCAGGGGAAAATATCTTGTCAAAACCATGTATGACTTAAGAGAATTGAATGTTTCAATGGTTAAGGATTTTTCAATAAGGAACAATATTAGTAATGCAAGACCAATGTCTGATTATATCATAAACACAAGTATTAAAGTTCTACAGAAATTGATTACATCACCAACATACAATAATTCACACACTAATGATGTTAGGGCTGATGAGAGTAAAATCCTGAACTACAATATGGGGAAAAGTTTTGAAGACTTTACTCTAAATGCTTTTATGAATTACTCCCACTTGAATAATAAAGTGAATGCCATTAACCTTGAACTCCTAATTAACACTGCACTATTATTCAAAATTGCATTGATGAATGGGGAGAATGAGATTGTCAACAGGCTTATCAAGAAGAAAAAAATAACAATGACTGATATTAATAATCTAATTGGGTTTTTTGAATATTACAGTGAGTTTAATGGTACACCACTTGTTATTCCTGAAAAGTACATGAAAAGACTGATAGAACTTTATCTTATCTTCAGTGGCATGTTAGGCAAAAAAGGCTCATTAACACACTCTGACATTAACATGATTAAACAGTATGTCAGAGAGAATGTGGTTGGATTCAATTACTTAAAAGCCCCAGACTTATTACTGTTCTTCCCATACACCTGGGAAGAAGGCTTTGAACACTGTGTTGTTATGGTTCCAGTTGAAGTACTATTCTCAACTAAAAGACCATATGGTAGAAAAATTAAGTTTCAGACAAGACATGATGAGAATGGGAAATCAAAGCTTGAGGCAATAAGTGCTCCCCTGTACTTATTGTATCATGTATCCCCAAGTCAAAAAAGTGCTGGAAAGTATTTAAGTAATGCAAGCATCACAAGTATAGATAGTATAAAAAGTGTTAATTACACATCATCATTCAGTTTTGCAGTTTTACCATCAGAGTGGCTTGTTAATTCAAAGAATAATGAAAAAATTCTTGGGAATGGTGGCAATGGGAAAGTAATGGATGAACTGTTTGTCCCAGTTGACAAATTCATACCAATCAACCATGACAAACAGTTGGAACAATTTGTGCATGAAATCATTGCATTTTCAAAAATGTATATAAAGGGAATAGAAGAGATAACTGATTATTGTTAATGACTTGTGTGAGAAACAAGAGTATCACTCTTTTTCATCACCACCCCTGCCCCACCACTTCTGGGGCAATTTCTTTATCTTCTTACTCAAGTACCCCTCTTCCCTGAGAACAATTTCAGCTTCAACACTCAAGTCATCAAAATCCAGATTTGCCAGCTTTTGTGCCAACCTCATGTTAACACCATCACTATTAAAAAACAAATCATATTTAAAATTTACTATCAAAAAAATTGTCAAAAATTCAAAAAAGAGAATTCAAAATTTTTACTTTCTTAGTAAAATGTCAAAAATAATTTTTGTTTCAATACCCCTTGGGAACAAGTACTGTAAATTAACAGTCTCAAGAATTTCAGGATTGTTTTTGGAGTATTGAATATTTACAGGGTTGAGTACATAATAGGGAGTACTAATGTCAAAGTCATTACCCTCAATAACTTTTGAAAAGGCCCAAATGTATGGTGTAAATCTGAGCATACTCATTACTCTCTCACTTGGAACAAAATGTCCTTCTGAGGATTTAATGATAAAAACTCCATGAACTTGCCTGCCTACAATCAGTGGGACTTCAAAATAGTTATGTACACTCCTCTTCAGCCATGCATAATGAGTGTAATAATCAGTGAAGGCTTTAGTCATAAACTCAATAAAACTGTCAGTCCCCTGCTTTAAGATTGAGTCAAGCTTGTGATTATATGAGTTAATGATGTGTGATAACACCTGCTTATTGTATTTAATATTCTTCTGAAATAGTAATGAGTAAACACCATTTTGTTCAACAGTTTTTTGAAGCACATTTTGAGCACCCAGTAGTATTACAGGGTAAAGGTTGAGAATCATGTCAACTACATTATCAGGCTCATACAGTACTTTAATATCACTTATATTTACATCATCCCTGCTTACATAATACTTCAATAATCTGGTGCTTGTTGTTTTTGGTAGCCTTTTAACTGACTCTGGAGAAACAGTTATTTTAAAATAATCCCATATTGTAAAAAAGTAATCCTCATTAAACCTGATGAAAATGTGGTTGTATGTCTTAACATTCCTCAAATACCCAGTGGGTTTTGGGTTTTCAACCTTATACAATATTGTGACCATTCTCCATCACCATTATTCAATATGATATGAATATTTAAAAGAATATCTGAAATTATTTATGCAATGTTTTACAGTGGAGTTATTATGTTAATTTCTGGGTAGTGCTTCAGGAACCTTAAGTCCCTTGACCATTTACTGTTGAATAATCTCTTTTTTAGTCTATGGGGTAAATGATGGAGAAAATCCCAATTGTTTACATTGAAACATTTAACTTCATCATCATACAGTAAGAACAGTTTATTTTCTTTAACCAGTGTAAAACCAACTTCAGCATGTCTAATACTATTTATGTCCAGTTTATTACAGTCATAAGTTTTAGTAGTAACAGGTATTTGTATTAGTGTTCTGGTATTAGCACTGTAAGTGTTATAAACACCCACACTATTAACATAAGTGAACCAGGTATTGTATGGTGCATTCACACTTTCAGATAAAATTTTATTGTTAAGTACAATACCTGAGAACTGTAAGTATTCTAATAATTCAGCACCATTTTTAACAGTTATAAAACTTACATCACCCAGGTTAATGACTTGATTTTTAAATTTTACAATATCACTCCCTGTTGGGTGCCTGACAACAATTTTTTCAATGTGGGGTATGTGATTAAATATTATGTGGTAAACATTATTCTGCCCCCTGTACAATACAAACACTGTTGAAAAACTGTTATGAGAATTAACAAAAAACTCTTCAATCTCTTTTTTACTTGAGATTTTTTTGAGGTAATAATAGTTTTTCAGCAATGGAGTACTGGTAATATCCACACTATAATAAATTAGTGCTAACACTGTGAATGGGTTTATGATATTTGATATTTGTTTCAAATTATACAAATCCACTTTACCAATACTTCCATCCCTAATCATGTTTTTCAATGTGTTGTGTGATAAGTTGTTTACAAAAAAGTGTGTGTTGAAAATGAAGTAGTTCTTTGATAGTCTTGTGAAGAGTGGTGTATCAACATCTCCTTTTATTATGAATCCCATCACACAACCCTTCCCAATGTTATTGAGTTGATGCTTCCTGATTCAGGATTATAATCAATCAATGCATAACCAGTGAATGGGGGTGTTGTAATTATCTTGATGATATTAACATTCTTTTTGACTGAGTAGTTAGTGCATAATGTATCAGTTGACTCAATATAATAATCTTCCTGCTTCATTTTGAATGATTCATCATGAATGTGGCCACATAAAATGTTTTTGGGTTTAACAGTGCTGACAACATAATTTTTAATATTAATCAGATGCCATTCTGGACAATCATGCATTAACAGGAAGTCTGGCTCACTGTTCCTGTATTTAAGTAAGGTTTTTTTGATATACTCAAGCTCTTTTACATCTTCAATTAGTCCTGGGACACCAAGTATTTTAACACCATTAAAATCAATTAGTCCACTGAAAAATACTCTTGACCCATTACTGTTTTTTAAATTCATCACAATTTTAATTGCATCTTTATCACCACTCTCTAAATCATGGTTTCCAAGTATTGAGTATACAGTGTAATCTGAAAACAACTCACTAAACCAACTAACCCCATGTTTTGAAATCAATTCCTTGTCAAAATCCCAGTCTCCCCCTGAAAGCACCAAGTCAGGTTTTGTTGTGTCAAGTATCCTTTTTACAGTATAGTATGCTAATTCAAAATCATAACCAAAGTGAGTATCACTTATGAACAATATTTTCACCTTACTCACCAAAGAATATTTAATAAAAACACAATATAAAATTAACTGTTGTTTCCTATGGTTACTTCAGTCTGGATTGTTACCCCTTTTGGAAACTTAATGTTCTGTGAGTAAAAATCAATGTTGAGTGTAATGTAAACATTAACTGCTTGCTTGTTTTCAAGATACTTTGAGACATCAACATAAATAATTGTTGATGCCACTTTATTTTGTGATAATTGAATTAGGTCTTTTTTGTAATTACAGTCAAGGGTATCCCCACTGTCAGTGACTGCACTACATGATGTTATTTTAGCACTCACACCATTCAATTCTGAAATAAAGTCAACACTAATCTTAATCATGTTGTCTGGAGTGATTCCTACTGGAGTTGGTGAAACCCTAATTTTGGAGAGTGATGGGAATAATAAGATGTTTACTGTCTTTGAGAACACTTTCTTGTTATCCTCATTTTTGACAATTATGGTGAAGCTTGTTTCCCTAACACTGTTAACATTATTAGCCATTGATATTGTGCCAACAACAATATTGTCTCCAGGGTAAATATTCACTGTGGAATTAACATTAATTATTAATGAGTCATCAGCAGTTTTGTACTCTATAAATAATTTACCTTTATAGTTTGAAGTAATGTTTAACACAAAGTGTGCCTGGTCATTTATACTCATCAGTTTATTCTTCTCCATTTTAAAGTTGATACTGAGTTTTCTGTCATTCACAATAATGTTCATTGGTATTGCCTGTGATATTTTATAGTCAGCATTGTAAATCAGAATACCATACCTGTACTTTGGCCCCATTTTTTGGGGAACTTCAAAGTTTATCATAAAAGTGTAGATGAAACTTCCACTGCCAAGGGTTTCTTTAACTGATGACCCAGTTATTTTTATCCCATAAGTTTTTGCATCCCAGTGCTTAACCTCAACTGATGTTTTCAGCACAACATACATTGTGTATTCCTGTCCAACAACAATGTTCTTTGGATATTTTACTGTTAATAATTGGAGAGTCACATCTTTCACAATGGTTACTTTGAATGAGTATCCCAAGACTTGAAGATTGAGTACTTGTGGAACTTCACTATTAAAATGCACTACAACAAGGTAGGAACCTCCACTAATCCTCTTGACATTATAATCTATTTTGTCACCAATTATTTTAATGTCTGAAGAGAAATCCTTTTTACTCAAATCAGTATTTGTTGAAGGATTAACATTGACTGTAAAACTAACATAAGGGTGACCAGATTCATCATATTGTAACACTACTGTCCTTGGGACAGTTGGAGTATAAGTTATTGATTCAGTATTACTCATTAGTGAGTTGTTATAAACATAATACCCAATATAAATTAATGACACTATGAGGAGTATGAGTATTATTCTTGTTATTAACTCCTTTCTTCTTCTTTTCTTTTCAAGTTCTCTTCTTTTATAATAAAGTATTTGGTATTTTATGTATGGAGGCAACTGTTTTGGGTTATTTTGGGGGCCATTCACTATCACTCCCATTTTTTATAATGATTTAAAAAACTTAACAACTAAGCCTCCTTAAGCACTAAACCCTTATCAGTCATCATAACATCACATTTTATCCTCTTGATTTTTGTACCATTCAATGGATGCTTGAATTCAACAAAAACTGGAATGTGATTAAAAAGCAGTCCATAAGCATGATATGGGGAAATTTTATTAGTGATTTTAACATCAAGAACAAGGGGTTTGTTCTTTATCAGGATGTACTTCTTGTCTTTTTTATCATAAATTATTTTATACCCATCTTTTTTAAGTTTGTGAATGACCTGAAGTAAATCATTCTTCTTAAAACCACTCTCAACCCATCTCTCAACAGACAATGGTGTAAAGTTCAATAAGAAAAGCACAAACTGTTTTTTTGGAACCCTGTTACCATGATTTTTTAGCAGTGAAACAATCTCTCCATCCATGATTGACCCATTATTAGTTAAAAATTTTGGGACTTAGGAACCAAACCTTCAAATTTAAAAATAATAGTTACATAAAAGATGATGGTGATTCAAATGGGATTTTTTGACATGGGACAATTTGTACAGAAGATAAAAGACAGGTTAAAAAAGAAAAAAGTTGAGGAGCATGAAGTTACTGATAAGGAGATTGAGCAAATTCCAAAAGAAGTTTATGAGAAAATAAAGAATGATGAAGAATTAATCAAAACATACCTGAATGTTGAGGAGGATACAAGAGAAATACTTGATGAAGCAATACTCAATGGTAAACTGTTCACAAAAACTGGTATCAGGAGAGTTCTGAGAAGAATCCTAAAACAGGGGGATGAAGATGACTTCATGATTCTGCTGAATTATTATACTAAAAAGTATTATGGGAAAGAGTTCATTGAATTGTCTGATGGTAAGCAGGAGCAGGTGCTGATGAAAATAGTAAAAGGGATTTCAATGAATAAGGCTTATGAACTGGCAGAGAAGTTCAAGTCAACCTAAACCCTCTTGCCCCTGACATACACTCCAGATGCATCATCAATAATCTTTAACCTTCCAAATTTTTTGAAATATTTGTCAGAATAACTCAAATCCTTAATCACCCTGTACACTTCACTCCAACCTTTTTCTTCCACCATTTTTAACAGTTCATCCAGGCCATTGACAACATTAAAGGGATTTATTATTTTCTCCATACCATCACTTATTAATAATGCCCTAAACTCATCAACATCATCAAGACTAACAGTAACATAATCACCCTTTCCAATCACTTCATAATCCATGAATGGTGATAATGCAAAATACCCCTTATCATCATCCAAATTATTCAAGTACTTTTTTGTTATTGGTATGATGTAATCCTCATATAATTTTTGTCTTGCACCTTGATAACCCAATCCTTCATCAATGTACTTTTTGAACTTTTCAATAAAGAATTCTTCCCAATAACCAAGCCTTTTGTCACCAGTAACAGAATACACTGTTTCACTGTTTTTCTCTCTTTTAACAATCAACAGTGCAGAACTATCACCAAGCTTGTACAATTCAAGAATGTTCTTAACAGGATTATACCTCAGGATGCTTATTGTTGATGTTGGTGGGATGTATTCATTCAGACTATGTTCAACAAGCTTCATCATCAACTCCAAGTCAACAGAAGCTGAAAAAACAGCCCTTTCAACAATCCTTGAGAGTGGAACATCAAACCTGAACACATACTCTTCAAGATACTTACTTAAAGCATTAACAAACCAGGTTGCATCATTGTCTGTGACACTTAAATGTCTTGTTGAGTGAGCACCATCAAGAACCCACCATGCATACTTTGTTACACTAACATTATCCTCATTGTACTCATTAACAGTTTTTGTGAAATAATCAACAAATACCTCATAATTCATCACAATTCCCATGAAAACATATACAGTATTTTTCTTAGCAATTAGATAAATGAGCTATTTTGTTGCATACAACCAAAAAATTTATATACTCTAAAAGATTATAAAAAGTGGTGATTATTATGAAGAGAAAATTGACTGAAGATGAGATTAATGAGATAATTCACCTTATCAATAATGGAAAATCAGTCAAAGAAATATCAAAAATTTATGGAGTAGTACCACAGACAGTGTATTATCACCTCAACAAGAAGGGAATAGAGAAGATAAGAATAAACTCAAAGAGGCACAACACTACAATAGAGAGGTTGTATAAGGCCAGACACTTGTACAGCCAGGGGAAGTCAATACAGGAAATTGCAAAAACACTTGGAGTAAAGGAGTCTACAGTCAAGAGATACTTGAATGGGTTTATCAATGATAAGCAGGGTAGGAGGAAGAAAGTTGATGCTTCAGTTATAAATAGAGTTCTCAGGCTGATTATGGAGGGCCATGATTATGACACTATTGGAAAGCAGTTGAATATTTCACCAATAACTTTAAGGAAAGCCATTAGGAGTGCTATTAGGAATGGTGCCATTCCAAATGATAAGTTGTGGCTGGTGTCTGGGGTCACCCCTAATTACTTTGTCAGAAGGAAAATCATTGAATTGCTCAAGGATGGGTTGGAGCCTGTAGATATTGCAAAAACCACTGGTGTACCACTTGTGTACATCAACAAATTGTGTAAAAACTTTAAAAAGGTTTGATGCTAATATATGATGGAGTGAAGGGACATGAGGTGGTGGTGAACCCTCCCCTTTCCTACCATCCACCTTAAAGGTGGATTGGAGGGTTCACCATTCACTGATGACTGCCCCGGATTATTATCATTTAACAGAGTACTGTTCTCAATGACCATAATTACTAAATCATTACTAAATCCTACACAAATCATTTATTATAATTTTTACCTTAAAATTGATACTGATTAATATTTTTTGGGAAGTTCATTGGGTGCTGTAAGTGATATTTCAATTAAAATGATGATTTTCATTGGTGGCTTGTTAATAATAGTTGTATTAATAGCATTTGAAACACCAGGAATTAATTCAATTTATCATGGTATCAATGCAGGGGTGGGAAAATCAGGGATGAATTTAATTGTGAGAAAATTCAATGATGTGTATGATAAGTATTATATGTGGACACTATCAAATGACCCAAACAGTGATAAGAATGTCTTCAAATATGAAACACAGTTTTCAGTATTACTGTCCCCAGGAATTTACTTGTTATACCCTGACAGTGATGGTTACTACAGAATTGATTATTATAGTGAATCAAATGTTGATATTTACAAACTATCACTAATGACCATTGACTCACCAGAGAAGTTTGCTTCAGTAATAAAAAACTCTGATTTAATAACAAGTGAGTTTCTTGGATTCAAAGAAACTGACCTTGAAATCCAGGGCCTAACATCAACTGGTGGAAACATGGGGTATGCTGAAGTGATGGTTATCCTTGTTGGAAGACACTCTGGGAAAGTGGTATTCAATCTAAAAGTTGTTAAGTCTGATAGTGTTAGTGGCCTTCAAAAACCATTAACACCTTATGTTGTAATTGTCCATGTCAAGAATGCAGATGTTGCTTATGTTCAAATGTCATATTCAGTCCTTGACAGTAATGAGGTGAAAACATCATGAAAATCAAAAAGGCTCTTAAATCAGCATTTGCAATTTACATTCAAAAAAGTGGAGGGTTAGTCTATTTGCTTACAAACAAAGGGCTTGACCTTGCACACCCAATACCAGTTGTTCTCAAAAGATATTATGAGTTTGGTAAGCTAAGAGTAGTGTTTGTTAATGGGGTGGCTGTTGAGGGGGAAGTGGTTCCTTATGAAACTTATTTTGTTATGAAGGATTATGTAATACTCACTTGACAGAACTAATACTCTTAATGTTGTGAAATACTGGAGAATAAGTATAATGGGGGCTAACAGATAATGAGTTAATGTATTCCCCATTAATATACAGGTGATTATAAGTGAATTCCAAACTTTTGAAAACCCTACTTGAATACCTGACACTCTTTGAGTAAAAGTAGTGAGACTCAAGCACATACAAGTTTTTATGGGGGATAAACAGTATGTTGAGTGGTTTAGTTGAAACTCTCATACCTTCATCAAGATGCTTCACCTTATACTTTTTTAAATATGGTAATTCCTCATCAAGGGGGATTACTCTTAGATTGACCCCATCAACCTGGTAATCCACTTCTATAACCTGGTCACCACCATAATCAGTATTGAATGAATGAGAGTAAATGTATGTCTTTGAAAAGTAGTCAAGGGTTATGAAGCTCAAATATTCCCTAAGACAGTCATGATTCTTGTGACAGTCAGTCTTGACTGCATTAATAAACATGCTCAAATCTCCAGTGTAATCTGGTATGTTCTTTATGGGTATCAGTATATTGTCACCAATGAGGGTTGTTCTTGATAAATCCATTAGTTCAAGTAATTTCATGAACTTTTTGAATGGGAAAATATCTTTGTCAACAAGCAATTTATCAACACTTTTTGAGTAGTATTCAGTCACAGTTTTAAAAATGAAACCAAGCCTATTTTCAACACTCTTAATTGCATCAATACTCACAAAGTTTGCACATTTTGTATTAGTGTATAATTCAATTGATGTCTTATAATCATACAGTGTTCTCAATATTAAGTATGTTAACAGTGCAGATAATTCATTGTTGCAGTTAACTATTCCAAAAAAATTAGTTTTGTCCATTTTTGTTACAGCATTGTACTGCCTGGCCTTTAAATCATTGTTTGTTTTAATATCTTTCAGGATGAAAATATTTGGTAATGGGATGAATAAATCCTTCTGTATTCTTGTGAAGAAGTAGTTGTATGTGATTAAATTGTTAACATTCATTGTCCTCATTGGCCTGTTAAATTTGAACAATAGTAGTGGAATGTTACTCCCACTCAATTGTAATACCTCCTTTTGGGTTACCCCTTTCAATTATACTATCATCATCAAGTTTAAGATATGATATTATGAACCCCATCTTCTCAAGTTCTTTCACTGCCTGCTCTGGATTTACCCAATCAATTGTTTGTAGGAATGTTTTTAGAGTCTGTGAGTCTCTCATGGTTGATGTAATGTATGATTCCTCTTCTCCAGTTTTGGTGTTTATAAACCTGATAATCAATCTTCTCATTATACCACCAAAAAGAATGAGTGTGAAAAATTTTTAAAAATGTTATTGTTTCACAAGGATGGGAACCATTGAGTTGAGTACTTTTGGAATCCATCCCCCACCCTCAATCAACCTCAGTGGTACTTCAAACTCATTTACCTCATTACTAACAATTCTGATTTTCATTGTTTTTTTGTCCACAGTAATATTAATACTGTTAAATCTAATGTTTGGATTGTTGGTCATTATGAGGAGTTTTATTGGGAATACTCTTAGAGAGTAAATTCCAGTCCTTAACCTGTGATTAATGTCAATTAATGATAATTCACTCAACATGTTGAGTGTTATTATTGTGTCTTCAAGGATTTTTTTGGACAATAGTAATTCTGGCACTGTCTTCACAAATGATATTTGAATTCTGTTGATGTTCTCAAATGTCTCTTTAATCTCAATCTTGTAATTACTGTTAATTAGAATTTTTACCTCCTTGTACTTTTTGATTGGTGAAACTGCTGAATCAAACTCTATTGTTAGAATCATCCCCCATCTTAATGGAGTGTTTGTGAGTTCTCTGAGTGAGTATTCTGTTAGTTTTGATAGTATGAGTTTGAGGAATTCATTGAATGCTATTGGTAAACTCCATAAATTGTCTGGGATGAAGTTTTTGGGGAGTATTGCATTAAATATCAGTGCCATCTTGTTGGTTTTTGAAATACCAATCACTAAAATTTGGGTTCTATACTCATTCTCTATTACCTGAATGTCTGAAAGGGTTAGTGGTAAATTGTTAATGCTATAAACACTCATGACACCATCAGCAATTATCTTTTTTATTTTCTCTTCAACTTCTGGATTCACTTCACACACCATTAGAAACTGTTTTAAGTAATACTTAGTGATTTTATTTATTAATTGCTCTATGTGTAGGTAAAGTTTATAAGCAAATGATGATTGATAATTGGTGAATGTAAATGAGGATAATGGATAAGATAATAAACCAGCCAGATTACATTGTTATCATTGAAGCAATACTGTCAGCAGTAATTCTTGGGTTAGCTGTAACTCCAGATGAAGTTGGTTTAATGATTATCCTCCTATTTACAATGTGGGTGCTAACATTAATTATTGGTAGAATAATGTATTTTCTCCTACACAAGAAATCACCTGAAAGAGAAGTGGTATCAAATAATAATCATGCTTTCTGCCTTCATGACTGTTCTGATGTTCATGATTCTGTTCTTGAATTTTTGTCATCAATAAAAATCCCCTCTTTTCTGAAGTTTCCCATTATCATCATGAATTCTGACCCAATGACAATTATGTCAAGCATTATACTCCCGCTTCCCTGGTTCAGGGGTAAAAATGGTGTGAAAGTGATGAGGGGGGTTTTCTATCATGAGTACACACACTTCTTAATGGGTGCAGTTTCAGTGATAATAACACTTGTGAGTACTACAACAGTAATCATTTATGGTGTCCTGAAGTCCCCTCTTGTGTACTTGATTTTTCCCCCATTCTTGTTGATACTTTTCTCATGGATTGAAGAAACCATTGCTGATATTCATGCTGTAATTAAAGAGCCATTCTATGAAGCAGTAATGTACTCAATATGCCTACAGACAAGGAAGGGTTTTGATATTTATCACCCACCAATAAGAGCAAGGGTGAGGTTAATCAGGTTTGTAAACAAGGTGTGGAATGGAAAAATTCTGACTTCAAAAACCCCTCCACAAAACTGAAGGAACCTCAACACTCTTAATGAACATGAAATCCCTTTCAGTCAAATCACTTCTTGTGTTCACATAACTTGAAATCTTTCTCATCAGTAACTTTTTATCCTCTTCATCAATGTCCAAAGACTCCAAATACTCACTGACTTTTTTCATGAATATCACCCTATCCATACCCATCACCATCATGGGATTAGATACTTGGTTTTTAAAATTTATGTTAGCACTTCTGTCCAGCATTAACTGTTAATACTGACAATGATAATTATTACCATTGAATTATAGTCATTATGGCTAATCAGTGTTTATCAAACAGTCAATAATTTATCCTACTTTGCTGAACAGAAAACTTTTAAACACCTGGCAACAATCATGATAATGGTGATGATATGACTGAAGAGTTTAGGTATGTTATTATTGATGGCCAGGATAAAACTGGAAAAACCACAATATCCAAGAGATTACAGAGAAAGTATGGTGTGAAGATTGCAAGGTTTCCAAGTGCAAAGAACAAAGCTCTTTTCCAAGAGATACTTGAGGGAACAATTGATAATCAACTTGTGGCATTACATATGTTCTCAGCAGATATTCTTGCAGAAATGGAGAAGATGAAGAGAAAGGGTGGGAAATATATTTTTGACAGGAGTTTTATAAGTACTCTTGCTTACCAGAGTGGCTACATTGCAGAAAAGTACTTTGGTGGAAACATTCACAGTGCAATTGACTACATTTTCAGGGGGTTCTTTCCAAACTATAAGATTGACCCCAAACCAGACTTCATATTTATTCTAACAGTTAATTCCCTGGAGTATCAAAAAAGACTTGAAGAGTACCACAATAAGACTGGAACACCCATAGAAGTTTATGAGAAAGTTGAGTTTCAGAGAACATTGTTTGACAAGTTTGTGAAGATATACAGGTATTTAACATTTTGGTATGAAGATACAAGAATAATGTTTATTGACACAAGTGACAAGTCAATAGACACTGTATATGAAATAATTGAAAACACTCTGAAAGAGGAAAAATTCATTTAATCACTAACCTACACAGGAGAATTAGAATTTGAAAATAATAACATTAATCACACAATTACCATTTTTCTTTAAAACTCTCCACACCATAATAGTGCCTCAAATTAATACCAATATAATCATTATCACTCACTAATTCAAGTATGAAACTAACAGTTTTCTCAGATGTTTTGAACCCCTCACCTTTTAGTGGAGAAAAAAGTTTTCTGTATGTGTTAAGAGCATCATAAACATTAAATTTTTTATCAACTGGTTTTTTGTTAAATGTGAATGGTAGCCACAGTGGTGAGAGCAGGTATGTTTTGTTTGTCCTGAAAATATACTCATGTAAGCTATCCCTGTAATTACTGTTTAAGATTGAAATAAAACTTATACTATAACCACTTCTTAAATGGTAATCAGTATCATTACCCAAATTCTTCCAAAACTCAAACCTGTTTTTAATTAACTTTCTACCAACATTCATGACATTATTGTATAAGTGTTCAACAATTGTTAAGCCTTTACAATCAACTCCAGTTAACTCACAATACTCCAGTGGACTCAGAAAAAAACTGACTGGAATATATGCAAGGTATCTCCTATCATCATTAAACTTTAAAACTAATTCAGCATCACCATTAAGAACAAGTTCTCTCAACCTCTCAACCCTCCTGTAGAGATATTTATTCAGTTTTGAGTTATTATAATGTGATTCATAACTTGTAATGAGTCTCTCATTATCATCAACAATACCCTCAACCAGGTAAGTATTACCATACCTGACTTTTTTGCCCCCATTCTTAAACTTGATAGTTATGTAATCCATACTCATAATCTCCACCTCACACCCTATAATAATTGTAGCCATTAACAGATTGGAGAAGACTTTTATCATACACTTTTACATCACTCCCTGTTGATACTTCCCTGAGAGTATCAGGATTAACCAATTTGCTAATACTACTATTTGTGATTGTTTTTCTTAATTCAAGCACATCATCAAAACTCATCCCATCACCATTTGGAAACAGTTTATGTGTAACATTGTATTCAGTAAGACTACTGTAATCACTTATTTGTATGAGGATATTATTACCATACCATACAATGTTAATTATGAAATGAGGATTAATTAACAGGTACTGGTTCATTAATGATATTACATAATGCATTATATGACCATGTTTTTTGAATGATTCAAGTAATTCAGCCCTGTGGAGTTTAATCATTTGGATGAACTCTTTCAATCCAAGTTCATAGTTATACTTTTTCAAATACTTAATTGAGGATGCAGTATAATACCTTGCATAAGAATCTCCCTCCCAGAATGCAAGAACACTGTTGTTTCCAATATTAACTGTAAATGGTATTTTCTTATTCTTAACAACAAGATGATAATATTTCTTCACAAAATCACCCAGACTCTCCCCACTTTTTTCACCATGATTGAGATAAATCATTACAACAGCATCAAAGCCCCTGTAATGGTCTTTTATACTACCAATCAACCTGTAATAATTTTTCCACTCCATCTGGAATTCAGATGAGTTCTTAATTATACTGTTAATGTT
>Ga0256831_1000673_pt1 | contig 17880 bp, 8 predicted proteins | sample 132544metaG_FD_189087 | JGI IMG/M metagenome (GOLD analysis project Ga0256831, IMG submission 189087) | Hydrothermal vent microbial communities from Lau Basin, Pacific Ocean - 132-544 | ecosystem: Environmental > Aquatic > Marine > Hydrothermal vents | place: Pacific Ocean: Lau Basin | collected...
TAATGACAAAAGTTTATATCTTAGTCACTGTAATAATGCCAGAGTACTTGTTGAGGAAAAGTACAACTGGGATATTATTAAACACTCTTTTTTAAAGTTTCTGAAACATTTGACAAATCAGTAATGCTTTCAAACAAGACAATATATACCATTGTATCCCGAACTTTAATTGCAGCAGCTAACTTTGCTTTGGTAATTTTCTCTTCTCACATTTGGGGGGATGAGGGAAGGGGTACTATTGCATTAATCATGGCTGATTCATCTCTAATTATAATACTGAACAATATAACTTCAGGCAGCACTCTCTCTTTTCATACACCTAAAGTATCGAAGAATGCTATATTCAGTATAGCACTAGTTGGTACATTTTTCACTTCATTAGCAGGTGCGGTAATATTCTCATTTATTCAAGGATTCCAACACTTTGGATATCTGTTCATGATACCACTTCTAATATCTTATTCTACAAGCTTGTCCTTGTTCTTACTAGGGAAGCAAAACATCAAAATGTACAATATATTCAGTGTTCTTCCTCCCGTATTGATTCTGTTTTTTTTATCAATTCTATATTTTGGCTTGAACCGTACAAACATAGAGGAGTACTTTCATGCTTATTATCTTTCCTATAGTTTTGTATTGATAATTGGTCTTGTTTTGATTTTTGGCAAGTCAGGATTTATATTTATAACAGACATAACGGCTGCAAAAAAAGTGGTCAGCTACGGAACAAAAAGTGAAATAAGCTACTTCATTCAATTCCTGAATTACCGACTGGCATATTTTTTCATATCAGACTGGCTGGGTCTGGCATCTTTGGGTTTCTTCTCTGTGGCAGTTGCCCTCTCAGAAGCAATATGGATTATTAGTAAAAGCATTTCTGCTATTCATTATTCAAACATAATAAACACGCAGGATTCTTTCTTAAGAATTAAAATGACAGAAAAGGCCGCCATAAATAGCCTGCTGTTTTCTTTTATTGCTATTGTGGTGCTATATTTTGTGCCCGACACCGTTTTTACGTATACTTTTGGTAATGATTTTGCAGGGGTTAAACAACTTACCGTATATCTTTTCCCCGGTATTCTAGCAGTTGCCATTTCAAATATCTACGGCCATTACTTTTCCGGTATCGGAAAAATGCGCATTCTTATTGTTAAGTCTTTTTTAGGACTTATTACAACTGTAGTCTTCATATTCCTTCTACTTAAAAGGTTCGAACTCACCGGGGCTTGTATTACATTAAACATATCTTATATCACCTCATCTGTTTATCTGTATATCATGTTTGGGTTGGAAAAGAAGAAGGTGCTAATGAAGATGCCTCAGACTAAAAAGGAAATTTAAAACTCTCTCCGGTAGCATTTAATACTACCAGAGAGATATGTTTCAAATTAATTTTATATCCACCTCATCAAACCAAAATCCTGCTTGTGAGGCAATACCTCATTTACCGGAATCATGCGGATTCCAAAACTATAAAGACCTGCCATCTGCAATTTATACTCTATTGTATAATGAGCTTTACCATCTTTCTCCTCTTCCAGTTTGAACGACTCAGCCGAAATCATTTTTATATTCTCCATATCGTCGCTACTTCCATCGGTAAATACCATCTCAAGATCTATATCAACACCCTGTAAATCTTTTTTATCAACTACCACATTAACAACATATCTATCTCCCACTCCCAACTCTCTTTTAGCAATATCGGGCATATCAATTGAGATAACCTCAACACTATCCCAGCCGGCTGCAACTTTACGTTTCCAGTCTGCCAACTCAACAGCACCCTGATAGTCATTCTCGCGTATCTTCACAACCCTACGATACTGCTTGTTGTAGAATCTTTCCCTGTAATCATCCAGCATACGCTTTGTTGTGTAATCGGGAGCAATCTGAGCAATAGAGTTTTTGACATACTGAACCCAACCTACTGGAACGCCCTTCTCGTCAACATCATAAAAGAGGGGTACGATCTCATTCTCAAGTATATTGTAGATACTTGCTGCATCAAGTTCATCCTGAAACTCCTGATTCTCATATATTCTCTTATCGGTAAGAACCCAACCGGCTCCCTCTCGATATCCCTCATACCACCAACCATCAAGAACGCTAAAATTAAGTACTCCGTTCATTTCAGCCTTTTCGCCTGATGTTCCGGAAGCCTCCAGAGGCCTGGTAGGAGTATTCATCCAAACATCCACTCCGCTAATCAGCCTTTTGGCCAAATCCATATTGTAATCTTCAACAAAGATTATCTTCCCAACAAACTCCGAACGACGTGATATTTCAACAATTTGCTTAATCAACGACTGTCCTCCACCATCAGCAGGGTGAGCCTTTCCGGCAAAAACAAACTGAACAGGCCTATCCGGGTTATTTAAAATACGCTTTAGTCTCTCTTCGTCGGTAAACAGCAGGTGAGCCCTTTTGTATGTTGCAAACCTACGTGCAAAACCTATAGTCAGAACCTTATCGTCCATACGCTCCATAGAGTCGAGAATAATTCCCGGATTCTCTCTTAGGTTCGACATGTTACGATTTATCTTATCTTTAAGGTAACTAAACAATTTTTTACGTAGTACATTTCTTATTTCCCACAACTCTTCGTCAGGCACATCATAAATTTTCTTCCAAAGCTCTTTGTTCGACAGATCATTTAGGAAATTGTCATCAAATGACTCGTAGAGCTTTCTAAGTTCAGTAGCTGTCCAAGTTCCATAATGAACCCCATTTGTAACGTAACCAACATGAAGCTCTTCAGGGAAAAATCCTTTCCAAAGATTATTAAACATCTTCTTTGTAACCTCTCCGTGCAGCCAGCTCACACCGTTCATCTCCTGCGAACATTTAGCCGCAAGATTACTCATTGAGAATTTCTCGTGGTGATCATTCTGGCGTTCTCTACCCATATTCATAAACTGCTCCCATGAGATATTCAGCTTTTCAGGAACGTGTCGCAGATAGATACGCAGCAGATCTTCATTAAACTTATCGTGACCTGCAGGCACCGGAGTGTGCGTTGTAAACAGTGAAGATGACCTCACTATCTCCATAGCCTCATTAAATGTAAATTTATCCTTGTCGATCAGATTAATTAAACGCTGAACAGTGGTAAATGCAGCATGTCCTTCGTTACAGTGATATATATCACTTGAAACGCCAATCTCGTCTAACAGACGAATACCTCCCATTCCGAGAAGAATCTCCTGCTTAAGCCTGTTTTCCCAATCTCCTCCGTAAAGTGAATGGGTAATATTTCTATCGTTATGCGAATTCAACTCACAATCGGTATCTAACAGATAGAGAGGAACCCTACCCACCATCACTTTCCACACTTTCACATGGACTGTACGCCCCGGAAGGTCAACATATATGTAAAACGGCTTATTATTTTTGTCTCTAACCCTTTCAATCGGAAGATTTGCAAATTCCTGTGAATCATAATTGGTAATCTGCTCACCATTCAGCGAAAGTGACTGACGAAAATAACCGAACTTATAGAGGAATCCTACGGCAACCATATTAACGGCACAATCACTGGCCTCCTTAAGGTAATCACCGGCAAGTATTCCTAGACCTCCTGAATATATCTTCAGGTTATCACTCAAACCGTACTCCATACTAAAATAGGCAATAGCGGGAGCATCTTCACTCTTCTTACCCATATAGGTACGAAACATCTCCTCCACCTCTTTAAGTTTAGAGACAAAGCTCTTGTCTTTAGAGAGTTCATCAATCCTCTCAAGTGTAACTTTCTCCAGAAGAACGATAGGGTTTTTATAAAAGTTAATCCAAAGTTCCTCATCAACCTGCTCAAATATTTCTGTAGCCTGATAGTTCCATGCCCACCATAAGTTACGCGACAATTCGTGTAAAAATTGCAGGTTCTCAGGCAGCTTTGACTTTACTATAATTCTTTTCCAAACAGGAAATGGCGAAGTTTCTGGTTTCACTTGTATCCTATACTCTGACGGTGTCAGGTTAAACTTCTCTGTTCTTCCTTCAACAGCCTTGAGTGCCATGTCGTACGATTTATAATAATATTTAACTAATTTGTCCCACGCAATGGTATGTGATATTTCAGATGCTTTTGTTGCAATAACAGCTATCTGTTTTTCATTCAGAGTGCTGTAATACTTTATAACTTCAGCAATACCCGAAGCTACTTCATTTCCGTTTATATCATCTCTATAGAGTACAGATACTCCGTCATCAATACTTTTTGATATCTTCTGCACCCACAAACCAAAACCTGCCAATGTAGTTGTTATGGTAGGAATATGAAAAGCAAGACTCTCAACCGGGGTGTAGCCCCATGGCTCGTAGTAGGATGGAAATACTGTCATGTCCATACCTATTAGCAGGTCATAGTAGGGCATGTTAAATATACCATCATCACCATTCAGATATGAAGGAACAAAAATCAGTTTTACCTTGTCCTCTTTCTCGTTACCTAGGCTAGTCTCCTGTAGTTTATTGATTATTGGATCGTATCCAAGATCGTGCAATCCGTGTGTTAAGAACGGATTATCAAGTATCTGTTTTGGATCCTTACCATTAAGCTTTTCAATCAAATCTTTACGAGGGCCATACGTATTAGCAGGAATAAGTACGAATGCAACAATCTCTTTCGACTGCTCATCTGACTCATTAACCTGTTTAAGTGCATCCATGAATAGATCAATCCCCTTATTACGGAATTCATACCTACCGCTATTTGCAATGAAAAGAGTATCTTCTTTCAACTCATAACCCAACAGTGCTTCAGAAACTATCTTTAGTTTATCTCTGGCAACTTTACGCTTAGTTGCAAACTCTTCTTCTTTAGGAACAAATGTCTCCTCAAAGCCATTTGGAGTAATAACATCCACCTCTTTACCAAGAAACTGTTTACACTCTTTAGCCGTAATTTCTGAGACTGTAGTAAAACAATCGGAATTAGAAGCCGTGATTTTCTCAAGCGAATGTTTAGAAACAACATTTAACTCTTTTGCCTTTGTATCGCCATCATACACATCCATGTAATCGTACAGCTTAATTCCATTTCCGGCAATAGACCTTCCAACAGTGGTGGCATGGGTTGTAAATACAGTTCCTATCTGAGGTACATTTTCCTTTAAGCAGAGCACTCCTGCTCCTGTTGTCCACTCATGGAAGCTTGCTACAACCTTATCTTTAATTGAAAGATGATACTTATAAAAGCTCTCTATTATCTTACCTGTAGCATATCCAAAAAGCAATGCTTCAACATAGCTCCATTCACCGCTAATACTATCAACTTTATATATCTCCCAGCACTTGGCAAGGATATAATCTTTTTCAGGAATAAATGTTGTAAAGTCTACTAAAACAACAATTGGTTTTCCTATAATATTCCATCTTCCTATTTTTACAAGAACACCATCATTTGCCAGGTGGTTTTTCCATTCACTAAAAAGAGAATCATCGGGAATAAACTCAGGATTCTCTTTAGCTTCGCGCCACACATCAGGCCCAACGAAAATCAGATTATCATTATACTCCTGCTTCATTGTCAAAGCCTTAGTAGATAAAACAGTGTGAATACCACCTATTTTATTACACACTTCCCAACTTGTTTCAAACACATAGTCAGGCTTTATATATTTCTCTTCCATAATTTAAATTAAATATTTCTACATCAATTAAAAACCGTAAATATAATATTTTCAGTTTTATCTACACCTCAATAATAACTCTTAAAAATTAACCAAACAAAACTAACAAAAAACAATCCAACTATACTGTTTTCCTTATTAAATAAAACAATTTAACTATTTCTTCTTTACCGTTGTTTTTGTTTTAGCAGATGCTTTTGATTTAGTTTTTGTTGCAACTTTTGGCTTAGTAGTGGCTTTTGTCTTTTTTACCGGAGGCTTAGTTCTCATTTTGCTTGCCCGCAAACGTTTAAGCTCGGCCTCAATCTTCTCAAGTTTCTGCTCCTTTTTACTGAGTACGGCAGAAAGTGTAGCCAACTCCTGCTCGACAGTATTTTCAGGGACAGCAGCATTTAACCTAAGGGTGAAATCACTCAAAACATTCATGTAATTCATAAAAGCCTCGTAGGGTACTTCGTACGGATTGAAATATGCATGCACATCTCCATCAGAGAAGAACTTGGTGCTCATATAGTAAAAGTGATCACTAACCTGAAGGTAGGCCCAATCCTTCAAGATATCAGCATCGGTACACTTTTTGATTTTTGGCAATAGAGCATAGAGTTTATCAAACGCCTCATACTGCATCTCGTTACCTAACCATGCAGTGAGGTCTCTCTCCTCATCAGCCCAACTAGTTGGATTTGGAACGTGAATGGCTGAGATTGGCTGTATCTGTTTAACAGCTTCTCCTGGAGTAATAAACCCAATATCATTGGTATTTAACGCCACTTCTGGCAACCTTTCAAGAAAATCAAAGATACCTGTCTCTTTCCACTGATGCTCACCAAATGTTTCATAATCCATAAACAGATTTACCAGCTCCTCCTTAGGACTAAGGCCTGATAACCACCCTATATATTTTTCAGCAGTTAATGGGTGTTCACTCCAATCATGGTTACTGAAACGAAAAGCTATATCATCACTCAAAGTAAAGTTCTTCAATAAAACTTTCAACCTTGGATTGATAACATTTGTATACATGAAATTTGGGCTCTTCCAACCTAAAACATGTTTAGCACCTTCGGCCAGCATACCTTTATACCCCAATGAGTATACCATTGAACCCAACTCGTCGGAATAGATTAACTCAGTATTTCTGAACACTTCCGGTTTTTGTCCGAACAACTCATTTATTGTATCAGAGTGTTTTTTTATTTGATACTCAAATTCATCCTTATCCTTCAAGGCTACTAAAGAGTGGCTGTAGGTCTCCGACAAAAACTCCACATTACCGGTCTTTGCCAACTCCTGAAAACTCTCCAACACCTCTGGTGCATATAACTTAAACTGATTAATGGCAACACCCGAAATAGAAAACGAGACTTTAAACTTACCATCATACTTCTTCAATAATTTCAACAGCAGTTTATTTGCAGGTAGATAACATTTTTGTGCTACTTTATTCAGGACACCTTCATTGGTATAATCATCGTAATAATAGTGGTCATTCCCAATGTCAAAAAAACGATATCTGCGAAATCTGAATGGCTGATGAACCTGAAAATAGAGGCATATATTTTTCATAACTAACTGTTTTTCTCTTTTATATTACGGAATCATAAATATCTTTAACTTTTTGAGCTGAGTGCTCCCATTTCAGCTTATCTACCTCTGTTTTACCAAACTTCTTAAAAGTAGATGAGAGAGCAGGATAGTTCAGCACTCCATAAATTGCATCAGCCATAGCACTAACATCCCAATAGTTTGTTTTGATGGCATAGGTAAGTATCTCTGCGACTCCTGACTGATGTGAAATTATCACAGGCACATTACTCTGCATCGCCTCAAGAGGAGATATCCCAAATGGCTCGGAGACAGAAGGCATGATATAGAGGTCACTAAGACTTAACATCGAGAAAACCTCATTCCCTTTCAGGAAGCCTGTGAAGTGAAACTTATCTGACATTTTCAGCTCTGCGACTCTACGTATCATCTTCTCCATCATATCTCCACTTCCTGCCATCACGAATCTGACATTATCCATCTTTTGGAGTACCAAATGTGCAGCTTCAATGAAATATTCAGGTCCTTTTTGTTTTGTTATTCTACCTAAAAATGTGACCAGCTTCTCGTTAACTCCTTTCTTAAACACGTTTTTTCTGTCATCTGCCAGAGGGTCAACAGCGTTATAAACTGTAACAACCTTATCCTCAGGCATACCGTACTTGTGAATTACAGTATTACGGGTAAGATTACTTACCGTAATAATCTTATCGGCAGCAATCATTCCCCTACGCTCAATATCAAACACTGTAGGATTAACTTTTCCTCCACTCCTATCGAAGTCGGTAGCATGAACATGAATAACCAAAGGTTTGCCCGATGCCTCCTTAGCAGCAATTCCAGCAGGATAAGCCAACCAGTCGTGTGCATGAATCACATCAAATGAGTAATCCTGAGCAATTACATTAGAAACAAAAGCGTAGTTATAGATCTCTTTCATCAACTCGGCACCATACTTTCCGGTAAACTCAATATATCCCTTTTTATTTGTCTGAATACAATTTTTTATACCACTTACCCCGTAGGTAGTAAGTTTCCCGAACTCTTTTGGGTCGACGTAAGGCACAAGTTTTGAATCAACCTCTATATAATCTAATATTTTTTTTCTGTACGAAAGTTTTAACTTACGTTTTGTAACCCTTACATTATTTGCTCCCACCAGCTTTATTGACGATTGATCTTCGTCGCCGTAAGATTTAGGAACAACAAATAGAACATCCAGATCAGGCAGGGACAACATACCTTTGGTAAGACCATAACATGCGGTACCCAAACCTCCTGCAATATGTGGTGGAAATTCCCACCCAAACATTAATACTCTCATTGTATTCTTTTATTCTGAGTATTGCTCAATTAAACTCAACATTTTTAATACCCCTGCCACATTCCATAACATCGACACAGCCCCCTTACCTTTGTGTGGCGGATTACCATTATAGCACTCCGAGATAGTTCCCAAACAGTGTTCTGTCATTTCGTCCTCAAATCCGTCAACCATATTTTTGATAAAGGGTAATCCACCCCGTTTATGAAATTCAAGGTACTTCTCTGCAAAATATGCAACATAACCGGAAAACACGCCACCATAATACATAGCATGATTTCGTTGATTAACATCTCCCTCAACCACACCCTGATATGCGGGATCCTTAGGGGATAGTGTACGTATGCCTTTAGGCGTTAACAGCTCCGTTTTAACAACATCCAACACACCCTTCTGCTCCTCACGTGTAAGTGGCGAATAGGGCATGGCAATTGCAATCAGTTGATTAGGACGAACCGAATAGTCGACACTATCAAAATCTCTACAATCAATTAATGACTTCTTGCCGTTAACAATAAAGTTATCGCGAAATGAAGAACCAACTTTGTCAGCCAGCCCTTGCCACTTCTCTACAAACTCTTTATCTTTACTTTTACTTGCAAGGTTAATAGCATAACTAAGTGCACTGTACCAACTGGCATTCATCTCTACACTCATACCATACCTTGGTGCCACAGGTTTGCCATAAGCAAAATGCTTCATCCATGTAAGAGGCTTATTTTCAATCTTCCCGTAAATCAACCCATTATCCAGCACTCTGAAATGGTCTCTGTTTGCATCGTTGTAGTAATTCAGAATATCTGTAAAAAGTTGCTTGTACTTCTCCCACCTCTTTTTTGCCGAACTCCTATCATTCATTTGAGAGATACTCCATACCAGAAGCAGAGGCACATCAATATCTGCTAAATAGTCAGTTGAATATCTATTCGCAGGGGTAAGAAATTGACCTCTAATTTTTTCAATGCTGTTCTCTAGTATCTCAGCTGCAATACCTTTTTCCTCGAAGAAGAAGCCACTCCATGGCAGTGCTACAAGTGTATCTCTAAGTCTTTCGCCATACCAATGATAACCGGCATGCAACTCAACCTCCTTACCCCTCTTTACAATAAATTGCGACAAAGCATTCACAAGCGTATTATACAAATTATTACGAGGAACGCGTTTTGACTCCTCTTTTTTATACTTTGCTTTTAGCGAAGCAGGAGTAGCCTCGTCTAAAGAACCGGAGAATATAATACTCTCACCTTTTTTCATTGGTAGTTCAAAATACCCCGGAACATAAAGATCTTCTCTGAAAGAATCACCTTTGTTCTCCTCTTTAAAATACTCTATTCCCTTATACCAGTCAGGCATAGGAATAAAATCACTTTTTTTATTTATCTGCATGTTCAAGTATGGGAAACCATCGTAAAGACTCAACTTAATTCCATTCTTCACATCAAGATACCGTGTATTGGCATACAGATTTTGCTCAGTTAGGACATCTGCCTGCCTAAATGCCAAAAATGGTTTCAGCCTGATTGTTGTTGGAGAATGAGCATCCTCAAGGGTGATTTTCACAAGTACCTGATTCGCATTTTCAACAAGGAGTCTCTCTACTGAGAGAACAACCCCACCAACCCTATACACCAATCTTGGCGTTGGATCCATAGTAAAATCACGAATATATTTATGGCCTTTAGGGTCGTAATGATTTTCGTTGTAGTTATGAATTCCGAGATTAAATACCCTTTCGTGCTGTACAACTGATATGTCAAGTGATGACAACAGTACAAATCTTTTATAATCAAACTCTTTCAATGGTATAACCAAGAGTCCATGATACTTACGGGTGTTACAACCGATAATTGTACTGCTTGAATAAGCCCCGGCTCTGTTGGTTCGGAGAAGCTCTCTGAAGAGTGTGTACTCCAAATTAATAAGCTGTGACTTATCCAAATGGATATATGTGCTCATAAGATGAATTTTTTCCAATGATTAAAACAATTTCAATAACCTAACAATAAGTATTATTAAAGTCCCATAAACCCGCAAGCGAATTTTAAAATATAAAAATAGGCATTTGTAACCACGTTACGAACTTAATTTGGGATAAACTGTATAATCTGTTGAATAAAATGAGTTATTTTCTCTTCTGCTGGAGTGTTGTTCCGCAACTTAATACCGAAATTTATTTAGCAACAATTACAATTCAACCCTCTATTTTCAATTCCAACTATTTTATTAACAATTTAATTGCGGATATAAGGGAGTCAACTAAAGTTCGTAAAATATCTCTGTAATGCAATATATATTTCAGCTTTTCTTGTCAAAAATTGCACCACAAAACCAATTAGTCCGAAATAATACCATTTAAAAACATTAAATTTTCTTCCAGATTGACATCCGGAAAATCTTTTATCATTTTTTTAAGTTTAATAATTTCAGCTTTAGCAAATTTCCGATACTCCTCCATTTCTGGATTAAACGGCCGGTGACCTACTGCTCCTAACACCTTTTCGACACGTCTCACAAAATCAATTGCAGAATCGTCGAAGAAGGTCTCTTTCATTTTTCTCCAGATGTAACCAACAGCCTGCTTACTAGGGTGTAACATATCTTCATTGTAAAAACGATAATCCCTCAGGTCATCAATTACCAGTTCGTATGCCGGAAAATAGTGTACATTCCCAAACCTACCAACTAGATTATCAATTGCCAAAAACAGTACTGACTTGCTCAATTGGTTTCCGTGGGCACCGTCTTTCCAGTGCCGCACAGGGCTGACAGTGAAAATAATTTTCAATTTAGGATTAAACTCTGTTAGTTGCAAAACCAACTGAGTATACCCATCAACAATATCATCTACTGACAATCTGTACCTATTAAATCTTGCCGATGGCAGTTTATGACAATTTGCCACAACCATTCTATCTTCTTTCTGTTCATACACCCATGACGTTCCGAAAGTGATAAAAAGATAGTCTGCATTAGCCAACCTCTCACTCCCCTCTAAAATATGCTCATTTATATTTTTCAGCACCCCCTGCCTGTTGCCTGATGAGAATTGGCTGTGATGAAAAAAGCTACTCCACAATCCACGATGTTCAAAAAGCATTGATTCGTCAAACATGCGTTTATTCATTAACAACTCCAACCCCTGCTTTACCGAAGCCGGATTGTACAATATTCCAAATGGATTTAAAGTGGTATTAAAATGTCTCTCGACAAACCGCTCTCCTATATTTTCAGAAAAGCACGAACCCATAAACAACAGTGGGGAGTTATAGGATATTTTAACCGAAGCAACCGGTATTTGTACAACTGTTCTGTATTCGCTCATCATAATCATAGATATGTATAATTAAATATAAATTAGGATTACAATTGTTGCAGCTATCTGCTATTTTCTGTCACTTTTTACTCCTAATTACTATTTAGATTGCACTAAATTTTCTGCAGTAAAATCTTCATCTTTTAGTCCATGATTAATTTTTACGCTTGTCATTCTCAGGGTGATCTTATGGTTCTTTTTCAGGTCATCTGCCTCCTTGTGATATCTCTTGTAAACGTTGCATTTTTAAGCACATTCGGATTTACAACTATTACTTAGGATATCTTATAATATCTCTCCTTTTTACAGTAGTCAGAATGATAAACCTGCACGTTTAAACTCTTTCTTCCTATCGAATAGATATCTGAAAGTAACATGTGTTTTGTAAATCCGTCCCCCAATCTGCTCCACAAACTTCATCATCACGGGGTTAAAATCACCTATCCAATTCATCTCAAGATCTGCGTATGGAAATCCATCACTCTTAATCTCCTTTTCGAATCTTAACAATATTGCCGACTCCACACCTTTTCCCTGATGCTCGGGCACCACACCAAATATCATTCCAATTAACCGTGTACTTACTCTCTTTACCTTAAGCCTGTAAAACAGTTTTGCTTTGTTCAGAAGGTTTAGCTTACCATTGAAGTCATAAATCATCTGATTAAGATCTGGCACCATAATATAAAATACCACCGGTTCATTTTTGTAATAACCGTAGATGAAAGTGCGTCGATCAAGTATCGGTTTAATTGAATTTAGCAGAGCCATAGCATGCTGTATCCTAATACTACTAACACCTGGAAATTTAGCCCAGGCCTTATTATAGATAGCCATATAGGCCTGAGTGATTTCATCGTCACTCATTCCCTTAATAGTTCTGAAATGATAGTCACTATTTTTAAGTAACCGCTCACCCTTCTCTCTCAGAACAGGGGATTGAACGCCTGTATAAACATCAATATGGTAAGTGTATTGATTGAAATAATTTTTAAAACCATAACTCTCAAACAGCTCACGGTAATAAGGGTGATTGTACGGCATATTAAAAACCGGCTCCCTAAAACCATCAACCAAACAGCCCCAAAAGCTATTTCGATCACCAAAGTTCACCGGCCCGTCCATCGCCTCCATACCCTTCTGTTTAAGCCACTCTTTGCCTGCATCAAAAAGGGTATGTGCAGCATCCTCATCATTTATACACTCAAAAAAACCTATCCCCCCTGTCAGCTGATCATTTTTTGATGCTGTACGTTTATCGAAAAAAGCAGCCATACGTCCGGCAATAGTTCCATCGACGTTATACAGCAACCAACGAATAGCATCACCTGTTTTGAATAGTTTATTTTTTGATTTATCAAAAACTTTCTCAACCTCTTCGTTGAGTGGTTTTATCCATTTAGGATCATCCTTGTATAATAGTGCAGGAAAATATAGAAACTTATCGGCAAGTTTCTTTTCCTTTACCACAATCAGATTATACTTTTCCATTTTCATTCAGAACTATATGTTTTTGCTAAAGCGTAAATATAACATTTTTTTGAAGGTTATACGCCTGCTTATAATCGAGACATACTGCTCAATAATTATATTTATGGAGGTGACCTTATGATAACAACACTATTTGCATCCTATTTTATCGACAAAGATATAAGCATCGATTATGAGTGTTTTAAGTCAGGTGTTGTCGGATAAAAGTGAAGGTGAGATCCTGTAGAGAGCACTCTACGAGTTGAATCAAGTTATCAAATAACTCTTGTGTCAAACTGAGGTTACAACTAGACAAAAAAAGAATCGCCTGAAAGCCAAACGATTCTTTAATATTTTACAAAGAGTGTGAAACTACAGTTTCCTTGACACCTCTACCTCTTCAAATGCCTCAATCATATCTCCAACCTTTATATCATTAAAGTTGGCAATATTTACACCACACTCATATCCATTAGCCACCTCTTTCACATCATCTTTAAAGCGTTTCAGAGCTCCTAGTAGGCCTGTGTAGATAACTATTCCTTCGCGGATAAGGCGTACCTTAGAGTTACGTTTTATCTTACCCTCTCTAACCATAGAACCTGCAATAGTACCAACTTTGGTAATCTTAAATGTTTCACGTACCTCAAGAGTAGCTGTAATCTCCTCTTTAACTTCAGGCGATAACATTCCCTCCATTGCAGACTTAAGCTCCTCAATAGCATCATAAATAATAGAGTATAGACGTATATCAATCTCCTCATTCTCTGCCATCTTACGCGCAGCCATTGACGGACGCACCTGAAATCCTATTACAATTGCATTGGATGCAGTAGCAAGCATAATATCAGTCTCTGAAATCTGACCAACTGCTTTATGAATAACATTAACCTGTATCTCGTCGGTAGATAATTTTATTAACGAATCTGACAGAGCCTCGACCGAGCCGTCAACATCACCTTTAACCACAACATTCAACTCCTGGAAGTTTCCAATGGCCAATCGACGACCAATCTCGTCAAGTGTAATATGTTTTTTGGCTCGCATTCCCTGCTCGCGCTGTAACTGTTCACGTTTTGTCGCAATCTCCTTTGCTTCCCTCTCATCCTTTAGCACGTTGAATTTCTCACCCGCCTGAGGAGCACCATTCAATCCAAGTATCAACACAGGATCACTGGGGCCTGCCACTTCCACTTTCTGGTTTCGCTCGTTAAACATGGCTTTAATATGACCATGATGCGAACCCGCAAGAATCATATCACCAATACGCATACTTCCTTTACTCACAAGCACTGTAGCAACGTATCCACGTCCTTTATCGAGTGATGATTCAATAACCGCACCTGTAGCTTGTCTGTTAGGATTAGCTTTAAGTTCTAGCAAATCTGCCTCTAAAAGCACTTTCTCTAAGAGTGCCTCAACATTCAGCCCTGTTTTGGCTGATATCTCCTGCGACTGATATTTACCTCCCCACTCTTCAATGAGATAATTCATATTTGCAAGCTCCTCTTTTATCTTATTAGGATTAGCCCCCTCCTTATCAATCTTATTTATTGCAAAAATTATAGGAACGCCGGCAGCCGAAGCATGGTTAATTGCCTCTTTTGTCTGGGGCATTACATTGTCGTCGGCAGCTACTATTACAATTACAATATCGGTTACCTGAGCACCTCTGGCACGCATGGCAGTAAACGCCTCATGACCCGGTGTATCAAGGAAAGTAATGGCACGACCATTTTTCAGTTTCACTCCATAGGCTCCAATATGCTGAGTGATACCACCGGCCTCACCTGAAATAACATTTGAGCTTCGTATAAAGTCAAGTAACGATGTTTTACCGTGGTCAACATGACCCATGATAGTAACAATAGGAGGTCTTTCAATCAATTCTTCCTCACTGTCATCATCCTCTTCAATGGCCTCAACAACTGTTGCATCAACAAATTCAACCTGATAACCAAACTCCTCGGCAACCAGTGAAAGAGTCTCAGCATCAAGACGTTGATTTATAGATACGAATACACCCAACGACATAAAAGTAGATATCACCTCATTTACGGCAACATCCATCATGCTGGCTAATTCGTTAGCAGTAACAAACTCTGTAACTTTTAGTACCTTCTTCTCCTGATCCTGCTTCTCTATCTCCGCAATATTCTTTTGACTTACAGCATCACGCTTCTCACGACGGTACTTTGATGTTTTTGACTTACCCTTTTTAGTTAATCGGGCAAGTGTATCTTTTATCTGTTTTTGAACATCTTCCTCTGCAACCTCCTTATGAACAGGTCTCTTCTTTAGTTTGTGCTGAACAACTCTTCTTTTACGTCCATCACCACTCTTCCCACCACCCGGTTTAGTACTTCCACCTGGAGCAGCAGGTTGTACTTTTGCATTAATATCAACCTTATCTTTACGAATACGCTTTCTCTTCTTTCTGTTCTTCTTCCTCTCCTCTTTCGAATCGGTTGACTTTATCGGCTCTTTAGGTAAGTTAATCTTTCCTACAACAGTAGGCCCGGAAAGTTTTGCTGTTTTGTTAGGCTTAAATATCTCCATCCCAGCACTTTTACTCTCGCTCTTTTCTACAGCAACTTCTTTAACCGGAGGTGTAGAAACTTCCTCAGCCTTTGGCTTTGACTCAGCTTCCTTACTAGCAACTTTTTTAAGTTCCGGCCTTTTCTTTTCTAGTTTTGTAGACTTGGGTTTATCCAGATTAATCTTACCCACCACCTTCATGTCTTCACCAAGTTTTTCTGCCTTAGTAGGGATATGCTCAGGCTCTTTTTTAACAACCGGTTTCTCCTCCTTTTTGAGAGTCACTTTTTCAACAACCGGAGCTTTCTCTTTAGCCTTAGGCTTTGGCGTCTCCTTTTGAGGAGTTCCTTTTTTCCCTGCACTCTTCTTCTGGGCTACTTCGTTAACATCAATCTTACCAACAACTTTAATGTTTAGGTCTGCCTTTGTTTTCTCCTCAATAACCTCCTCTGCTTTTACCTCTTTCTTCTCAACAGAAGTTTCATTTCCAGAAATATCTGTCCGTACATCTTCAATAGAAACACTCTCACTCTTATGTTTCGCTGAAAAATGATGACCCAATTCCTCCGACTCTTTACGTACTTTCAAATCCGATTTATACTCCATGTCCAACAAGAAATACAACTCATCACTGATTTTCGTATTTGGGTTTGTATCAATGTCATAACCCTTCTTATGCAGGAAATCTACAATTGTGGATGTTCCAACATTAAACTCACGGGCTACTTTACTTAATCTTTTACCAACTGCCATATATAAGGACTCTACTATTTCAAAAATTTAATATCTTACTGTTTACTGAGGGCAAATATAGTTTATTTATTCAAATTCAGCTTTCAACACATTCAGAACCTCTTTTATTGTCTCCTCTTCAAGGTCAGTACGTTTAACAAGATCTTCAAAAGTCAAATCAATTACTGATCTGGCAGTATCACATCCAACTGCTTTCAATTCGTCAATGACCCACTGCTCTATCTCATCGCTAAACTCGTCCAATTTAACGTCATCTTCATCGTCAGTCTCCACATCACGGTATACGTCAATCTCGTATCCTGTAAGCTGGCTGGCTAACTTAATATTCAAACCACCTTTACCAATTGCCAGAGACACCTCTTCAGGTCTCAAATAAACCTCGGCTCTACCTTCATCTTCAAGAAGCTTGATGTTTGATATTTTTGCCGGATTTAAGGCACGCTGTATAAAAAGCTGAGTATTAGCGGTGAAGTTAATCACATCGATATTCTCGTTTCTCAACTCACGAACGATACCGTGAATACGTGAGCCCTTCATTCCAACACATGCTCCTACCGGGTCTACACGCTCATCGTACGACTCAACAGCAATCTTTGCACGCTCACCGGGTATTCTTACGATCTTTTTAATCGTAATTAATCCGTCAAATATTTCAGGTACTTCTAGCTCGAACAGACGCTCAAGGAAAACCGGAGATGTACGAGAAAGTACAATTAACGGATTATTATTTCTTATTTCAACCTTAACAACAACCGCTCTTACGGTATCACCTTTGTGGAAAAAATCAGAAGGTATCTGCTCTGTTTTAGGAAGTATCAGATCATTACCATCATCATCGAGGATAAGAATCTCTTTTTTCCAAATCTGGTACACCTCACCTGTAATAATATCACCGATACACTCTTTGTACTTGTGATAAATATTATCTTTTTCAAGTTCAAGTATACGTGCCGAAAGGTTTTGACGCAGGCTCAATACAGCACGTCTTCCAAACTCAAGAAACTTTACTTCGTCAGTTACCTCTTCACCAACTTCGTAATCAGTATCAATCTTTTTTGCCTCCAATAAAGATATCTGTAAGTTCTCATCTTCAACTTCACCGTCGTTAACAACCTCACGATTTCTCCATATTTCAAAGTCACCTTTATCGTCATTTATTATAACATCAAAGTTCTCATCAGTACCGAACCTTTTTGCCAGAACGCTTCTGAACGAATCCTCCAGAACTCTAATCATAGTAGCCCTGTCGATATTTTTCAACTCTTTAAATTCCGAAAATGTGTCAATCAAACTAGTAT
>Ga0256831_1000674_pt1 | contig 17870 bp, 17 predicted proteins | sample 132544metaG_FD_189087 | JGI IMG/M metagenome (GOLD analysis project Ga0256831, IMG submission 189087) | Hydrothermal vent microbial communities from Lau Basin, Pacific Ocean - 132-544 | ecosystem: Environmental > Aquatic > Marine > Hydrothermal vents | place: Pacific Ocean: Lau Basin | collected...
ATATGCTGATATTATAGCTTAAATCAGTACATCATAAGTAACTTATGTTACATATTTTTTTATCTGACCATGAAATCCAGACAAAAAAAAGAGAGGCATAGCCTCTCTTTTTTTACTTTAAAACCTTTTAATCTTCACTGTGATCAGTATTGATTTTTTTAACCGCTAAAATAGCCAGATAAACAATAATTACAACACAGATGCCAACAGCCGCTAACGACCCCCAAAATACAGCATCATTCATAAGAACACTCCTATATCATCCAGGACAGTACATTATCACTCTTTACAGAATTTTCTAAGGTACTAATTTAATAAAGCTTTATCATAAGGTTTTTATCTCAACATCCTGTTGACCTATATCATGAAAGGGTCATAAAAAACTCATTCAAGCCGTTAAACAGGACTCCAAAATACGATGTTTATTATTATATCACCTCAACGTATTTAGATTTTGTGCCAGTTCGGTGTTATATTCACATGGAGGATGTGAGCGCATATAAATACGTGACCATCCCCCAGGTACACCGTGAGAGTAGAATACGAAGATAACGCCTTTCTACGAGAGCTATGCAAAAAATGAATACATTGCAGCGTTATTGGCCACCACCAAACTTATAAACATAAACCGCCAGCTTTTTAATAGTATCTTTAGACAGTTTATCTTTAAATGTTGGCATTTTTGGCTTTCTGGTTTCTGGATCGCTTGCATCATTAACACCATGAGTAATAGTGTGTTTAATTGATGCCAGTTGATCCGGCTCACTAAAGCGCCAGATACCATCGGTCAGATTAGCAGAACCCAACGCTGCCATACCTTTTCCATCAGGACCATGACAACCCATACAACCTTTACTGGTGAATAAAGGTTCTTTGGTTATCGAACCATTATTAATTGCATTGGCCAGTTTGTCGATTTCGGCTCCAGTCAGTTGCTGACCACCCATTTTAGGCATCATACCCTGTCTGCCATTAGTGATCGTTGTCTGAATCTGATCAATAGTACCACCGTACAACCAGTCATCATCTGCCAGTACTGGGAAACCTGGATTACCCGCACCACCAGTACCGTGACAGGCCGCACAGTTATCACCAAAAATAACCTTGCCAGAGGCCTCTACATAAGCAGAAAGCTCTGCATCAGCCAGGATTTCCTTGGCTGACAGCTTGGCAATTTTATCTTCAAACGGCTTACGAATGGCTTCAACTTCTGCTGTTGCATCATTATACTCACCAATAGCTGTCCAGCCGGTGACACCTTTAGTGAAACTGGAAGTCAGTGGAATGGCTGGATATATAACCACATAACCAATAACAAATGCGATACTGGCATAAAAGGCCATCATCCACCATTTTGGGGCAGGATTGGCAAGTTCTCTCAGATTATCATCCCAGATATGCCCGGTATTACCTTCTTCGGGAAAGGGATTATGCTCGTGTTCCGACATTATTTTTTCTCCGTATTTGTGGATTTTTCGTCCATCAGCATATATTTTTGCTGTTCTAGTTTATCTTTATTTTTTGGACGAAAAACGTAGAAGTAAGCAATAACCATCAGGACAAAGGTCACAACTGTAATTAACAGCCCTGCCCAGTCATGAGAAGTCATTGCACTCCAGTCAGTATGAAAATAACCTTGTGCATGCTCTTCAATATAAGCGTTAGTGCCTGAAGAGCTGTTACTCACGGTACTCTACTCCTTCCTGGAATTTAACCATTGTTCCAAGTACCTGCAAATAAGCAACCACAGCGTCAATTTCAGGGCGACCTGTAACTTTTGCCGCACTTTCTATATCCGCATCGGTATATGGAACACCCACAGTTCTTAAACCACGCATATGAGCTTTAAGTGTTTCTCCGTCCACGGTATTTTCAAATAACCAGGGATAATTTGGCATGACAGACTCTGGTACCACTGAACGTGGCGCTTTAAGGTGCTGCTTATGCCATTCATCGGAGTACTTGCTGCCCACACGAGCCAGATCAGGACCGGTACGTTTTGAACCCCACTGGAAAGGATGATCATACATTGACTCGGAAGCCAGTGAATAGTGACCATAACGCTCTTTCTCATCTCGGAACGGACGGATCATCTGTGAATGACACAGATAACAACCTTCACGCTGATAGATGTCACGGCCTGCCAGTTCAAGAGGCTTTAGAGGGCGAACCCCGTCACCGGCTTTCCAGTCATCCAGTGACTGGCCAGCGTCTCTTTTCCAGACCACACCAGGGATATTTTTTGCAGGTAAAGTACTGTCAAGATAAAACAGCGGTACAATCTCTACGATACCTGCAACAGACACCACCAGAAAGGTAAGGAAAGCTAATAGCCAGACATTTTTCTCGGCCTTGCTTTGCATGCCATTTTCATTTGCTTGTGAATCATTAAAAGCCATTTTAAAACTCCTCCTTACGCTGTTACAGCAGCAGTTTGTGCCGCCTTAACTGAACCTTCGCTCTTGGCTTTCAGAACAGTCATAATAATGTTATACAGCATAATTACTGCACCCAGTAAGAAGATACCGCCACCAATAGCACGCATAGCGTAGTATGGGTGCATAGCTTCTACAGATTCTGCAAAAGTATAAGCCAGTGTGCCGTACTCATCATAAGCACGCCACATCAGACCCTGCATGATACCGGAAACCCACATGGCAACGATATAGATTACAGTACCGACAGTGGCAGTCCAGAAGTGCATATTAATCAGTTTCTGAGAATACATTGGGGTATGGAAAATTTTAGGAACCATGTGATACAGAGCACCGATACCAACCATAGCCACCCAGCCCAGAGCACCGGAGTGTACATGACCAATAGTCCAGTCAGTGTAATGAGACAGTGCGTTTACTGTCTTGATGGACATAATTGGACCTTCAAAAGTAGACATCGCATAAAATGCCAGAGACATAATCAGGAAGCGTAATATGTAGTCGTTACGTAATTTATCCCACGCACCGGATAAGGTCATCATACCATTAACCGCACCACCCCAGGATGGAATAATCATAGCGATGGAAACGGCAGCACCCAGAGAACCCGTCCAGTCAGGTAACGCCGTGTATTGCAGGTGATGAGCACCCAGCCATACATAACCGAACATCAGAGCCCAGAAGTGAATAACAGATAAACGATAGGAGAAAACAGGACGATTGGCCTGCTTGGGAACGAAGTAGTACATAATACCCAGGAAACCGGCAGTCAGATAGAAGCCTACTGCATTATGACCCCACCACCATTGAATCATGGCATCCTGTACACCGGAGTATACAGAGTAGGACTTGAAAGCACCTACAGGAATAGCTGCACTGTTTACTACGTGCAGGAGTGTGATCATAATCATCATGCCCATAAAGAACCAGTTGGAAACATAAATATGCTTGGTTTTACGGTTGGCAATAGTCATCATGAAATTGAACATATAAGTCAACCAGACCACAGCAATTGCCAGGTCAATTGGCCATTCCAGTTCAGCATATTCTTTAGACTGAGTTAAACCTAAAGGCAGAGTGATAACAGCAGCAACAATAATCAGGTTCCAGCCAATAAAGGTAAACCATGCCAGTTTGTTGCTCCACAGTTTTACACCACAGGTACGCTGTACCGTGTAAAAAGCCGTCGCCATCAGGATACTGCCACCAAAAGCGAAAATCACCGCATTGGTGTGTAAAGGTCGTAAACGTCCAAACGATAAATAAGGACTGTCCAGGTTGAGCACCGGCCATGCCAATTCAGAGGCAATATATACCCCTACCGATGCACCTACTACCAGGTACACGGCGGTCATTACGGCAAACCAGCGAACAACGTCGAAGTTATACTTCTGCTCCGCTGCAGCTTCTTCCATAGTGTTCTCCACGATTAATCATTTCAAAAAATTACCCAAAAAATTTACAGGCTCACCCTTATTTTACTCTGGGAAGTCCTGCAGGTGGTATTTTGCCTCTTTTGAGGTCAAGTATCAATCATTTCTAATATATTTTGGTGATAAATGCCACTGAAATCCTAGGCTTGCACTGGGTTAATATTATTAACCCTATATTTTTAAAGGTAATTATTTTAGACCTTAAAAAGTTCAATTTTTTTGTAAAATCACCTGTAGCCGTGTGAATTGCCTCACATTTCTGTGTGAAATGACATTTTTTCAGGAGGATTTCAGGGTGCTGATATGAGCTTAATACCAACAAATTGCTGTAATTTGTCTATATTCAGTATAGTCATTTTTTTGCCCTGAATTTTGATCAGGGCAGCCTGCTGAAGTTTCTTGAATAAGCGGATCACCGTTTCTTTGGATAACCCCAGATAATCTGCAATATCAGTACGGGTCATAGTCAGCTTAAACTGGGCAGCAGAATAACCACTTAAAGAGTAACGCCAGGCCAGATTGAGGATAAAGGCTGCTATTTTTTCTTCGGCATTGACATTGCCATGCAGCAGCATGGCTGATTTTTGAATACTATTGAGCTCTTTATTGACCACGTTCATTAATCGTCCCTGAACCTGAGGGATCTGGGAAGCGATATCATTCAGCGTGTCTTTACCAATTTCACATAAGTAGCTGTCTTCCAGCGCCTGTGCGCTATAAGTATGAAGCCCTTCATTTAAAGAACTGATATCCACCAGTTCACCGGGAATACGAAAATCTATCACCCGCTCACTGTCTTTAACATTAACCAGCAGTTTGAGCGTCCCGGCTGAAATTGCATAAATCAGACTTGCGGCATCACCCTGTCGAAAGATAAAGGAACCTTTTTTAAAAAAATGCCGCCGATGAACCATTGTACCTGTGAAATCATAGGCGTGCTCACCAACATTAACGGGCGTACAGACAGGAGATAATTTACAGGCATCACATGCCACATAATCCGGTGTGGTGGCCGTTTTGCAGTGCTTCACTGACATTTAGTCTGTCTGCTCTTTTTTACTCTGCTGTGCGACCTGAATAATACCTTTCTGAACCGATTCAAAACTGGCCGGTACAGTATAATGAAACGCTTCCTTGGCTTTACGGTTCCAGTTGATCACCAGTCCCTTCTGAGGATATAGCCAGAACTGAGTATTTTCATCAATGCTCACCTTTTCCCTGGGCTTGCCGAAACGACTGATGATCATATCCTGTTCAAGATTTATGGTCGGTATATACGTTAGAGACCGGATCACCCGGTCTTTCAAGGTATTAGCAAGATCATCCAGAGGGTATTTGATGGAACGGGATGTCTGTACTTTTGGTTTGCCGGAATTCTGTTTCAGATAGTCAATATCCAGATTAACCGGATCCAGCCCCAGAACGACCTTTGCTCTTAAACCGGAGATACTGACCCGAATAAAATAAGCTTCCAGACTGATACTATTATCGGGATTATCAAACCAGGCCAGATTGTATTCACTGCGTAAAACTTTAACTGCATCACCCAGTGTAGAACGACCGATATCCAGATCCAGCACATGTATTGTTTGCGGATTAAGTACCGTAATCTGCCAGGGCAGATTACGCACCTGCACACCACTATCGATCTGGGGAGTGGTAATGTTAATATAGAACCACCAGCCAGAGGCCGCCAGGGCAACAATAATTATCAGGCTAACAGACTTAAACAAATCAGGCTCCAGAAAAAGGTAATAAATTAATTACCGTATCAATTGAATGCACAGTAGTATAGTGAATAATAATTTTAAATGCATTGATCTTTTATCCGCAAAGCTTTTCAGCAAACCTGGAAAAAGTGCGCCAATAAGCATCATCTGAGCTGTTCAGCTCAGGCAGAACAGCCAGTAATGGTGCCGGTATAAGCTGCTTCAGGCTGTCAATATTTTGTTCCAGGCAGTCCATGCTTTCATCGCTCTGGCCGGTATTGGCTATCCAGCCATCCAGTTTTAAACCCTGTTGTGCAATAGACTGCATGGTTAATAAGGCATGGTTAATACATCCCAGACGCATATTAACCACCAGCAGCACTGGGAAATCCAGTGCTTTAGCCAGACTGGCTATGGTTTGAGTATTATTCAAAGGTACCAGCCAGCCGCCCACACCTTCCACCAGTACAATATCAGCAGTAAGTGAGTTTTGATGAATATTATCAACAATTGCTTTTAAATTAATGTCAATATCTGTGATTTCTGCAGCAATATGCGGGGCAATGGCTGCTTCAAAGATATATTGGTTAACCACCTCATAAACCGGTTTAAGTGTGGATGCCTGGATAATTTTCAAAGCATCACCATTTCTTAAACCTGATGCGGTTGCCCGACCGCCGCTGGCCACCGGCTTGAACCCCAGAGTAGCATACCCCGCTTTACTCAATGCATTTAACAGCCCACAGGTCACAAAGGTTTTTCCGGCATCAGTATCTGTTGCAGTAATAAACCAGGCTTTCATTAAGATCTCAGGGTGCTTTTAAGTTGTGCCAGGGAAATAGAGGTTTGCCGGGTGTTATCCAGCGACTGAGTATTCTGTACGGGAGTTTCAGGGTTCCAGGCATGACCATACACTACTTCATAGGTAAGCGGATAACCTTCCCTGGTAGTAAATTTTTGATACTCGTCATACATCGCCTGCAAACGCTGTTTACCGGTCAGAGCTTTTTCCCGTCCCCGGTTCTGATTATGTGCACCCACCGCTTTTAAGTCCAGCATCAGCTGTTTTACGGATTGATAATTCAACACTATCCGTTCACAGTCCATCACCGGATTTTCTGTTTGCACATTATAGAGCAGGTCACCAATGTCGTGCATATCCAGAAAGTCATTCACATGAACTTTATTACTGACCGCAGCCCAGCTGGCTCTCAGTTCTTTGAGGGTATCACTGCCAAAGGTGGTAAACAATAATAAGCCGCCCGGTTTAAGCACCCGGCGAAACTCAGTAAACAAGAGCTGCAGGTCAGTACACCACTGAATAGTCAGATTAGAAAAAATCAGATTGATACTGGCATCCGCAAAGGGCAGATGTTCAGCATCCGCACAGACAAAATCAAACTGCTGCGGGGAGAATACCCTGAGCAATTTATCTGTCACCCCGGAAGGCTTAAGCCGAATACGGCATTTTTGCAGCATATTAGAGGCCAGATCCATGGCAATAATACGTGCTTTCGGATATCGCTCTGCCAGCCCGGCCATACCCTGGCCAGTTCCTGAACCAATGTCTACGATCACCTGCGGCTCCAGCTTGATATAGTCAAGCCGATCGAGTAAGCGCTTACAAACTTCCTGTTGTACTATTGCCGCGCCATCGTAACTATCAGCGGCTTTATTAAAAGCATTCTGCACCTGCTCTTTGGTAAAGGAATAATCTTCAGTGTTCAATGATTTCTCGCAAAATATTCATAAAAACCTGCGGATGTGAAATAAAGGGTGCATGACCGGCATGGGCTATGGGATATAATTTAATATTATTTTGCTGCGCCAGCTGCTGCTGTGCCCTGATATTGACCAGGGTATCATACTGACCAGCAATTAGATCAACTGGAATTTGCGTAATTAATGATAATTGCCGTCTTTTATCTTCATTTAATAGCATTTTAAGGCCAAATCTTAATGCTGTCAGATCAGCTTCACCACGTTTTAACAATTGTGCCTGTAAAGTTTTTATATCATTACGCGCCGTTTGACTGCCCATAGCCTGTATGGCCATAAAACGCTTTAAAGTAGCCTGGTGATCCTGTTCCAGATAACAGTAAAATTCCTCAAAAATTGATGCTTTTATCGCATATTCCCAGTTCTCTCCCTGTACAAAACGCGGTGTTGAGCTGATCAGAATCAATTGTGAAATCAGCTGCGGAAAAGCCTGACTCATTGCTATCGCAACCAGCCCTCCCATTGACCAGCCAAGTACAATACTTTGTTTCTCCACCAGGAAGGCCAGACTCTGTGCCAGACCGGCAGCATTATAGTGCCCGTCTATAACATCAAAATCATAGTTTGAACTTTCGCCATAACCGGGCAGATCAGGCGCAATAATATGTAATTGTGGGCAATCTTGCACCAGCTGCCCGGCTATATCCGCCCATACACCGCTATTCATGCCCCAGCCATGAAGCATAATAAGCTGTCTGGATGCCTGCGGATCTCCCCATTGCTGGTAGGCTATATGGTTCATTTATGCTGCCATACCGGTCTGTTCAAAGGCATTAAGCAACTGGTCAATATCCTGCTCACTATGTTCTGCCGATAAAGTTACGCGCAATCGAGCCGTACCCCTGGGGACAGTAGGCGGACGGATAGCAGCGATCAGTATGCCCATTTTTTCCAGCGCCAGACTGAATTTTAGTGCCTGCTCATTACTGCCGATCAGTATCGGTTGAATAGCCGTTGGAGACGCCATCAAATTGATCCCACGCTGCTCACAACCACAACGAAAACGTACAATAAGCTGTTTTAGTTTGTCTCTGCGCCAGCTTTCCTGCTGAGAAATTTTCAAGCTCACTAATAAGGCATGGGCCAGTGCCGGGGGCATAGCGGTGGTATAAATAAATGAACGGGCTTTCTGAATCAGTGTCTCAATTAAAGCATCACTGCCTGAGACAAATGCGCCTGCCACTCCCATGGCTTTTCCCAGAGTAGCCATATAAACAGGCAGCTGAGTCTGATCCAGCTGATATTGTTCTGCTGCACCGGCACCATTTTTGCCCAGCACACCAAAGCCATGAGCATCATCCAGCATTAACCAGGCATCATAGTTATTACTCAGCTGGCTCATTTCCTGTATCTGAGCCAGATCACCATCCATGCTGAAAACGGAATCACTCATAAGCAGTTTCCGGACTTCGGGATCGGCATCGGCCAGCAGCTTTTCAAGGTGCTGCATATTATTATGACTGTATCGTTTAAACTGACTGGCGGAAAAAGCAGTGGATAATAGTGCGGCATCTATCAGGGAAGCATGATTGAGTTTGTCCTGAATGATCAGATCGTCTTTGCCCATTAAGGCATTAACAATACCCAGATTGGCCATATAACCGGTAGAAAATAATAACGCCCGACTGCGTCCGGTATATTCTGCCAGCGCTTCTTCCAGTTCATGATGAACCCGGGAATGGCCACTGACCAGATGAGCCGAGCCACTGCCCACACCCCAGGTATCCACTGCGGATTTAAAGGCTCTGGCAATATCAGGATGGTTTGCCAGTCCCAGATAATCATTACTGCAAAAACTAAGCAGAGCCTGGCCGTTAATTTTGAGATGAACCTGCTGCGCACTATCGGTGATTTTGCGTCGACGATAAAGCGACTGCTGCTGGCGTTCCAGCAAATCCTGTTTTAGCACATCATCCAGATTCACAAACTATTAACCTTTGGTTGCTATCCGCTCTTGTAAGTCGCTATCAGAAATTCAGGCTCTGGAGTGGAGCAGCTTCTGTCACTGCGTCTGGAACAGGGTCTGTAGCGCTATTGTGTCCACCGGTTTTCTTTTCCAGGCTGGTTTTCATGCCCAGATCATGAAACAGCTTTTGATCCGCTGAGGCACTGGCACCTTCTGTAGTTAATAGACGTTCACCGTAAAATACCGAGTTAGCACCGGCAAAAAAGCACATGGCCTGCATTTCATCAGACATTTCTTCACGTCCGGCAGACAGTCTGACGACTGAATGGGGCATCATTATCCGCGCAACGGCCACAGTACGCACAAATTCCAGCGGCGCTATTTCATCCTGACCGTAGAGAGGCGTCCCTTCTACCTGCACCAGCATATTGATGGGTACACTGTCCGGATGCTGTGCCATATTGGCCAGTTGCATCAGTAAACTGCACCGATCCTGACGCTCTTCCCCCAGCCCCAGAATACCACCGCTGCAGACATTAATACCGGCTTGCTGAACGGTATTAAGAGTATCCAGCCGATCCTGAAAGGTACGGGTAGAAATGACATTACCGTAAAATTCCGGTGAGGTATCCAGGTTATGGTTATAATAGTCCAGCCCGGCTTCTTTTAACGCCTGTACCTGCTCCTGATCAAGCATGCCCAGAGTCACGCAGCTCTCCATGTCCAGAGACTTTACTGCTTTGATCATTGCCAGTACTTTTGGAAAATCCCGTTTATTAGGACGTGACCAGGCGGCCCCCATACAAAAGCGATCCGCACCCTCATCTTTAGCTTTTTGTGCCGCTTCTACAACCTCATCAACAGACAATAAGGATTCTGCTTCCAGTTCGGTTTTATGATGTGCACTTTGAGAACAGTAACCGCAGTCTTCTGAACAACGGCCGGTTTTAATACTCAGCAAGGTGCTGATTTGAATGGCATTGGGATCAAAATTCTGACGATGGACAGTATGTGCTTTAAACAGCAGGTCATTCATAGGCAGGTCAAACAGTGCCTGAACCTCATCCAGAGTCCAGTCATGTCTTATTGGTGCTTTTGCTTCAGTTGTCATAGTCACAGGCATTCAGTTAGTCAGGCGCTTACTATAACATATTCACCCCAGAGCCAACAAAAAAGTTAGTCTCCATATACAAAGCACCAATTGCAATAGACCGGTAATAAAATTTTACCCAGCACCTCGTAAGGCCTCAACCTTATGGACGAGGCCTTACGAGGTGCTGGGTTAGTGCTTCGTTTAATCAATTGATTTTAGTTGCAGTTTCCATTCAGTTCTACCCGGTAAAAAGGAGCTGGGACGACCTTTTACCCAGTCTTCATGCCCATCAGAATAATATGCGGACAACGGATGGCTGCTCTGTCCTGCTGGCATCTGAAATATGCCCTTATCTTCATGACCGGGTGCCACAACCATACGCATGGAAGCACCAAAATGACTCTTTAATACTTTGGGCATATCATCATCACCGCTTAAAGGTGATTTCGGCATATCCAGAAAGAAACCCAGGCCTGGTAAAGCCTTGCTGAGCCTATTACGAATATCAATTTTATAACGATTACCCCAGGTTTGCTGCTGGATAAACTGTTTGCCGTTATCAGTGGTTTTATTATAGGCCTGCTGAACCGCAGCCAGTAAAAAATCATCCCATGTATGATAGCCTGGCGGAACCAGATGTTCTGGTTTCTGACTGATCAGAGTCCATACCGGATATTCAATCAGGCCATCGACTTTGGAACGTTGAAACCATTGCGGATTATTTTTCTGCAGTGCATCAAATAACCAGCCGACGGTACCATTAACTACACTGACACGAAAATCCCGAACCAGTCCATAGGCAATTGAGTCTGAACGGGCTGCCAGATCCGTTTCTGAATCCAGTATCTCAGCCATGCGCACAAAAGCGGCTTTATCTGAATGACCTATTGCTGCTCTTAACAACTCTTTCCAGCGTTGTAAAAACAGAGCCCTGGAATCAAGCTGAATGGCCAGAAAATCCACTTCCTTAAATTGTTCACCTGCCCTTAAATCATCACGTATCTGCTGAGCTCTGGCTCCTAAATCGCCACCTTCATTGCCAATAAGCTGTAGATTTTTACCGCTAAACAGACGATTATTAGCGGTCCATATTCTGTGCTCAGCCGGCTTTTGCCATCTAGGGTATTGTTTTGCGGCTAAAAACCCCTGCCAGCTTGATTGAGACTTGAGAGCACTGTTTTTGCGCTGTGGGATAATACCCGCTATGGTCCAGCCGATATTACCAGCCGTATCTGCCACCAGCATATTTTGTGACGGCATACCCAGATAAGGTGCAATATTCAGCGCATCATCTACTGTTTGTGCCTGCTCTAGTTTAAGGAAGTTAAGGTTGGCTGATTGAGGTGCATATGCCACCCATTGATGTACCAGCATTTCACCTTTTGAGTTTTTACCTATCACGGGTCCCCATTGTGTTTCAATGGAAAGAAAATGATGACTTTTACCCTGCCTGGTTAAAATTAACTGCTTATATATAGAAAAGTTCTGCCAGCCATCAGCGGTTTTATACATAGTTTGACTGTCATTGGTCTGTAGAGTAATAATATCACCCCAGTCACCATAACTATTGGTAAATCCCCAGGCAATTTTTTCATTACTACCGGCCACCATAACAGGTGTTCCGGGCAGAGTAATACCGGTTAAACGGCGTCCATCATGAAGATACCAGCTGGCTCGAAACCAGATATTGGGGACTCTCAGATTCAGGTGCATATCATTAGCCAGCATAGCTGAGTCATAATCAGTTAATGTGTTATCAACGGCAAAACTATTAGAACCGGGCAGTCCCGGCTTTTGATATTGTGAACTGATTTGAGAATATTGCTGCAGCCAGTGTTCCGGAAGTGCTGCAGCCGGTATTTTAAGCTGTGTTTCCTGTTCGGGTAAGGCTATACCATCCAGAGCAGCATCCCACTGACCGCCCTTTGGAGTTAAAAACGCATACCATTGCGGGGGTAACTGCTCCTTCATTAACATTAAGGAAGTTTCCCTGATACCGGTTTCATCGTTTAAATCAAAAAACATGGCGTATATACATAACAGGCTGTCTTCAGGTGCCCAGTCCTGTGGTTCAACACCCAGCAAAAAATACTGATAAGGGGTACCCGACAGGGAATCCAGACCACTATTAACGCCATTGGCATAGGCCTGCAAAATTTTTGTCTGAACTGTTGGCAGATGATGAAACTGTTTATGCACCCGCTCTCTAAAGCGATGTATTCTGGCTTTTTTATCCTTATCCAGCGCCTTGTCACCAAATAACTCAGCCAGTTCTCCTGAGGCACTGCGGCGTAATAAATCCATTTGAAAATAACGTTCCTGAGCATGTACAAAACCCAGCGCGAAAGCGGTGTCCATACGATTTTGAGCACTGATAGTGGGTACACCCTGACTATCTCTCTCTACTATTACCGACTTATGCAATAAGGACATGGTCATCTGCCCACTTAAATCTGCCAGAGAACCTCTTAAAATAAAATAAAAAGACAGGAAAATTAATAGAGCAACAAAGAAAACCCACTTGAGAATTGAAAACACTTTGACAAAAAATTTATACATTCAAGGTCTATCCACGATTAATAAACGTAACTATTCAGCATGTTTAAATTTTGCCACAGTTCAAGGCACAATAGCTTCGCTACCTTAAAGAGGCGCATGGAGAATGTGAGCATATACAAATATGTGACCATTCCCAGCTGTCCCCTGAGGGTAGAGTACGAAAATAACGCACTCTCTTATTAACAAGGGCTGGGTAAAAGATGAATACGCTGAGTAGTTACTAATAAACAAGATCTTTATTCGATAAATACTGTGCTCAATGAACCATAGCACATTCTGACTGATAATATTGCATAAAACAAATATGTTTCCTATGCTTTACATACATTTAAATGTAATATAAAACAACTAACAATTAATGTATAAAAAACCTCTTTTATTACGCAGATCTAGCATTATCTTTCTGATATTACTGTATTTGTTTATTGCTCTATTAATTGAGCAGTACTACATTCATTTGCCGGTAAAAATCAATACTGCGTTATTGCTAACCCCTCTTATTATTGTACTAACCATCTTCTGGTACATAAATTCTTTAAAAAAAGTCATTCTTGAACATGAAGTAAAAAAAAATCTAATCGAAATCAGGCAGGCCTATATTATTGATAAACTTACTGGTCTGCCCAATCGTATACAGTTACAGGAAGCCCAGAAGCGATTTAAAAACTCCAGTTTAATTCTGATTAATATCGACCGGTTTAAGGAAATTAATGAAATTTACGGCACAGATACTGGCGATCAGGTTCTGCATTTTGTTGCTCAGGAATTACTTAACTGGGCAACAGATAAACCTCTGAAGGTTTACAAAGGTCATGCGGATGAATTTGCACTGCTACTAGATCAGGAAACTCATGATGAAAATCTGGCTGATAAGGTATTAACCGAAAATATTATTACCCACTGGGTGGTTGATCTGCTGGCTCAATTACGCAACAAAAAAATAATCATTGCTGAGCAGACCCTTCAAATTACTGCCTCTGCCGGCATCGTTGTCGATTCCAGCCACCCCAATACTGAAGCAGATCGTGCTTTACGCAAGGCAAAATCTGAATTAAAAGAATTTTATATTTTCAATGAAACACTTTCCACCGAGGATAACTATCTAAATAATCGCAAAATGCTGGAGCAAATAAAAATAGCTTTAGCCAGTGACAATATCAAAACCTATTTTCAGCCGATCTCTGATCCACATGAATCAGGTATCAGCAAATATGAATCACTGGTCAGACTGCATGCCAGTGATGGTCAGGTCATTTCTCCTTTTTTCTTTATCGGTATTGCCAGAAAAGCCAAACTCTACTCAGAACTGACCCGAATCATGTTTGATCACGTAGTGGATATTCTGGTTCAGCGGGCAGATCTGACCATTAGTATTAATATATCTTTTGACGATATTGCCAATAAGAATACCCGTGACTATATCCATATGAAAATTGCCGCCTTAAAACCCAAAGGTAAACTCATTCTGGAAATACTGGAAAGTGATGAAATTGATAATTTTGAAACTATTCAGGATTTTATGGTAAAACTAATTCGTTATGATGTAGAATTTGCAATTGATGACTTTGGCAGTGGTTTTTCCAATTATGCACGACTCATGCGTTTGCCAATCCGTTATTTAAAAATTGACGGTTCCTTAATAAAGGATATGCTGGAAAATGACAAACACCGTATTATTGTTCAGTCGATTATTGATTCTGCCAAAAAACTGGGTTACAAAACCATTGCAGAATTTGTAGAAAACAAAGCACTTGCCAAAGCACTGACTGAAATGGATGTTGATTACCTGCAGGGATATTTCATAGGGAAACCAAAAGTTTATGACTTTTCCAGTGCCTCTACAGCAATCGCTGAGCAAGCTTAGCCGGGTTATAGACTCCCTGATACCACGCCATTGCCTGTTTTGTCTGGAACAAACTTCAGGCAATAACGATCTCTGCCCTCATTGTCGTACTCATATACAACACAATAAACTTGCCTGTCAGCGCTGTGCTCTGCCGCTAAGCACTTCTGACAGCTCCATTTGCGGTAATTGCCTAAGTCATCAGTATTATTATAATCAGGTTTACAGTCCGTTTATCTACACTGATGCAATCCGTTATCTGATCCGTCAACTTAAATACCACAATAAAATTCACTATGCACAGACACTGGCCAGGCTGTTTATTCAAAGCAGCACACAATTTCAGGACTTTCAACTGCCTGAAGTACTGATACCCATGCCTATGCATACCCAGCGTCTGCAGCAAAGAGGTTATAATCAGGCACTGGAACTGGCTCGTTTTTTTGCCGCACATTTTCAGCTACAGCTTGACTATAAAAGTCTGCTGCGTACCCGCCCTACCTTGCTGCAGGCAGGGCTGAACGCTAAAGAACGGCAGAAAAACGTTAAAAACGCCTTTAACATAAACAAACATGCCCATATTTCCAGGCTGTCGGGTATACAGCATATCGCCCTGATTGACGATGTCATGACCACCGGCAGTACCCTTAATGAAGCTGCAAAAATACTCAGGCAATCCGGAATTAAACGAGTTGATGCCTGGATTATAGCCAGAGCATAACAGCAACAAAATCACCTAAAGGTAATAAATAGTGCTAAAAACCTCTCGGAATCCGGTTCATATTATTGGTTACGGCTATTTAGGTGCAAAATTGCTCAAAGCCCTGAAGGACAGAAAATTAGCTCCACCAGAACAGATATTCACTATTAGCAGGAGCAGCGCAGAACATCAGGGGCATGGTATTAGCTGGGATCTGGACAGCGATTACTCTGCACCGGAAAATTATTCTGTTGAACAGGCCATTATTTTTTACTTTGTTCCACCACCTCGAAGTGGTCAGCTTGATTTAAAAGCACAGAACTATATTAATGAACTTATCCGGCAGCAAAAAAAACCGCAAAAAATCGTTTTAATCAGTACCACCGGCGTGTATGGTGATTGCCAGGGTCAATGGATTGATGAACACTCTCCTGTTAAGCCTGCAGTAGACCGCGCCCGGCGTCGGGTGGATGCCGAACAACAATTTCAGAATTATTGTCAGAGCAATAATACCCCACTGGTGATCCTGCGTGTTTCCGGTATTTATGCAGCCGATAAACTCCCCTTAAAACGCATTCAGGCACAAACGCCTGTTGTGCGCGAGCAAGATTCCCCCTACAGCAATCGTATTCATGCTGATGATTTACTCGAAATCTGTCTAATAGCAGGACTAAAAGCGGAGTTAACCGGTATTTATAATTGCTCTGACGGTCATCCAACAACCATGTATGATTATTTTATCCAAGTTGCCCGTGCCTGTGGACTAGCTGAGCCACCATCAATCAGCCTGCAGCAGGCCCGCACCGAACTTTCCAGCGGCATGCTATCCTATATGGGTGAATCTCGGCGTATCAATAATAATAAGCTGTTAGCGGACTTTAAAATCACACTGCAGTTCCCCAATCTTGAACAGGGGCTGGCCGCTACTAAACTAAATAGTGTCCATCCGGAAATTGCCTTCCTGGCAATTTACCGGAACGCAAAAGAAAAAGTGTGATTTTTCTTTTACTCCATTTTCAACGACTTACGGTCGTCAAAAATGAGCGGCACGTCCCTGTACCGTAAGTGTGCATCAATAAATGGATGCACACTTACGGTACAGCTAAATTACCCCCAGCTTGATATAAATTGCTTTTTTTTACTAACACTTATTAAAAAAATTTCCAAAATATCAGGACTTCAAGTATTATCAACTTAATAAATAGACAATCATGCCTCTGGCAAAGCTGTATTACTATGAGTTTAATTGATAAATTTCAGCGAGAAATCAAATATCTGCGCTTATCGGTAACCGACCGCTGTGATTTGCGTTGTTTTTATTGTATGCCCAAAGGTTTTGATGGCTATGAAGAACCTGAAGACTGGCTTAATTTTGATGAAATTGAGCAGATTATTGCTTCTTTCACGCGTTTAGGTGTCACTGCCGTGCGACTTACCGGCGGCGAACCACTGATTCGTCAGGATCTACCTGAGCTGGCCAGACGCCTGTCTGCCCTGCCCGGTCTGGATGATTTATCTCTGAGCACTAATGCCACCCGTCTGGGTAAACATGCTAAAGCTCTAAAAGAGGCCGGTATAGCCCGTATTAACGTCAGCCTCGATACCGTCGATCCGGTTAAATTTAACAACATCACCCAGGGCAAACTGGAAAAAATCACCCAGGGTCTGATGGCCGCTAAAGCAGCAGGACTTGAACCGATAAAAATCAATATGGTTATTATGAAGGGTGTTAATGATGATGATGTTGAGGATATGGTGGACTTCTGTATGCAACACGGCTTTACCCTGCGTTTTATTGAAACCATGCCGATGGGTGATACCGGCCGTAATGCCGTTGACTATTACATCAGTCTGGATGAGATAGAACAACGTCTGGCAAAAAAATATGAACTGATCCCTGCCGTTATGGCCGGCGCCGGTCCAGCACGTTATGTTCAAGTGGCTGGAACCGAATTGAAAATTGGTTTTATCACGCCTATCTCTCAGCATTTCTGCGACACCTGCAACCGGGTTCGACTGTCAGTCACAGGCACTTTATATATGTGTCTGGGTGATGAACATAAATTTGAACTGCGACATTTAATACGTGACGGTATTTCTAATCAGGAACTGGATCAGGTCATTAGAGAAGCCATTAATCTTAAACCACTGAAACATGAATTTAATGAAAAACCTGAAAAGGTCGTTCGTTTTATGTCCATGACCGGCGGTTAAATTCCCGCCTGGACAGAAAAACTCCAACTAATCACATCTGACATGATACAGATCAGTTTTTTGCTCTTTTAAAACACCTACCTGAATCGTTATAATAAACGTATAGAATTTTTACTTATAACATCGTTTATTTATAATAGAGCAGGTGTAATTATGGGTGTATCTGAAAATAATGCTCACTATGGGCACCGTCTTAGAG
>Ga0256831_1000675_pt1 | contig 17861 bp, 9 predicted proteins | sample 132544metaG_FD_189087 | JGI IMG/M metagenome (GOLD analysis project Ga0256831, IMG submission 189087) | Hydrothermal vent microbial communities from Lau Basin, Pacific Ocean - 132-544 | ecosystem: Environmental > Aquatic > Marine > Hydrothermal vents | place: Pacific Ocean: Lau Basin | collected...
ATTCGCAAAGACTGACATTGCTGCGGATGCTGTTTTTATTGACGACGCGGAAATAGAATGTGAAATTCCTTCGGAGCTGAAAGTTATTTCCAAGAGAAAAATTAACGATGCGAATGTAATTCCGTTGGTAAAATTTTCCGAAACAGATACCGAAGAATTTCCCGATGTTACATTGGTCGAGCTTTCCACCGATGATATTTATTCCGGTAGTTTTTTGAAAATAGCGGGCGCCAAAAATGTAATATTTAAGCTGTCATCTCCGCGCGAGAATTTTGTATTGGATATGCGACGTGCGTTTTTTGAGCTGGAACGATTAAATATAAAAAATCCCGTTATTCTCTACCGCAATTATTCATCCTTGCCGAAAGAGAAATTTTTAATTTATTCTTCGATTGATTTCGGAGCGCTTTTGTTGGACGGTTACGGAGATGGCGTTTGGGCAAGTTCCGGTAATGATGAAATTTCATCCGACTACATAAACCGGGTTTTGTTCGGAATACTTCAGGCTTCACGCGTTAGAATTTCAAAAACCGAATATATTTCATGTCCTTCGTGCGGTAGAACTCTCTTCGATTTAGTGGAAGTAACGGGAAAAATCAGAGATAGAACATCCCATCTGAAAGGCGTTAAGATTGGAATTATGGGCTGCATTGTAAACGGTCCCGGTGAAATGGCTGACGCCGATTACGGGTATGTCGGTTCGGGTCCCGGAAAAATTACTCTTTACAAAGGACAGCGTGTAGTTTTGAAAAATATTCCCGCCGAAACAGCGGTTGACGAACTGATTAAACTGATTAAAGATAACGGCGACTGGGTTGAGCCGAAGTGATTCTTATTCTGAATGAGGAATTACCGGTTACTATCTTCCTCAAACAAATCTTTCATTCCAATCGGCAGCGGAACTCCGGGAATAATCTTTTTTGCGTTAAGATAAAAAAGACGCGCCTTTTCTTTTTCGTTAAGAGCGGAATGAACTATCGATAAATGATAAAAGAGCAGCCCCAAATCATCAAAAAAATTAATCTTTTTGATTTCCTCCCAGTATTTATAAAAAAGTTCCTTTGCCTCTTCGTACTTCCCTAAAAACAAATATTCATTAGCTGTGGAGATAAGTGAATTAGTTTCGTTTCTCTCATTGTGCATAAGAAATGAATATTTTCCTTCGGGAAAATCTCGGAATTCAAATCCTTCCGAGAACAGAATAGCCGAGAACAATCTTTCCCCTAAATTGGCGTCTTCCTTCTCCGCGCTGTTCTTATAAGGAAGATTAATTTCCTTAAATTTTCGAATAACTTTTTTATCAAAAACCCCCGACATCCCATGAAGGAACTTAGTTGATTTAACTTCAGCCAACGTCTCTAATCCAAGCTCTGCGGCATATTTATCAAAGAGAGGTCGTTTCTCTCCGTACAATACGTTTCCCCAAACGTCAACATCAGGATTTTCCGAAATTAATCTTTGAATTTTCTTGAACCAGTTTTTTTCGTCGAACCAATGGTCGTCGTGCAAAATGATGGTACGGCGGTAAAGCGGAAGTATGTTAATCGAATAAGAGATGGAGGCGGCGTCAAAACCAAGATTGGGACGAAGAAAAAAGTAGTCGGGTTCAAACTCCTTTATCGCCGAAACTCCTTCGCAAGAGTAACCGTTCATCGTTACGGCAAGAGCAAATTCTCCTCTGTTTCCTTTAAGGTTTTCGGCTAATTTCCATTTAAAGATGTTGCCCCAAGTCTTTTCCGAACTTACAACGAGAACCAGAAATCCCTCTTTTTCTTCCAAAGTATCCTCCCTATTTACTGCTTTATTTTTCCGCTATCGGTAGCGTAAAGGAAAACTCGCTTCCTTTGCCGAGTTTGCTGGTTACGTTAAATTCGCCGTTGTTTTTCGCCACAAAAGTTTTCACCAAGTTTAATCCGAGTCCGGTACCTTTTTCCTTATTTGTTCCAACGGAGCTATCATGACTTTCGGTTTTCATAATTTTTTCCAGCTGCTCCGATGTCATTCCGACGCCGGAATCCTTAACTGTTACTTTTGCTTTTTTATCGTTAACTAATACCGATATTTTTATCTCACCCTTTTCAGGACTAAACTTAATTGCATTCGAAAGCAAATTCCGAATAATCAATTCAACCGAGTTCTTATCCGCCAAAACAAAAATTTCCTTTTCGCAATGGACGTCCAGCGTTAAATTTTTCCCTTTCAATAACGGCTTTATCCTGCCTGCAACCTCAGTAACGATTTCACACAAATTCTCTCTTTCAGTTGTAAAAGGAAGTTCGTCATTTGAAACAAGTATCCAATTCAGCAAATTCGTCATCAAAACGTTGGAAGCGTTCGCGGAAAAGTTTATCTCATTAGCCGTGAATTTAATTTCATCCGGCTCTAATTCATCCAACTCATTTACTAGTAGGGATGAAAAGCTAATAATTGCTCCGAGCGAATTCTTCAAATCGTGCGAAAAAATCTTTAACATCTGTTCTTTGGTTTTGTTCAGTCTTTCAAGTTCCTTGTTTTTTGCACGAATTTTTTTTGTGTAATAAAGAACAAGCAGCAATATCAAGATGACTAGCCCTCCGCCTACAAACAAAAATACTTGAAGTTGGTTTTTCCTTTTTAGCTCCAGCTGATAAATTTTTCTATCCTTCTGAAGAGAATTAACTTCCGCTTCGGCGAGATGCAGTTTCTGCTGATTATCAAAATCAATTCTACTTTTTTCTGCGATTAAGGAATTCAGGGAATCGCTAAAAGTCTTATATTTATCAAAAAAAATAAGAGCTGTTTTATAATCGCCTTCTTTAACAAAAATCTCTCCCAATAATCTTGATGCTTTCACAAGCCACGGCAATGTTTTATCGATGGTCGGGAAACTCAAAACATTATTAAGCAACTCCCGCGATTTAATAAACCTGTTTTGCTTAAAAAAATTATATGCCAACAAATAGTTTAATCTCGCTAACAAATTTTTTTCAATATTATCGGAGATTAACTTGCGAAGCCTCTTTAATAATTTCTCGGATTCTTTATACTTTTTAATATTTTGAAGAATCTCGGCTTTAACCAAAGTTTCGCCGAAATAAAAATCCATACTCAGCTTTTTTCCGCTTTGTTTTATCGATTTATTGATATACTTCAAAGCCAAATCATATTTCCCCGATTTGAGATAATTATCTGCAATATTGGTTAACACATAGCTGTAAGCATATAAATCATCGGCGTTCTTCAACATCTTTTCGGCTTCAAGGTAGTATTTACCCGCCTTTGAATAATTACGTGCGACACTATAATCTTCTGCAAGATTATTATAGATATAGCCTATCGAGACCGAATCCTTATCTTGTTTGGCAAGCTCAAGAGCTTTTAAGTAAAACTCGGTCTCTTTTTCATAATTATGCACGGAAAAATAGACCCCGGCAAGATTGATATACGCATTTATTAGTCCCGCGTTGAAACCCGATTTTTCCGCATACTCCAGCGACTTTTTATAATAAAAAAAGGCTTTGTCATATTCTTTGATGTTATCGTAGGTGATACCGATTATATTATATAAATTGACTAATTCTTTAATTTTATTATATCGAATTGCAATTTTTTCGGCAATATCAAAATATTTTTTCGATGAGTCAATTTTACCCTTTTGTGCAAATGTCCATATTAATCCGTACAACGAATTAACGATTCCATCGGTATAATTAATACTCTCGGCTTCATGAAAAGCTTTTAATCCGTAATAAGCGGTCGAATCAATATCGGATGAAAAAAATTCCCCTTCTTTTGTTACAAAGTTATCAACCTCTTTTATCTTGGACGAATCTTTTTGAGCGGATGCAAAAACCGAAGAAAAGAAGAAAAGTAAAAAAAACGATATTTTTATAAAAAATTCCATAGGAGCGCTCTCTGCTTTAGCATTCAATTCAATTTTATTTTGTAATATAAATAATTTCTAAAAAAAATATTTTTTTTAACAAGATTAAAATCAAATTATTAATTCCAATAGAGACCTTTACATAACTAAATTTGTCATATTGAGTCCGCCAAGTCGGGAGCAGAATGACACATTACGGGGGTTATGCAAAATCCTTCTAATAATAAATTTCTACGACAAAAATTCTACTCTTTCTTTTTCAAGCTTCTAATCTGCCGTTCGATGCTGTCCCACATTTCCGGCGGAATCATTTGCAGAATATTAAATTGTCCCGCGCCCTGCAGCCATTCTCCTCCGTCGATTGTAATAACCTCGCCGTTAATGTAAGCCGAGAAATCGGATACAAGATAAGCCGCAAGATTTGCCAGTTCCTGATGCTCTCCCACTCTCCGGAGAGGAACCTTTTTGGCAAAATCAAACTTATCCTGATACTCTTTCGTCACCAATCTTTCCCACGCTCCTTTTGTAGGAAACGGTCCCGGGGCTATAGCATTGGAACGGATCCCGTACTTTGCCCATTCAACCGCCAGAGAACGCGTCATCGCAAGCACGCCGGCTTTACTTACAGCCGAAGGAACGACAAACGCCGAACCTGTCCAAGCGTAAGTTGTAACAATGTTAAGAATCGAACCGGAAATTTTTTCGGCGATTTTCTCTTTTCCGAATGCGAGAGTAGCGTTGTACGAACCGCGCAGAACAATATCGACAATTTTATCAAACGCGCGGTGGCTTAGCCGCTCGGTCGGACTGATGAAATTGCCCGCCGCATTATTTACCAAAACGTTTGCGCTCCCGAATTTTTCTTTAACCGCCGAGAACATCTTTTCCACATCATCGTAGTTTGTAACGTCGCACCGAACGGGAAGAACTTCATTTCCGGTTTTGCCGGATATTTCCTCCGCCGTCTTTTCAAGCGTTTCGAGCTTTCTGCTCGCTATTGCAACTTTCGCTCCCAACTCGGAAAAATAAGCTGACATCGCTTTTCCCAATCCTGTTCCGCCGCCGGTTACCACAATTATTTTATCGGCAAGCGCGTTTTCCTTAAGCATCGGCTTTGTGTAATTTTTGTTCGCAGAGTTCATAATAAATCCCGTCTTGATAAAAAAATAGCGCTCCGAAATATATTAATCCCGAAGCGCTTAATAATTAAGATAATATTAGAAACAATATTTGTTTTCTTCAATTAGTTTGTCCGCAACTTCACGGCGAAGTTTAACCGTATTAATCGGGGCAAATTTTGTAAAGCGTTTCAAGCCGAGAAGCAATATCTTCAGCTCGTCTCCTTCGGCAAAAGCCGAAACCGCGTTTTTACCGTAAACGTTTATTTTATCCATTGCTTCGCTAACGTAAACGCTTGTCATCTTTGCGTAATATTCGGCGGCAGCTTCCCCTTTCGTATTTGCAAGTTTGAGCGTGCGGAGAATAGCTGATTCGGCAACAAACGTTTCTATTATCATATCGGTAACGTTCATAATGATTTCCTGTTCTTCGCCGAGTTTCTGCATAAATTTCTGAACAGCCGAGCCTGCAACCATTAAGATTGCTTTCTTAGCTTCGTTAACGGCTTTCATCTCTTTAGCAAGAAGTCCTTCCGGTTCGTCGCCGAGAGAAGGAATTCCCATCAGCTCCTTTTGAATCGCCATTGCGGGACCGAGTAAGTCAATGCGTCCTTTCATCGAACGCTTAACGAGCATATCAACAATTAAGAGACGGTTAATTTCATTCGTCCCTTCAAAGATTCTGTTGATTCTCGAATCGCGGTAAGCTCGCGCAGCGGGATATTCTTCCGAATAGCCGTAACCGCCGTGCACCTGAACCAGCTCATCCACAACAAAATCAACCACTTCGGAGCCAAACACTTTCATTATCGAGGATTCTATTGCATATTCTTCAGCCGCTTTAATTAAAGCTTTGCTGTATTCCTCGCCTGCAGCCGTAAGCTCGTCAACCTTCTGAGCAATCAAACCGCTGGTTCTTAAAGTAGCGGCTTCCCCTACAAACGTACGGATTGCCATTTCCGCAAGTTTGTGTTTAATCGCTCCGAACGATGAAATCTCCCGTCCGAATTGTTTTCTTTCGTTTGCATATTGAACGGCAACGGAGATGTAATGTTTTGCGCCGCCAACCGTCATTGCGCCTAATTTGAAGCGTCCGATATTAAGAATGTTAAACGCGATGTAATGACCTTTGCCGATTTCACCGAGTACATTTTCAACCGGAACTTTAACATTATCAAGGAAAAGCGCGCGTGTGGAGGAACCTTTAATTCCCATTTTGTTTTCTTCTTCGCCTCTTGTAAATCCTTCCGAGTCGGTCGGGATTATAAAGCCTGTAAATTTTTCTCCGTCAACTTTGGCGAATGTAATTAAGATATCGGCAAACCCGCCATTTGTAATCCACATTTTTTGTCCGTTTAGGATGTAGTATTTTCCATCTTCGGAAAGCGTTGCGGTCGTTTTAGCTCCGAGAGCGTCGGAACCCGAAGTAGGTTCGGTTAAGCAGTACGCCGATAAAATCTCGCCGGAAGCTAAACCGGGGAGATATTTTTTCTTCTGCTCTTCGTTTCCGTAATATAAAATCGGCAAAGTTCCGATTCCGGTATGCGCCGCAAAAGCGACTCCGTAAGAGTGGCTCGGTCCCATCGCCATTGAAATCAGCGTGTTCGTGTCAAAGTCCTGACCAAGACCTTCGTATTCTTCAGGGACAAAGGTCCCGAGCAAACCGAGTTCCCCTGCCTGTTTCAGCAGCTTTTCCATTAAGCCCGGTTCTTGTTTATCAATGGCGTCAAGACGCGGCCAGATTTCTTTTTCGACAAAATCATTAACCGTGTCAATCATCATTTTTTGTTCTTCGTTAATATCCTCCGGGATATAAACGGATTCGGGCGGAGTTTCTTTTGTTATAAACTCACCGCCCATTACTTTTTTGTTTTCTGCATCTGACATAATTCTGCCTTTATTTTTATTTCTAAATTATTAGAGCCTTTTGCATAACCTAATTTATATGTCATTCTTCTCCCGCCTTGGCGCGAGAAGAATCTCAGAACCAGTAATTATACCGAATTTAGAGATATTTCGGACGGCTTACACCTCCGCATTGGCGGACTCAATATGACAAATCCAGGTTATGCAAAGATCTCTATTATTTCAATAGTTCATAAATTCCGGCAACGCCTTGTCCGCCGCCAACGCAAGCGGTTACCATTCCGTATTTTTTATCGCGACGTTTAAGTTCGTTAAATATCTGTACGCTTAATTTTGCTCCGGTACATCCGAGCGGGTGCCCCATTGCGATTGCGCCGCCGTTTACATTCAGCTTTTCGGTATCCAAATCCAAAGTTCTGATAACGGCAAGCGATTGCGAGGCAAAGGCTTCGTTCAATTCGATAAGATCGATGTCGTCCTGTTTCAATCCCGCTTTTTTCAAAGCTTTCGGAACAGCGGCAATCGGGCCGGTGCCCATAATGCGCGGGTCAACTCCGGCGACAGCATAGGAAACCATGCGCGCAATCGGAGTGAGGTTAAGCTCTTTAACCATATCTTCCGACATAACAAGAACAAACGCGGCGCCGTCTGATGTTTGCGATGAGTTGCCCGCCGTAACGGTTCCGCCTTGGGCAAATACCGGCTTCAACCTTGCAAGCGCCTCCATATTCGTATCGGCTCGCGGTCCTTCGTCGGTATTGACCACCCAAGTTCTCGTTTTCTTTTTGCCGTTTTCGTAATAAACGTCTTCAACTTCCACCGGAACTATCTCGTTTTTGAAATATCCGTTTTTAATTGCGTTGATTGCTTTCATGTGGGAATTGTAGGAAAACTCATCCTGATCCTCGCGCGAAATATTAAAATCTCTCGCAATTTCCTCTGCCGTTAATCCCATTCCCATATAATATTCCGGATGAGTCAGCGAAACCTTGTAATTCGGCGCCAACTTCCAACCTGTCATCGGCACTAAGGACATCGACTCAACGCCGCCGGCAATAATGCAATCCATCATTCCCGACTGAATTCTTGCTACGGCAGTTGCAATCGTATCAATTCCCGAACCGCAGAAACGGTTTACGGTAGAGCCGGGAGTATCAATACCAATGGCTTCAAGTGCAATCATTCTACCGATTTGCAATCCTTGTTCCGCTTCCGGAAAAGCGTTCCCGACAATCACATCGTCGATGCGTTTCGGGTCTAATTCCGGTACGGATTTCAGCAGATGCTTAATAACATCCGCGCCTAAATCGTCCGGGCGCATAAAACGGAATCCGCCTTTTTTGGCTTTTCCTACCGCCGTACGATAACCTGCTACTATATATGCTTCTCTCATAATAATTCTTTTATTTTATTTTCAAAATCATTTATTAATTTCTTAACGGTTTACCGGTAGTTAAAATACTCTGCATTCTTTCCAGAGTTTTTCTTTCACCGATTAAACTTAAGAACGCTTCTCTTTCCAAATCGAGCAAGTATTGTTCGCTTACTCTGGTTCCTTCGGTTAAATCGCCGCCGCAGATTGTGTAGGCAAGTTTATCGGCGATCTTTCTGTCATGCTCGGAAATATATCTTCCCCTTTCAAATGAGAAAGCTCCGAGTATCAACGCCGCCAAACCGGTTCTTCCGAGAACTTTAATATCTTCTCTTTTAATCGGTTTGCGGTAGCCCCGTTCGGATAGCTCAATAGCGGCGCGTTTGGCGTCGGCAATTACTCTTTTGGGATTAACCGAATAAACGTCCAATCCTTTTCTGAAATAACCTAACCCGTAAGCCTCTTCAGCCGAAGTCGATACTTTTGCCATTGCGATGTTCAGAAATTTCTCCTGAAGCTCGGGCAATTCCACGCCTCCTTTTACGTAAGCGTCGGAAGCGCGCAGAGCCATTTCTTTAGTTCCGCCGCCGGCGGGAATAATCCCTACCCCGACTTCAACCAAACCGATGTAGGTTTCGGCAGACGCGTTAATCTTGTCCGAATGGAGACAAACCTCGCAACCGCCGCCGATAGCCAATCCGTGAGGCGCCGCAACAACCGGAACATTGGAGTACCGAATGTGCATTGTTGTATTCTGGAACTGGCGAACCGCCATATCGATTTCGTCCCATTCCTGCTCCGTTCCGAGCATGAACATCATTGCAAGATTTGCTCCGGCGGAAAAATGTTGTCCGTCGTTTCCGATTACCAATCCGCGGTAATCCTTCTCCGCAATCTCAATCGATTTATTTATCGCTTCAAGTATCTCGCTGCCGATTGAATTCATCTTTGTCTGGAACTCAAGATTTAGAATTCCGTCTCCAATGTCGTGAAGCGTTGCTCCGGAGTTTTTCCAAACCGGAGCGTTTGCGCGATAATTGTCAAGTATTATAAAATCAGTAGTTCCCGGAATTATCTTATATGATTTACTCGGGATGTCGTAATATTTTTTCTTCCCGTTTTCGATACTGTAAAATGACTTAAATCCGCCGTCCAGCATTTCCTGAACCCAAGGAGCCGGGGTCATATTCATTTCATTCATTACTTGAACTGTTTTTTCGACGCCGAGAACGTCCCACTGCTCAAACGGTCCGAGTTCCCAGCCGAATCCGGCTCTCATACCATCGTCAATCTTGTAAAGTTCATCTGCAATTTCAGGAATTCTGTTTGACGAATAACGAAATACGCTAAAACTGATTTTTCTTAGAAAATCCGAGGCAATATCTTTTCCGGCAAACAGCATTTTAAGTCTCTGACGCAAATCGTCAATCGGCTTTGCGGCTGCAACCGAAGCGAATTTCGGTTTTGAACTCGGTTTGTACTCGAACCTGTTGATGTCGAGTTCAAGAATTTGCTTCTTCCCTTTTTCATCTTTAATCTTTTTGTAAAACCCCTGTTTGGTTTTATCGCCGAGCCAATTATTCTCGACCATTTTGTTCACATAATCGGGAATGGCAAAAATATCCCTTTCTTCATCTTCCGGACAATCATTATAGATGTTGGTCGCAACTTTAACAAATGTGTCAATGCCAACTACATCGGCGGTTCGGAAAGTTGCGGATTTCGGACGACCCGTCAGCGGTCCGGTTAAAGTATCTACTTCCTTAACGCTCAACCCGAGTTCTTTCATATACTTAAAGACAGCCATAATACTGTAAACGCCTATTCTATTGGCGATAAACGCAGGCGTATCTTTGCACAGCACGGTTGTTTTGCCGAGATACTTATCTCCGTAACTCATCAGAAAATCAACCACTTCGGTGTCGGTATAAGGAGTCGGGATTATCTCAAGCAAAGGCAGGTATCTCGGGGGATTGAAAAAGTGAGACCCGCAGAAATTTTTCTTAAAATCTTCGCTTCTTCCTTCGGTCATCAAATGCACCGGAATTCCGGAAGTGTTTGTTGTTACAAGCGTTCCGGGTTTACGATATTTTTCGACATTACCGAATACAATTTTTTTAATATCAAGATTTTCCACAACCGCCTCGATTACCCAATCGGCAGTCGCAATTTTGTCCATATCGTCTTCAAAGTTGCCCGTTGTTATCCTGTGAGCAAACGACGATTTGTAAATCGGGGATGGTTTTGCCTTAAGTACGTTCTTAAGGTTTTCATTGGCGATGCGGTTGCGCACCGCTTTGTCTTCAAGGGTTAAACCCTTTTTTTTTTCGGCTTCCGTCAGTTCTCTCGGCACTATGTCAAGCAAAGTTACTTTGCACCCTATGTTTGCAAAGTGCGCCGCTATTCTGGAACCCATAACTCCGGAACCCAAAACCGCTACTTCATTAATTATTCTTTTCATCTGTTTTCCGCTTTGTTTTACAATTTTTACGGTTATTTAATTATTTAATTTCTAATGCCGACTAAAAGAGAAACGGCATAAAATTTTTCTTTTTTGATTCCTTTTACTCATCGATATAGTAATGCGATTGACTTTCATCTTCATACAACTTATCGATTAAGTCTTCGTACTTTTTCAAAATTACTCTTCTTTTAAGTTTCAGCGTCGGAGTAATTTCCCCTGTATCCGGAGACCAATTATCCGCTACCAAAACAATCTTTTTAACTTGCTGAACCTTTCCGAATCGTTTATTGTATTTTTCAACATCCTGCCAAATTCTTTCGTTCAAAATCCGAGATTTTATCATCTCATCCTTTGAATTGAGAGCAACGCATTTCTTTTTACACCATTTGTTGATAAACTCGAAATCAGGAACAATTATGGCGGCGGGAAACTTTCTTTTGTTTCCTATCACCATAATTTGATCAATGAATAACGACTCTTTCATCTTATTCTCAATAGGAAGAGGCGCAACGTACTTACCACCGGATGTTTTAAATATCTCTTTTATTCTATCGGTAATTCTCAGAAACTTTCCGTCGATAATTTCCCCGACATCGCCTGTGTGAAACCAGCCGCCGGCGTCAATTACTTCCGCTGTAGCTTCCGGTTTTTTGTAGTATCCTATCATTACATTCGGACCTTTGGCAAGAATCTCTCCGCTTTCTTCATCAATTTTAATCTTAACTTCCGGTAGAGGAATCCCAACCGTTCCGATAAACCAATCGCCGTCGGTAAATCTGTTGCAAGTTAGCACCGGACTCGTTTCGGTCAATCCGTAGCCCGGGCGAATCGGAATTCCGGCGGCTTCAAATATTCTGCCTATTCTTGGCTGCAATGCCGCCGCGCCACTGATAATCCCAAGCACATTTCCTCCAAGCGCCTCAACCCATTTATGAAAAACAAGTTTACGCGCTATTCCGAGACGGAAGTTATACCATGCAGAGTTTTTCCCCTGCGGATGATACTTATTTGCCAGTTTAACCGCCCATCCGAAAATAGCCTTTTTGATTCCGGTTAAATCTCTTCCGACTCCCATAATCTTATCGAATATCTTTTCCATAACGCGAGGAACGGTTGTAAAGTAATTAGGTTGCACTTCTCTAATGTTTTCGCCGATTTTATCAATGCTTTCGGCAAAGTAAATTGCCCCGCCCACATAGAAGTAAAAATAAACGGCTGTCCTTTCAAAAATATGGCAAATCGGGAGAAAACTAATCATCCTGTGCGTGTTATTATGCGGCTCAACTTGACGCACCTGAGTAACATCACTGAGAATATTTTTATGCGTCAGCATTACTCCCTTCGGAACACCGGTTGTTCCTGAAGTATAAATTATCGTAGCCAAATCATCTTCGGTAACCTTTGCCTTCAACTCGTTAAGTCGCGGACGAAGAGATTCGTCAGCGGCGTTTGTAATATCCGACCAATGTTTTGCCCCTTCAATTTTTTCGAAAGTGTAAACATCTTTCACGGAGGGAGTTCCCGGCAATATCCGGCGGACCTTGTCGTATAAATCCTTATTTTCCACAAATACCAGTTTTACTTCCGCATCGTTAAAAATATAAGTCGAATCTTCATCGCTCATATTCGGATAAAGAGGAACGTCTTGCGCGCCGATTTGTAAAATCCCAAAATCAACTAAAGTCCACTCTGTACGGTTGTAAGAAATGAGTGCAATTTTATCATCCGGGCCCAAACCTAACTTCAACAGTCCGAGACTAACCTTATCGACAATCTCAATAACTTGCTCGGTACTGTACTTTCGCCAAGCTCCGGTTTTCTTGTCGCAGAGCGCGTCCTTACGTGGATAGTTTTGCAGCTGGTATTGAAGAACATCAAAGATACGGTTTTGTAATACTTTTTCAACCATTTGCGCCTTCTATTTATTAAATAAAATTATTGCCGCTGATTAATAGACAAAAATAAGTTTAACGAATTTAAATAGCAAGCGAAATTTCGCTATTAAAGAATATTTGCTATTAGCATTTTTTCAAATATTCATTATATTTGTTATTGAGATTATAAAAAAACAGCAATGAACAGGTTATCCGACAACTATATTAAACTTATTCTCGGGCTTAAACTAAAACAGCTCCGAATTGACAAAGGGCTTTCATTATCCGAACTGGCAAGGAAAAGCGGGCTTTCGGTTTCATATCTCAATGAAATCGAGAGCGGTAAAAAATACCCCAAGGCGAATAAAATAGCTTCTCTTTCCAAAGCGCTAGGCATTACCTACGATAATCTGGTTTCGCTTAAACTAACAAAAAATCTTGCGCCGATAGGCGAGTTGCTGGAATCAAATCTGCTGGAGCTGTTGCCTCTGGATCATTACGGAATTGATATTAACAAACTGATTACGCTTATGTCCGGTGCGTCAATGCAGCTCAGCGCTTTGGTAACTACTTTGATTGAAATGGCTCGCGGCTCGGAAATGAGCCAGAACAATTTCAGTCGAACAGCGTTAAAAACATACAAAGAGTTTCACGAAAACTTCTGTGATGAAATCGAAAAAGATGTTGAGAAATTTATTAAAAAATATAAACTGGAAATAAATCCTCCGATCAGTTATTTTGCACTGAAACAATTTCTACAGGAAAACTTTTCCTACAAAATTGATGAAACCGAGTTAATAAACCGCCCTGCTCTTTCCGGATTACGGGGAATTTTAATTTCCAAACAAAATAAAACATTGCTTATTAATCCGCAGCTTACCGACTCTCAAAAAGGTTTTATCCTCGGAAAAGAAATAGCATACAATATCTGGGGAACATCTGAGCGAAGCAATATACATTCAAATTTTTCTCTCGAATCATTTGATCATCTGCTGAACAACTTCCGCGCTTCCTATTTTGCCAATGCAATCTTAATTAACCGGTTTCTTCTTGCTGACGATCTCGAAAAATTTTTCTCTCTTGATAGTTGGGAACCCAAAGAGTTACTCGCCATTATTGATAAATATCAAGCTACGCCGGAGATGTTTTTCCAGAGGGTTACGAATTTACTTTCAAAGCATTTTGGAATTAAGAAATTTTTCTTCTTGAGATTTAACACTCAGTTGGACAATAGACAGTTCTATCTTTCTAAGGAAATCCGCTTAAACATTAACGATAATCCGGGTGGCTACCAAACCGATGAACACTACTGCCGGCGCTGGATTTCCATTAAGTCGCTTAAAAACTTAATGAAGAAAATTGATAAAAATGAAAATTATCAAAAACTGCAAGTCGAAATTCTTCATTCAACATTTACCACAAGCAACGAGGAATATCTCTCAATTGCCATTGCCAAACGGAGAAGATTAAACAGCCGTGAACTTTACAGTGTTACAATCGGTTTTCTTCTTGATGAAAATCTGAAATCAAAAATAAAGTTCTGGAATGACCCTTCGATCAAAAGCGCTATTGTCAGCGACACATGCGAGATGTGTTCACTCAAAAGTTGTAAGGAAAGAGTTGCGCCTCCGAGTTCGTTGGAGAGAAAAATTCAAGTCGAAAAAGTTAAGTCTGAACTTGCGCAACTGATAAAGGATTACGAATAATCCTATTTTTCAAAATTTATCCCCCTTTGCAAAATCATCTGCAAAATTTCATTTGTAACCCAAACCCCACAATCCTATAATTATTAATTCTTAGAAGGCTTTGCATAACCTACTTTATATGTCATTCTGAATGGAGCGAAGCGGAATGAAGAATCTCAAAACCTATATATATACCAAATTTAGAAATATTTCGGACAGCTCACGTCTTTGCCGTGGCAAATTAATATGATAAATTTAGGTTATGCAAAGGTTTCTCTTAATTATTAATTTTTCATTAAAGAATTACTTCTCAGTTTTTTCCCCATTCAAAAGAAATGCTATGACATACATCACAGCAAGCTGTTCCTATTGTTGATTATCACAGACTTTAGCGCTTCCCGTTTATATATTGAAATCAAATTTAAGGAACAAATAAAGGAGAGCGCCATGAAACAGATAAAAACCACTTACCCTTTTTTAATAGCCCTTTTGTTAACTTCCGGTTATCTTTTTGCCCAGCTTAGTCCGCCTCAAGTTGAAGACGTTTACGGCGGAAGAATTTTAGCGATAAACGGATATGCAAAAACAGCCGACTCAACACTAATTTACATTTCGACAGAGAGCGCAAATTCTATTTTTTACACTACGGTTTATTCAAACAGCACATCCCCGACTTTTAACGCATTTAAAGTAATGCCCGGCGTGGATGCAAACGCAGGCTACGGAGCCGCGATTCGTTATATTGACGTTAACGAGCTATCAGGAAGCGTTTTCTTTGTCAGTAATTCACAATTATTAAGTTCTAATCCGAGTTCTTCCACTGTAAATTCAATCTATTCCGCTGACGTAAACGGACTTTTAATTGAAAGCAATTATCTATTTTTTACCGAATCGGGAAGAATACATTTCGGGACAATTGACGCTTCGGATAATTTTACCGAAGATTTATCTTCTCCTTTGGCGCTTCCCGGAGTTGGAGGAATGAACACAATCACAATCGATCCTACAACCAATTATATGTATGTGTTTAGTAAAGATATTACTCCGGTTTTATTAAGAATAAATTCAACCTACACAACCATTACCGGAGGTTCTACGGTAACGGACATTTCCCCTTCGACATTATCAACAGCCACCGAATGGACCGCGTTCAATATCGCGCCCGACGGCACATTCTATATGATGGGACATCAGGGACAGGATAAATATTGTGCATATTCAACCGACCACGGAGCAACATGGTCAGAATACGCGATAGGAATCGGAGGAATTTCGGGCGATAATATTGCCTTTGCCGGTACTTCAGCGGCTTATGTTATTTATACCGCAAATGCGTATAACAATGCCAACGGCGATCCTGCCGCGTGGTATTACTTCGGCAATTCGGGATTACAAACTCATCCTAACGACGGCTGGGTGTTTACAGATCCGATAAACGACAACATTGTTTATTTAACAACGGATCAGGGAATAGGGGCTTCGGTTAATCAAGGCAGCATTATTTTTGAAATCGACGATGGAGTTGAAGCTGTGCAGGTCGAAGATTTCAGTATGACGTCTGCAAAATACACAGCTTGGACGGCATCGAAGTCGGGAATCAGAAGAGTGGATAATTACCAGACTTCCCCGACTTGGACAAATGCAATTTTCCCTAACGGGGATGGTTCCCCCTATCACTGCATTGAAATGGGGCATGCCGATTCAAATTTGGTTTACACCGGTAATTTAAGAATTTACAAATCGACCGATAACGGAAGTACTTGGAGAAAAATATTTACACCGGAAGATCCTCCTTACAACTTCCCGCACGTTGAAATATTTGCCAGCGCGGTTAAGGAATGCCCGTGGAATCATAAACTCTTAATGGCAGGCTGGGAAATGCAGGACCCCGCAAGAAAAGGAGGAGTTTTCTTCTCCAACGATTCCGGAGCCACTTGGGAACAGGTTCTACTCGAAGCAAGTTCAATCGGTGAAGATGTTGATGTAACCGATATTGCATTCAATCTTGAAGGAAGCGACACGGTAGCATATGTAAGCGTTAAATATGATTTGGCTTATCCACAAGGCTACAGCATTTACCGACTTGTAAGAACCGGTTCAATCTGGACGCCTTTACAGGATATGACGCCATCTAACACAAGCGTGGGCTATACGATTGTAGCTTCATTGCTGGATATTCAAGTCAGCGTTACAGGCGATACTGTTTTTACAGTCGGAACAGACGCGGGTAATAATCATCCGACCGTTTATTATAAAGATTTAACCGGAACCGGACTCTGGACGCCTCTTACGGTAACGGGGTTCCCTTCCGGAAATGAAGAAGCTACCGCCGTTACAATCGGAGGACACACGCTTTACGCCGCCGTTGACGCCGACGTTTATTACTTGGATTTAACTTCTCCCACAAGCTGGACGCTCGGCTTCGCTTATCCTGTTGGGACTAGAATCAATTTTCTCTATTATGATGATTTGCTCGTCGGAACTTCTCTCGGACTGTTCGGACATCCCGGCGCAAATCCGAACGGAATAAATGATTTTATCAATAGCGAAGTTAACAAATTTCAACTGATGCAAAATTATCCCAATCCTTTTAATCCGACTACCGTTATCAGTTACGCCATTCCCAAATATTCAAATGTAACCTTAAGCGTTTACAATCTTATTGGACAAAAAGTCGCTACTTTAGTTAATAAGCAACAGGCAAAAGGAAGATACTCAGTTAATTTTAACGCCAAAAATCTTTCAAGCGGAATTTATATTTATAAACTTCAGACTGACAATTTAATTCAAAGTAAGAAAATGATGCTACTAAAATAGCATTTGTTACTCAAATGCATCTCCTTTCCGGGCACAACAAGTTTGTGTCCGGTTTTTTTATCCGAATACCGTATTTTCCCGCTCCATGTGAGGCATTAGCTCAAAATTGTCAGTAGGGAAAATATTTAATAGTAATCCCGAGGTTTAAAAAAATTATTTGGAAAAACTGCATGGCGTGACGGATTGCGAACCCATTATAAAAAAAACGTCATTGCGAATCCCGCTTTAGCGGGTGTGGCAATCTCCAGGATATTCATCCTTTGCAATTAGACCTCTTTTGAACATTCAGCATCCGCAGGTTTTTCTGTGAGATTGCTTCGTCGCAAGCTCCTCGCAATGACGCTAAAATTTAAATAACAAGCTGTCATTGCGAGACAGTCCGCACAAGCGGATTGGCGCGGCAATCTCATGACTGTTCAACCTTAGCAGTTAAACCGCTTTTGAATATTTGGACTCTGCATATTCCCCGGTGAGATTGCTTCGTCGCAGGCTCCTCGCAATGACGAGTCTTTTTATTTTTTGAACGGTTATTCATAAAAAACCTCCGAGAGACGCTTACGCGCCGTCCCGAAGGTTTTATTTTATGAAAGAATAAACATTAGAAAGCTTTGCATAACCCAATAAAATGTCATTCTGAGTCCCGACAAAGTCGGGAAGAAGAATCTCAAAACCGGAAATTATACCGAATTTAGAGATATTTCGGTCGGCTTACACCTTCGCCCCCGCCGAAAAGCGGTCGGGGTAAACGTGGCGAACTCAATATGACAAATTTAGGTTTTGCAAAGGTCTCCATTAATTAAGTT
>Ga0256831_1000676_pt1 | contig 17858 bp, 21 predicted proteins | sample 132544metaG_FD_189087 | JGI IMG/M metagenome (GOLD analysis project Ga0256831, IMG submission 189087) | Hydrothermal vent microbial communities from Lau Basin, Pacific Ocean - 132-544 | ecosystem: Environmental > Aquatic > Marine > Hydrothermal vents | place: Pacific Ocean: Lau Basin | collected...
AGCTTAACGCAGAAAGAGTGGAAAGTTGAAACAGCTACAGGAGCCTCTTTTCCCAGAAGGGTCTCAACCCTTTCTTTCATCTCCCGGGCAGCCTTGTTTGTGAAAGTAATTGCTAAAATTCTCTCTGGGGGAAAGGAGAGCTCCTTCACCATGTAGGCTATTTTGTAGGTTATAACCCTGGTCTTTCCCGAACCGGCACCGGCAAGTATGAGAAGTGGAGAGTCAAAGTAGAGAACAGCCTCTCTCTGTTGTTCGTTGAGTTTTGAAAGGAGCTCCTTCACGGTGTCTCCCAGGTAGAAATTTCACCAAATTATACAGTTAAAGCTTAGTGTAATAGAAAAGAAGAATTGAGGGTTAAAGTAAAAAAAATTAATCCATTAGAATAGAAGCTTTGTTAGAATAGGCAACAAATAAAATAGCTATACAAAAAAACTATGAGGGGGCTTAAAATGGAAAAAGTGATAACTATCAGCATTTGTCAACAGGACACTTCTCTTAAAGAAATTATAACCCGACTGAATAGAATAGGCGACTACAAACTCCAAACAAAATACTTCCACCTTAGTAGCAGCTTAAGTGAAAACCCAATAGTAGACGTTTATGCAGTGAGTAAACATCTTCTTCAGTCTATAGTTATAGACGGAATAAAAAGGATACCAATATTAGTTGTAGAAGATGAAGAAAATGACCTTCATCCTGACAGAGAAAACATATTTACGATCTGCAGAAAGCAGAGATCAATTGAGTCCTTCCTCAAGGCACTGGTTAAAAGCCTTGAAAACATTAAACTTCTACTTCCGAAAGGGAGAACGGTCAAACTGACATTCACACTTCCCGAATCAAAACTGGAACTTTTTGAGGAAAACAGAGTAAAAGTTAAAGAACAGCTGTCTTACAGGGGAGCTCTGGTCTTAAAGGAACTCTTCAGCAAACCCGAAAAGGTGGTTGAGTTTGAAAACTTCCTCAAATTGGGAATAAAAGAGGAGAGTTTGCCTGTTTACATATCTACACTCAGGAAAACGCTAAAGAAAGTTGCTCCGGAACTTGAGATTAAGAGCCACAGATCAAAAGGTTACTCACTGAACTACGGTTTATAAACAATTGTTGATATGGCGTGTTTATAGGCCAGTATGTTTCCCCGGTAATTCTTAAGCTTTAAACAAAATCTATCAAAACCCTTTAACTTACCTTCTACTTTACTCCCGTTTCTAAAGTAAACAACAATTCTCTTTCCCAGGGCGGAGCGGAGCTCCCTGCTCTGGACTCCTCCCATAGTTGAACAGGCAATCACCTTATAACCCAAGTTAACCTTCTCTTCAACCTCTTTCTGCTGTTCCTCCGTAAGAACAGGGGGCAGTAAAGAGGCCATCATAGTAGCAGGTCTGACAATAATCTCATCGTCAACTTCCTCGTAGACAACGTCTCCGGAAGATTTCAGAAGCTGAAGAAGGGGTTTTATCTGCTCAGACTTAACAGAGAGCTCCTCAGCAAGCTCCTCAACGCTTCCTCTGAACTCTCCCTGTTCCTCAAGGAGTTCTATCAGGGCAATTTGAGCCTCTTCTAAAGTCCTGTACCTCTTCATTTCTGATCCACGTCAAAGAGAATTGTGGCAACGGCATGCTTATAAACCAGAGACTTACCCTTGGGAGCAGTCATGGCCAGTGTAAAGTTATCAAAATCTAAAAGCTTGCCCTCAAGGCGCGTTCCACTTATGAGGAAAACCGTTACATCCTTCCCCAGCAGAGAGGTCAGAACTGTATCCTGAAGCGACTTCTTCTTCTCCTTTTTCTCCTTCTTCTCTTCGCCCTTCTGAACCTCTTTCTCCTCCCCCATTTTCTCCTCCTCAGTAGCCGGAATCTCTTTCCCTTCCGGCTTTTTCTCACAAAGCCTTATAAGGAGACCTTTACCCCTTTTTGTTTCAGACTTTAAAAAACCCTCTTCCTCAAGCTCTTTTAAAACTTTTTTTATCAGGTAAGGGGAAGCTCCGGTTAACCCGGAGAGCTCCTCTAAAGTTCCGCTATACTCTCCAAACTCGGTAAGGTACTCCTTTAACCAAATTTTAACTTTTTCTGTCTTAGATTGAGAAGACATCTTTCCTCCGGAATCTGTTTTAAAAGATTCACTGTTTCAGACCAGGCAGTATCTCTTCCTCAAGAGTTCTGGTATTAAATTTTCCTTTTCTAAACTGTTCAGTTTCTAAAAGCTTAAGGTGGAAAGGAACTGTCGTTTTAAGTTTACCTTCTATAAGGAACTCCGAAAGGGCTCTCTTTCCTCTCTCTATAGCTTCTTCCCTGTTCTCTCCCCAGACTATAAGCTTGCCAAGGAGAGAGTCGTAGTAAACGGGAACTGAATATCCCTCGTAAATGTGAGTATCTACCCTTACTCCAAAACCACCCGGTAAAAGAAGTTTCTCTATCTTCCCCGGAACGGGCTTGAAGTTTTCAGTGTAATCTTCACACGTTATCCTGAATTCTATAGCGTGACCGCTCAGTTGGATTTGATTTAAGTCAAGCTCCTCTCCGGCAGCAGCTTTCAACTGAAGAGCTATAAGGTCCTTTCCTGTAACCATTTCTGTAACGGGATGTTCAACCTGTATTCGGGTATTCATCTCAATAAAGTAAAAGTTCTTTTCCTTATCAACCAGGAACTCTACAGTTCCAGCACCCTCATAGTTTATATATTCGGCGAGCTTTTGAGCCGCTTTAGAGAGCTCTCTTCTCAGTTTTTCGTCAACAAAAGGAGATGGGGCTTCTTCAACAACTTTCTGGTGCCTTCTCTGGAGGGAACACTCCCTTTCACCAAAGGTATAAACGTTACCGCGCCCATCGGCAATTAACTGTATTTCAATGTGGCGGGGCTCCTCTATAAACTTTTCAACGTAAACTTCCCCATTACCGAAAGCTGCTTCTGCCTCAGCCATCGCAGTAGCTATGAGCGTTTCCGCTTCTTCAAGGGAGGTAATGAGCCTCATTCCCCTTCCACCGCCACCGTGGGCAGCCTTTACAAGGACCGGTGGTCCTATCCTCTCAACTTCCTTCAGCGCCTCCTGAACACTGCGGCAGACTCCACTTCCTGGAACAACGGGAACTCCTGCCTCCTGGGCCACTTTTCTCGCCTTTGCCTTATCTCCCATTAAGATCATAGTTTCAGGAGAAGGACCTATAAACTTTATGCCGCAGGCGTTACATATCTCTGCAAAGCCCGGGTTCTCTGAAAGGAAGCCGTAACCGGGGTGGATAGCATCAGCCCCGGAAAGCTCTGCCGCGGCAATAATTGCCGGTATGTTCAAGTAACTCTGTTGAGGCTGGGGTCCACCTATACAGACAGACTCGTCTGCAAGGTAAACGTGGAGCGATTCCCGGTCTGCCGTTGAATAGACGGCAACGGTTTTAATACCTAACTCCCTGCAGCTCCTTATTATCCTTACGGCTATTTCACCTCTGTTGGCAATAAGAACTTTCCTGAACATGCACAATCCTACTTAGGTTCTATGTAGAAGAGCGGCTGGCCGAACTCAACAGGCTGACCGTTCTCAACCAGAATTTTCCTGACAACTCCAGAGACTTCAGACTCTATTTCGTTCATCACTTTGAGGGCCTCAATTATACATAGGGTCTGACCTTTTTCAACGTAGTCTCCCTCTTTTACAAAAGGCTCTGCTCCGGGAGCAGGGGCCCTGTAGAAGGTTCCCACCATTGGAGACTCAACAACGTAGTAGTTCTCCTCAGGCTGTGCTTTCTCTTCAGCAGGGGAGGGTTCTGGGGTTAAAGGAACTTCTGAGGGAGCAGGAACTGAAACTCCTTCCCTCTTAAACTTTACTTTTATTTTTAACCCTTCGGTTTCTAACTCAAGTTCTTCTACAGAGGAGTTTTCAAGGCTCTTAAGGAGCTCCCTCACCTTTTCAATATCGGCCAACTGTTCCTCCTACTTAACGTTTACCCTTTCTATGTACTCCCCGGTTTCAGGGTTCACCCTAACCATATCTCCAACGTTTATAAACATGGGAACCTGAACAACCGCTCCCGTCTCAAGGGTTGCAGGCTTTGTAACGTTGGAGACTGTGTCTCCCTTAAATCCGGGCTCTGTGTCTACAACCTGAAGAACTATGCTCTTTGGAAGTTTAACTGAGATTGCCTCACCTTTGTAGAACTGAACCATTACAGGAGTGTTTTCCTTTAAGAATTTTGCCCTTTCACCGAGAGCTGTAGCAGGAACTCCTACCTGTTCATAAGTTCTTGAGTCCATAAAGTAGTAGTAATCGCCGTCGTTGTAGATGTACTCCATCTCCCTCTCTTCAAAGTCGGCAAGCTGGAGCTTTTCACCAACTTTGTAAGTTTTTTCAACAACGTTTCCAGTTTTCAGGTTTTTCAGTTTTATCCTTGCAAAGGCCTGCCCTTTTCCCGGTTTTACGTGCTGGTAGTCTATTATTTCGTAGGGAGCTCCATCTATTTCCAACTTCATTCCCTTTGAGATTTGGTTCACGTCAATAGAAGCCACCTTTTAACCTCCTGTAGGGTTTTGGGAAAATTATAACAGCAAACCAAAATTTAACCGGAGGAGTTTTGAAAAAGTTTTTTCTGATTACCCTACCTCTCCTCTTCTCATTCTCTACCTGCGGCCACAGGGGAGCTCCGCTGCCTCCTCTTCCCAAAGAGCCTTCTACTCCAGAAGTCACTACCCTATTTCAGGATTTTAACAGACCTATCATCGGCTGGAAAAGGGTAAAAACCTACAGGGACGGACGAAAACTACCCAACCCGAAGCGGGTTAGATATATCGTCAACGTAAACTTCGGTAAAGAAAAAGTTGAAACGGATAAAAACTACTTCCTTGATAAACCGATAAAGGCAGGAGAAAAAAGGTGTTATTCCATTTCTGCCATTTACGAGGGAAGGGGGAGCTCCCCCTCAGAACCGGTCTGTATAGTAGGGAAACAACCGCTCCGTAAAGTTCCCGAAGTTCACGTCAAAGGTGCAGACGGCAAGGTTACAGTCTGGGTTTCAAACCCCGAATTTACAGTTGAAGTATTTAGAAACCAGAAATTTCCGTTTTTAAAACCGTACGCAGAATTCAAAGGGAAAGAGTTTATAGATAACAGAGTAGAAAACGGAAAGACTTACGTTTACCGTTTTCGCTTCTCAAAGGGTAAACTGAAAGGGAAGTTAACAAAGCCGATACCGGTTACACCACAGGACAGAATCCCCCCTCTTCCACCTCCCCACGCCTACCTGATAGAGGGAAAAATCTGCACTGCCGTTTGGGACCCTTCACCTTCTAAAGACGTTATTTACTACGTTGTAAAAGCAGGAAACAGAACCTTCACGACTTCTGGAATATACTTAACACTGCCAGAATGCCCAGAGAGAGTAGAAATAAGAGCTGTTGATAAAAGCGGAAACAGATCAAAACCGGTGGAAGCGGAGGTGGTAAGGTGAAAAAAGTTGCCGTAATTATGGGAAGCAGATCCGACATGCCGGTAATGGAAAACTGCATAAAAACCTTAGAAGAGTTCGGAATCCCCTACGACGTTAAAGTCCTCTCTGCCCACAGAACAATTGATGAAGTTATCTCTTTCTGTGAAAGAGCAGAGGAAGAGTACGACGTGATTATCGCTGCTGCAGGATACGCCGCCCACCTCGGTGGAGTTATAGCAGCAAAAACTACCCTTCCCGTAATTGGAGTTCCCCTTGACGCTTCCCCCTTAAAAGGTATTGACTCCCTTCTCTCAATAGTCCAAATGCCCGGAGGTGTTCCCGTTGCAACAGTAACAATCGGAAAGGCAGGAGCAAAGAACGCAGCCGTTCTGGCAGCAGAGATAATGGCGATTAAGTACGAAGAGCTGCGCCAGAAGCTGAGAGAGTATAGAGAAGAGATGAAGAAAAAGGTTTTAGAGGGTTAAAGATGAAAGTCTATCCGCTCTGCCTCCCCTGTTTCCTGAATCAGGTAAGGAAAGCCGCTGAAGTTGCAGGACTCAGCAGGGAAAAGACAATAGAAATTGAAAGAGAAGCTGCAAAGTTCATATACAGAGATCTCCAACCTGAGAAATCCCCCGGACATAACGCAACTTACATTCACAGAATATTCAAGAAAATGTCGGGGGTGGAAGACCCTTACAAGGTTTTAAAGGACAAGTACAACTCAATTGCTCTAAAGCTTGAACCCTACCTGAGGAAAGAGATTTACGAGAAAGCCGAAGACAGGCTTGCAGCAGCGGTAAAGCTGGCAGCCCTGGGCAACGTTATAGACTTTGGAGTCCCAAAGACCTTTGACCTTGAAGAAGAGATAAAAAACTTCTTTAAAACTCCCTTTGCCTACTTTGACGAGGTAATTTTAGAGAGGTTTTTAGTTCCAGGTAAGTCGGTTCTCTACGTTGCAGATAACGCAGGAGAGATAGTTTTTGACAAATTCTTGATGCGAGAGCTGAAGGAAAAAGGGCTGAAGGTTATTTTAGCCGTTAGAGGAGGTCCTATCCTCAACGATGCAACCGTTGAGGATGCAGTAAAAACCGGAGCAAACGAGATTGCAGACGAGCTGATAACAACGGGAAAGGACTACATAGGCGTTGACTTTGAGTTTGCATCGGATGAGTTTAAGAAAGCCTGGGAAAGGGCATTTTTCGTTATATCAAAAGGTCAGGCAAACTTTGAAACGTTAGACGGAGTAGACGATAAGGACATCTTTTTCATACTGAAGGCAAAGTGTGAACCTGTTGCAAGGGAGCTCCACTGCAACGTTGGGGATCTTATCTTCCTCTACAACAAACACCTCCTTGAGATAAAAGAGGAACATGGAGAGAATTAAGAAAGAGCTATCTGCTGCCCCGTTGGTGGCAGAGTTTATAAGAGAGGAAAAGCTCGTCTGCTCTCCTACAGACACTCTTTACGGGCTCTTAGGGAGCTCCCTCTCTAAAGCCGTTTTTACGGAAATTTACACCCTTAAAAGGAGAAACCCTGAAAAGCCACTGATAGTTCTCTTCAACTCACTTGAAAGAGCAGAGGAGTTAGGAGTTCTTTTTCCTGAAGGAACAAAAGAAAAACTCAACAGGATTTTCCCGGAAAGGCTGACCGTTGTACTTCCCCTGAAAGAAAACTCTCCACTAAAGGAGATAACGGGAAGAGGGGACATTGCCATAAGAATTCCAAAAGATGAATTCTTACTAAAGGTTATAGAGCTCTCCCACCCACTCTTTGCTCCCAGCGCAAACCCTGAGGGTGGAAAACCGGCAGAGAACTGCTCCGACTGTTATAACTACTTTAAAGACAGGGTATCCCTCTGTGTAGAGGGAAAAACCTACGGTAAACCTTCCACACTCGTCTCTCTGCTGAGGGGAAAACCGGAACTCTTAAGAAGTGGGGCCTTTCCATTTGAAAAAGTGATGGAGGTATTCGGTGAAAAAGCTTAAGGTCGTCTTTATGGGAACTCCGGAATTTGCAGTTCCCTCACTGAAAAAACTGATTGAAGAGGGCTACGACGTAAAACTGGTTGTTAGCCAGCCCGATAGACCCGCAGGCAGGGGAAAGAAACTGACACCTCCCCCTGTAAAGGTAGTTGCTGAAGAAGCAGGAATCCCGGTATACCAGCCGGAAAAGGTTAAGGAGAACGAGGAGCTGAAGAGAAAACTCTCTGAGATAAACCCCGACGTAATAGTTGTTGCTGCCTACGGGAAGATCCTTCCCAAGTGGCTTTTAGACCTTCCAAGGTATGGAACCATAAACATTCATGCCTCGCTCCTACCCAAGTACAGGGGAGCTTCCCCCATCCAGTGGGCACTACTGAACGGAGAGGAAGAGACCGGCGTAACGATAATGAAGGTAATCCCGAAACTGGACGCCGGAGACATAATAAGCCAGAGAAGAGTAAGGATAGATAAAGAGGACAACGCCCAGACTCTCCACGATAAACTATCAAAAGTAGGAGCGGAGCTCCTTTCTGAAACCCTCCCCCTCTACGTTTCCGGAAAAATAAAGCCCGTTCCTCAGAAAGAGGAAGAGGCCACCTACTGCCCCCAGATAAGTAAAGAGATGGGAAGAATTGACTGGAACGAGAGTGCAGAAAAAATATTCAACAAAATAAGGGCCTTTACCCCTTGGCCCTCTGCGTATACAACGTTTAAAGGAAAAAGGCTAAAGATTTTAAAAGCTGAACCTGTTGAAGGTAGAGGAAAACCGGGAGAGGTAATAAGGGCAGATAAAGAGCTAATAGTTGCAACGGGAAGAGGAGCCCTGAAAATTGAAAGGCTCAAACCTGAAGGGAAAAAGGAGATTTCGGGAGAAGAGTTCATAAGGGGTTACAGAGTAAAGACAGGAGACTTTTTTGGATCTGAGGAATAAATTAAGCATATACAAATAGTTTGCTCTTAAAACAATTATGCAGAGGTTAAAAATGGACCTTGAAAGGAAAGTTGAGGAATTTAAGAGAAAGGCAAGGGCTTTGGGCCTGAAAGTAACTCCTCAAAGGCTTGCCGTTTATAAGGCCATTGCTCAAAGGCACGACCACCCTTCAGCAGAGGAACTTTTTGAGGAGCTGAAGGACAAAATTGAGGGAATTTCACTTACTACAGTTTACAGAACCCTCTCTAGCCTTGAATCTGTAGGTCTTGTTCAAAGAGTTCCCACCTTAAAAGATAAGGTTAGGTACGACGCAAGAGTTGAACCACACAGCCACTTTATCTGTCTAAAGTGCGGAAGGATATACGACCTTGACACTATTCCCCAAGTAAACAGGAAAGAGGTAGAATCTGTAGGAGAACTCCTAAGCTGCACGGCCGTTTGTTACGGAATATGCAAAGAGTGTAAGGGTGAAGAAGTATAAACTGTTGATGGATCCGGTTTACGAGGAGTTTATACTGGTAGAGAGGGGAGCTCCCGTTGACAGAGTTTTGAGGAGCTCCCCCCTTCAACGCCTCAGGTACATTCGTCAGTTAGGTCCCTGCTACCTGGTCTACCCCGGAGCCGAACATACCCGGTTCCAGCACTCCTTAGGGGTATACTGGTTAGTTGAAAAAGCCTTTAACTACCTAAAGCTAAACGGTTATGTATTTACAGACGATGAAACGTTACCCGTAAAGCTTGCAGCCCTAACCCACGACTTAGGCCACTCTCCCTTTTCCCACGCACTTGAAGGTTACATCCTTCCCTTTAACCATGAAGAACTCACGCAGAAAGCCCTTGACATAGTGGAAGCCGAGACGGGAATTGATAGAGAAGTGTTAGAGGAAACGAAGAAAATCCTGAGAAAGGAGTCTGAACAGCCTTTTAAGTACCAGTTAGTCTCCAGCCAGTTGGACTGCGATCGGCTGGACTACTTAAAGCGCGATGCCTTCTACACGGGAGTTTCATTTGGAAGGATAGATACAAACCGGATCCTCATTTCTGCTCAGGTTGAAAAGGGTGAGCTTGTATGGAGCTCCAAAGGATTCAACGCTCTTGAATCCTACGTAATGTCAAGGTATCAGATGTACTGGACGGTTTATTTCCACAAGGTAAACCTTTCTGCGCAAGTTCTCCTTCAGAAGATTGTAAAGAGAATGAGGGAGCTCCTTCTAAACGAAGAGGAACTACCGATAGACCCGAGCCTACAGAAGTGCCTGAAAAATGGCAGCTTAGAGGAATTCTTCAAACTCACAGACGGCCATATAATCTGTTCCATATACAACCTTCAGGAATCTAAAGACAGCATAATTTCAGACCTATCAAAACGGTTCGTCAGAAGGGAGCTGTTCAGAACCGTTGAGGTTAAACCCTCTGACCTGTTAGACCTTAAAGAGAAAGTTGAGAAAGCAGGGTTTCCGACAGAATTCTACTTTGAAGTAGTTGAGCCTTCAAAAGTTGCATACTCATACTACTCACCCCAGGGAGACGAAGTGATAAAAGTAAAAGTTGGAGAGAAAATAGATGAGCTCTCCAACGTGGCTCCAACAGATGCAATAAAGGCTCTGTCAAGGGAAGTCTCAAAAACTTACGCTGTTGTCCCTCCCGAAGCTCTCTATTAATACGAAAAGATAAAAACATCCCTCAGGTCTGAAAGCAAAAATACTCAACTTTAAAAAGGGGAGCTCCCGTTTGTCTATAATTCTCCATCAGCAGGAACCTGTACTTTAACAGCAATACTCTGGAGGTTTTGAAATGTCTAAGTTTAAGATTCTGATAACCGAGCACATAGCCGATGCCGGAATAGAACTCCTGAGGAGTCAGCCCGACGTTGAGCTGACCTACGACCCGGAGCTCTTCAGGAACTTTGAAAAGATTATGGAGATAATCCCTGAGTACGACGCCCTGATTACAAGGAGCGGAACGCCGGTTACAGAGGAGCTCCTTGAAAGAGGGAAGAGGCTAAAAGTTGTTGGAAGGGCTGGCGTTGGCGTTGACAACATAGACCTTGAAGCAGCATCCCGCAGAGGTATTTTAGTAGTTAACGCTCCAACGGGAAACACCCTAGCCGCAACTGAACACACAATGGGAATGATGATAGCTGCTGCAAGGCTCATTCCCTACGCCCACAAGTCTTTGAAGGAAGAGAGGAAGTGGGAGAGGAAAAAGTTTATGGGCGTTGAGCTTGCAGGGAAAACCCTTGGAATAATCGGTTTTGGCCGTATCGGTTCAAGGGTTGGAATAAGAGCTAAAGCCTTTGATATGAAGGTAATTGCCTACGACCCATACATAAAGAGGGAAAAGGCTGAAAGGCTTGGAGTTGAGCTTGTTGACGAACTTGACGAGCTCTTAAGGCGTTCAGACATCATAACGGTTCACACTCCCCTTACAGATGAAACGAGAAACATGATTACAAAAAGAGAGATTGAGAAGATGAAAGACGGCGTAATCCTTCTGAACATTGCAAGGGGAGGAATAATAAACGAGAGAGATCTCTACGAAGCCCTTGTTAGCGGTAAGGTAAGGGCTGCGGCCGTTGACGTTTTCACAAAGGAGCCTGCAACAGAGAACATCCTTTTAGATGCTCCAAACATCGTTGTTACTCCCCACATTGGAGCCAACACTTTTGAGTCTCAGACAAACGTTGCAGTAATAATTGCAAATCAGGTTCTTGCAGCACTGAGGGGAGAGGAGGTTGAGTTTGCCGTTAACGCTCCCTTTGAAGACACAGCTGCCGCCAAAGTTTTAAAGCCCTTCATGGAGCTTGCGGAAAAGCTTGGGCTCTTCGCCGTTCAGGTTGCCTGCTCAAGGGCCAAAGAGCTACTTTTAGAGTTCAGAGGAGATCTTGGAGAGGATACGAAACCGTTAACAACAGCCTTTCTGAAGGGTTACCTTCAAAAAGTTGTTGACATTCCCGTTAACCTGATAAACGCTCCTTTCCTTGCCAGAGAGAAGGGAATTTCCATAACGGAAGTTAAGAGGCCTGAAGGCGTTAACTTCAAAAAGCTTATAAGGGTCGTCTGCAAAGGCAAAGACGGTGAAGAGTTTACTGTAGCCGGAACAGTTATGGACGACACATTTCCCAAAATTGTTGAGATTAACGGTTTTCTCTTTGACCTGACCCCTGAAGGGAAACTCCTTCTAATCAGGAACTTTGACGTTCCGGGAGTTATAGGGAAGTTAGGTTCAATTCTGGGTAAGTACAGCGTAAATATTGCAGGGTTCCAGCTTGGAAGGACTGAGAAAGGGAAGGAGGCCAAAGGAGTAATTCTGGTTGACGACGACGTTCCAGAGGAAGCTCTGAAGGAGATAAGAGAGATTCCGGAGATTTTAGAAGTTAAGCAGATAAACCTTTAAAGGAGAAGGGGCTGAGAGGGTTTTCCTATCGCCTCAAGGCCCCTCTCCGTTATCTTCCTTCCCCTTGGGGTTCTGATTAGAAATCCCATCTCTATCAGGTAGGGCTCGTGGACGTTCTCTATGGTCTCTACATCTTCCTTTAAAACTGTTGCAAGGGTGTTAAGACCTACAGGGCCCCCCTTGAACTTGTCTGCAATTGTCTCAAGGATTTTCCTGTCAAGCCTGTCTAAGCCGTAGGAGTCTATTCCAAGTTCATTCAGAACTCTTTCAACTTTTTCTCTGTCAACCACTTCCCAGCTATGGACAACGGCGTAATCTCTAACTCTTTTCATGATCTGAATAAGTATCCTCGGCGTTCCCCTTCCGCACTTGGCAAGGAGCTCTATCCCCTCTTCATCCACCTTCAGCTCCAACTTCCTGCTTACGGCTCTGGCAACCTTTATCAGCTCGGGAACTGAGTAGAGTTCTAACCGGCAGACCAGCCCGAAGCGGGAGCGGAGGGGGGGAGTTAAGAGGTTGAGCCTTGTTGTTGCCCCTATGAGGGTGAAGGGAGGGAGCTCTATCGTTACGGCCGTTGCCCGGGAGCTCCCCGTAACAATATCAACCCTGAAGTCTTCCATTGCAGAGTAGAGGGTCTCCTCAACGGCCCTGTTGAGCCTGTGGATCTCGTCTATAAAGAGGATATCTCCCTCGTTCAGGCTCATCAGAAGGCCCAAAAGGTCTCCCTTCCTCTCAATTGTTGGAGCGGCAACAACCTTTATCTCCGTTCCCATCTCGTTTGCAATTATGTGGGAAAGGGTGGTTTTACCGGTTCCCGGCGGGCCGTAGAAGAGAACGTGGTCTAAAGGCTCTCTCCTTCTCTTTGCAGACTCAACTGCAACCTTTAAGAGCCTTTTAACCTGCTCCTGACCTAAAAACTCTTCAAAACGCTTCGGCCTCTCTATCAAAACCTGCTCCCTGAAAGGCGTTTAAGCAGCAGCTTCACAGCCTCGTTTATACTCAGCCCATCTAAATTTATGCCTTTCAGGGCCCTGTTAATCTCACTTTTTTTATAGCCCAGAGAGGTCAAAACCTCGTAGAGCTCCGCAGGAACCTGCTTTATCTTCTCCTCTTCCAGTTTTGGGCGGAGCTCCGAAACTATCCTCTCTGAAAGCTTCTTTCCCAGCCCCGGAACTCTGGACAGGGATTCCACGTCTCCTTCAGAAACCGCTCTCTTAAACTCCCCAGGTTCCATATGAGAAAGAATAGAAAGGGCTACTTTACTTCCAACCTTTGGAACCTTTACCAGCTCTCTAAAAAGCTTTCTCTCCTCTTCGCTTCTGAACCCGTACAGCGCTGGCGTCCCCTCAGGGGGAAGTATAAGTTCAGTGAAGAGTTCAACCTCTTCTCCCTCGTTAACTTCGTTTAAGAAAGAGACAGGAACAAAAACCTTAAAACCAATAAACCCACACAGGAGTGAAAGGGCGTTTCCGTACTTTTTAAAAACCTTTCCTTTAAGGAAATCAACCATCAGTAGAACCTTAACGAGTTAACATTTCCCCTAACGGTAAAGTTGAACTTCTGTCCAGCAAACTTCCCGCTCTTCATACTCAGTGAGAAAACGAGGTTAACGTAGGAATTCATAAAGTTTCGGGGATTGTAACTTACACTTCCCTTTACAGTTAAATCAGCATCTTTACCTTTTAGTTCCCCTCTAAGTTTTACGTAATCCTTCGGGCCAACAGTGTACTTAACCTTTCCATCTCCCAAGTTAAGTTTCTTAAAGGAAAAAAGGCCGAAGTTGATGTTTTTCAGGTCAACACCCGAAAGCTCAAGTTCTCCTTTTCCTCCCGTCAGGTGTTTTTCCTTAAAGGTTAAGTTCCCGGCCCCACCAACGGTTCCGTTCAGCTCTGCCTGTTTCAAGTCTAAAGGACAACTGGAAAGCTTAACTTCCACTAACTTAAAGGATAGCTCCCGGACAGGATAGCTGAAAACGGCATCCAAACGGCCGCCACAAAGCCCACATTCCAACCTAAACCTGTTGAAAGAAAGGGGCTTTACTGCTATCTTTTTCAAGGTGATACCGTTAAGGGGGAGCTCCCCTATTAAAAGTTCTGGTGGAAAGTGGTGGAAAGAGACATTTACAGGCCGGAGCCCTTTTTCAAACAGGATTTTCTTAGCAATCCTGTCAAATGGAAAAGTTAAATAGAGGGAAAAGAGGAAAGAGGCGAGGAAAACAAGAGTTGGAAGGAGAGCTCTCTTAACCTTCACTGCTCCTCCTGTAGAAGAAGAGGGTAACCTTTCCTGAAACCAGACCGTTTTCGTCGTAATCGGTTACAGTTATTCCATCGGCCCTGAAGTAGTAGGAGCCCCTTTCAAGAACCGATATGAGCCGTGCCACCTTGTTTATCTCTGCCTCTTTAAAAGTTACAGTAACAATGTCCCTTTCGTACCCGTTCTTTACCTCTCCCGGCATAACCTTAACGTTCCTTATGTTAAGACCAACCATTCTTCCGACCGACTGGATATAGGAAGAGACATCAAGATTTTTCCCCCTTTTAAGCTTCTCTTTAACGGGCTCTATCTCCCTTTTCAGGCAGATGAACTCTTTTATCTCAGGCTCAAGTTTTACAAATTTCTCACTGACAATCTCTTTCTTCCTCTCGTAGCTTCCTTTTAAAGTCTCCAACGGAACGATAACTGTAAAAGTGTAGAGTACAAGGACTAAAAGGGGAACACCAATTAGAACAACCCTCTTTTCCCTATCTGAAAGGGAAGAGAAGTAGTTTAGAAGTATCTCCTTAAGACTGTTTATTTCCACTTCCTACCTCTGCTCTGATTGTAAAGCCAATCCTTCCGCCCGTATTTTTCGTTGAGGAGATAGAAACCCTTTTAAAGTAGTGCCTGAGGTTGTCAACAAAGGCTTTTAGAGAACTATCTCTATCTGCCCTTCCCTTTACCGTAAATGAACCAGATGAGAGAGTTCCTTCAACGGCAAGAACTTTTACACCCTTCACAACAGAGTTTGAAATACCCTTTATGTAGTAAAGGAGAGAAGGTTCATTTATCTTAAGGAAGTCTGCAAGTTCCCTGTAACTGTTCAGTTTTTCCGGAATCTGTATTTCTGGAGCGAGGAGCTCTTCACCAGCAACCTTTGAAAGTTCCTTCTTAAAGGCCATTTTTTCCAAGTAGTAGTCTCTCTTAACAGACAGGTAGTTAATGAATAACCCGCCAGTTATCCCTAAAAGGGAGAGACCAACTGCTCCGCCTATGAGAAAGAGCCTCCTTTTTTCCTTTAAAACGTCTTGAGAGAGGAAAGAGAGACTCTTAAAGAAGGCCTTACAGGGGCTTTTCCTGAAGTTGTAGAGACCGTAAGCGTTAAAGTAGAGGGGAGTTTCTTCGCCAAAAGGCTCCACTTTCGGAACTGTAAAGGAAACCGCCTTTGAGAGCTCCCCTTTAAATTCTTCAGAGAGTGCTCCTCCACCCGTAAGGAAAACCGTTCCCTGGGCTATTTCCCCCATTAGAGAAAAGAGTTCGCCGCTATTCAGGTGGTAAGTGTAGCCTCCCCTCAGTACTTCCAACCTTTCAACTTTTCCGCCCTTTACGATAGCTACCGCAACTTTTTTACTCCCTGCATCTATCAGAGTAAACGTTTCTGAAAGGGTAAGAGCCGCTGAGATACCGCCCAAAATATCAACTGTTATCTGGGCTTTTGATGATATCTCTTCGGGGAGCTCCCTTAATCTCTCTCTTTTCTCAACAAAAATGAAGAATCTGCAACCTTTTCCTAATTTCTCTGCCTGACAGAAAGCTACAGAAATCTCTTCCGGATCAACGGAGAGGTCTGTTGACACGTCGTTCAGTATGAGCTTTTTCAGTTTACTTCCTGAACAGATGGGATAGAAAGACTGTTTAACCAGCAGCTGGGAAGAGGATATCCCGACTGTAAAGCTCCTGCCTTTAGGAGTCCCCGTTCCAAAGTTTTTTCCGTCAAACCACTTGACGGTGGAGCTCCCCCAGTCAACACCTATCATTCAACAACCTTCCACTCTAAAATTCTGTTCCTGGTTGTGTAAGCTACCAGGCTTACCGTAGAGCTCCCGTAGGAAGCCGTTACGTTTATCCTGAAGTAGTTACACCTGTTGGTTATAAGTGGCAGTATCTCGTAGTAAAGCTCCCTGTCTATTCCCGGGAGCTCCTCAAGGGTCTCAAGCTTCTTTATAGGTCGCGCTTCAATTATACTATTGGCGGCCTCATCGCTCATTCTGTCTGAAAGGGCCATCAAAACCTTCTTCGGAGCAGAATTAACGTTTATCTTTCCGTTTCCGTAAACTGTAACGTAAGGTTTAAGTTTTTTAAACGTTTTCTCGTCTATTCCTTTAACGTAGAGGAGCTCCCCCAAACTCCTCATGGGTCTGTTTGAAGGCCTGTACCCCATAGACTCATAGTAGTCTTTCTCTGCCCCGAGGGGAGAGGGGATGTCGTCGCCGTCAATCCAGTCCTTTATGGCGTCCACAACTTCCGGTTTTCCCAACTCCTCAAAGAGCCGTTTTCCTATTCTGTAGTAGAGGGGAAGTGTCAGTTTGTTGACGTTAAACTTTCCACACTCGTCGTTTATCCTTATAGAGATGAAAATTCCCCTGTAGTTGTAAGCTATAGGCTCTGCCCAGTCGTCTCCTTTACCGTCAAATCCGTTGTTGTCCTGCCTCAGGTAATTGAGGGCTATCTTTACGGCAGAAACGGCAGCGTGGTAGGCCGTTGTGTAGTCTTTCAGCCCTTCCGTTTTCTGGTAGGTGGTGTTAGAGAGGTAGAAAACTGAAAAGAGGAAGGCAGCAACCGCTGCCATTATGGAAAGGACTAAAAAGAGGACGATTCCCTTACGCTTTTGAGAAGAATTCAACGATGTTCTCCTCGTTTGGAGACGTTATGACTCCCTTTTCCGTGATTATCCCGGTTATGTTCTCGTGGGGAGTTACGTCAAAGGCGGGGTTTTTCACCTTTGCCCCGTATGGAGCTATCCGGCAGTCTCTACAGTGGCAGTAGAGAACTTCCTCAGGGTTCCTCTCCTCTATCGGAATTTCAACGCCACTTGAGATAGAGAGGTCAAAGGTTGAAGTTGGAGCAGCTATGTAGAAGGGAATGCCGTGTTCTTTTGCAAGAACAGAGAGGGAGTAGGTTCCTATTTTGTTTGCAGTGTCTCCGTTCCTTGCAATTCTGTCTGCTCCAACGATTATGCAGGTTATCTCACCTAAAGACATGAACCAGCCGGCCATGTTGTCTGTTATCAGGTAGTATGGAATTCCCTCCTGCTGGAGCTCCCACGCAGTTAACCTTGCCCCCTGAAGGTAGGGACGGGTCTCGTCAACGTAAACGGTTATCTCCTTTCCCATCTCAACAGCAGCTCTAACAACTCCTAAGGCCGTTCCGTAACCTGCAGTTGCAAGTGCTCCGGTGTTACAGTGGGTCAGGATTACCTCCCGAGATGAGAGGAGCTCCGCCCCGTAAAAACCTATCTTCCTGTTCGTTTCTACGTCCTGCCTCTCAATGTTTATCGCCTCTGTTTCAAGGGCTACAACTATGTCGTCTATACTCTGGCCCGCTTCAACGATCTTCTTCATCCTCTTCAAAGCCCAGAAGAGGTTAACAGCCGTTGGCCTTGTAGCAGCAAGTCTGTTTATTATCAGTTCAAGCTTTGCCTTAAAGTCAACGTAGCTCTTTACCTTCTCTTTCAGCTCCTTTGCCCCTAAAACAACGCCGTATGCTGCAACAACACCTATGGCGGGAGCTCCCCTAACAACCATATCCTCAATCGCCCTTGCAACACACTCGTAGGTTTTACACTCAATCCATTCCTCTTTTAGGGGGAGCTTTCTCTGGTCCAAAAGTAAGAGGCTCTCACCGGTCCACTTTAAAGGCCTTATGTCCTTAATTCTTCCCATCAGCCTCCTCCACCTTCTTAACTACAAGAACAGGACACTTTGCCTTTTTTATTACCGCCTTGGCCGTGCTTCCCATCTCTAAAATCCTTTCCAAAAGCCCCTTACCGTGGTAGCCGATTACAATAACGTTAACCTTCTCCTCTTCCGCAACTCTAACTATCTCCTCTTTCGGGTCTCCAACGGTCATAATCCTTTTAACTTCAAAACCGTGGGA
>Ga0256831_1000677_pt1 | contig 17857 bp, 13 predicted proteins | sample 132544metaG_FD_189087 | JGI IMG/M metagenome (GOLD analysis project Ga0256831, IMG submission 189087) | Hydrothermal vent microbial communities from Lau Basin, Pacific Ocean - 132-544 | ecosystem: Environmental > Aquatic > Marine > Hydrothermal vents | place: Pacific Ocean: Lau Basin | collected...
GATATAATGGGCTATCGTTTGGAATTGATATTTTCCCTTGCGCGTTTAACACTCGATGCCACGGTAACTCCTGCTCCTTAGAGGCCTTTCGCAGTGCGGTAGAGACAAATCGTGCTCGTTTTGGTAGCCCTGCTAAGTCTGCTATTACGCCATAACTAGATACTTTACCTTTTGGAATCAACTGTACAACTTGCCAAATACGCTGTTGATTATTTGGCTTATCCATTACGTTTTCTTGATCAGCTTACTAATCGTCAACCCTTGCACAATGATGGAGAAAATCACAACAATATAAGTGACTACCAGTAGCACTTCACGATATTCATTATCGGGTAGTGTGAGCACTAGGGCAATGGAGATACCGCCCCGTAAACCACCCCAAGTTAGTATGCGGATAATACGTGGGCTGAAACTTTGGCGTAGTTTCATAATGGCTACGGGTGTACCAACGGAGATAAATCGTGCTAGCAAGGTGACGGGGATCATCATTAAACCTGCCCATAAATACTGCATTTCAAAGCTCAAGACCAACACTTCTAGCCCGATTAATACAAACAGAATCGCATTGAGTATTTCATCAATGAGTTCCCAAAAATTATCCAGATGACGGCGGGTTTTGTCTGACATGGCAAAGCGTCTGCCTTTATTGCCAATCAATAAACCCGCTACCACTATCGCAATGGGTCCAGAAATATGCAGGGCGCTAGCTAATGCATAACCACCAAGAACCAAAGCCAATGTGAGTAAAATTTCGACTTGGTAGTTATCAATACTGGCTAACATGCGAAAGGTGATATAACCAATAATAAAACCAAATAGCGCGCCACCTAGCGCCTCTTGTGCAAATAGTGTGGCAATACTGATAGCGTCCATTTCACCCTGCCCACCACCATGACCTGCACCTGCTATATTAAGTAAAACTAAAAAAATGACGATAGCAACACCATCATTAAAGAGCGATTCACCTGCGATTTTTGTTTCTAATGATTTTGGAGCACCGATAGTTTTTAGAATTCCCATTACTGCAATAGGGTCGGTTGGAGAGATTAATGAGCCAAATAATAGGCAATAAACTAATGGAATCTCTAATCCTATAAACGCAAAAATATAATAGGATGTAAAGCCAATCATAAAGGTTGACGCGATGACTCCCATACTAGCGAGAATAGCAACCACCCATTTTTGCTTATTTAACTCTTCTAAATGAACATGCAATGCACCTGCAAATAACAAAGCGCTTAACATCCCTTGCATCAGCGTTTCATTAAAATTGATTTGTGAGAGTAAATGTTTGGCATGATCTTCTAGCGGGATACCCAATTTGCCTAGTACAATAATGCTCAGCGAGAGCAGTAGTGCAATAATTAGCAAGCCAATGGTTGTTGGCAATTTAATATAACGATAGTTAATATAGCTGAATAAGGCTGCAAGAGAGATGAGTATGGCAAGTGTGTCGGTTATTAGCATTTTTATTTCTTTTGTTAGTTATTGCGTAGAGCGACTATGCGCCTATTGATATACTCCAATCAAGAGCAAAAAATATACGCAATACTGGTAAGGAACGAGATCGGGAAGTTATTCCGTGCTCGTTCCTAAGTTCACTACTTGAAGCGTCCTTACTTAATATCAATCATCTCAACGGTTCCATCTGCCATTACTTCTGCTATTTGTCCTTTAGGTTCTTCTAGGAAAATAACAATCAAGGCAAAGACAATTGCAGAGACGATACTAATAAATAAGAAAAACTGATCGTAAGTTACTAGTGAGTTGGTGGTGAGAAAAATTACCGCGCCAACATTGCCAAATGCACCTGCCATGCCTGCAATTTGCCCTGTCATACGGCGTTGGATTAGCGGCACCATCGCATAGACTGCGCCTGAGCCTGCTTTGGAAAAAATCCCACCTATAATAGTCATTCCGACCACTATTACAATCGACCATTCTTTACTCACAAAGCCTAGGGTAAAGAAGCTGGCAGTAATCCCTGCGAAAGCGATCATTAAGGTGAGTTTACGCCCTATTTTATCACTGATCCAGCCGCCTCCAGGACGTGCGAAGAGGTTAATAAAAGGATAGATACCTGCTAATAATGCAGCAGCTACTTTGGGCAAATCAAACCATTCCACATAGAACATTGCTAACATGGAAACGACTGCTAATTCTGTGCCAAAGGTGACTAGATAGGCCCAATCTAAAATGGCAACTTGCTTGAATTTATACCGTTGCATTTCAGGTACAGGTTCTTTTAGGATATGCGAGTTAACTGACCATATTTTCCAAATTTGGATAGTATAAATAACCGCGAGTAATCCATAAATAACAAAGGTCATGGTCTCTGAAATAAGCCCCATTTTGGTGGGTGATAATTTCCATGTAAGTACCGCTAATGCCATAAACAACGGTATATTCATTACCATATACAGCGCTAAATCAAAACCACTAGTGACTTCCATTGCACCTGTTTTCTTAGGCTTAAAATAGGTCGAGCCTTTTGGCGTGTTACTGACTAAAAAATAATATAACGCGCCATAAGAGATTGCAGCAAGACTGGCAAGGGTGATCGCATAACGCCAGCCATCATCACCGCCAATATTGACAGCGATAAACGGTAGTGTTAACGCCGCTCCTGCCGAACCAAAATTCCCCCATCCGCCGTAAATACCTTGTGCAATGCCTGTTTGCCGTGCAGGAAACCATTCGCCAATCATACGAATACCGACCACAAACCCTGCGCCGATAAAGCCTGATAGAAAACGTAAAATGGATAAGGTTTCGTAACTATTTGCCCATGCAAAGGCAATACTAATGAAACCACCTAAGATTAAAATACTACTAAACATAATCTTTGGACCAAGACGATCCACCAACATGCCAACAATAATTCTAGAGGGGATGGTCATTGCCACATTAAGAATCAACAGTACTTTGGCTTGTTGATCGGTTAATGCTAATGCCTCTTTGATAAAGGGCATCATTGGTCCTAGCCCTAACCACACCACAAAGGTCATAAAAAAGGCAAACCATGTGTAATGGAGGGTACGGATATTGGCTTTGCCAAAAGCAAAAATATTGAGTCGATCTAAGTTAGTTTGATTAGACATAATGCTTCCTAAGTATTTTAAGGAGAGACAAAGCAAATACTGTGCCAGCGTTTAATTTTTCTTGCTATACCAACCTAAAAAAAAGAAAATAATATTTGTTTAATCAATGAGATATAAATATTAAAAGCAGTCAGAGAACCTTTTACTATTCGATAAAATTTATCCAATCTAGGCAGTATTTTAATAAGCTGGTTCGCACTTAAATAAAGCATAGAGCGATAAATTTGCACTAAAATTGTTCAGTGTGATTTTTGTTGGTTGTTAATAAACAATATCGTGGGCTGAAAATAACAATACATGGAATAAAATCAAGAGTCTATCCTGTTGTTATCACTGTAATTATTTCTTATTTATTAAGCATATTTCAATATTGGCATAGCTTTTGCTTGCACTTACAATTATTAACGCAAAATTTATGACTGACTTGGAGTCAATTAATATGAAAAATTTGGTAGTCATTGGGAACGGCATGGCAGGGATGCGAACGGTCGAAGAGTTATTAAAGCTAGAGCCAGAAAAATATCATATTACCGTGTTTGGTGATGAGCCTTACGGTAACTACAACCGTATTATGCTTTCGCCCGTATTAGCGGATGAGAAAACTATTGATGAAATCATGCTCAATGAAGAGCAGTGGTATGTTGATAATAAGATTATTTTTCATAAGGGCAAAAAAGTTACAAAAATTGACCGTATTGCTAAAAAAGTCATTGCAGAAGATGGCACAGAAGCGCCTTATGACCGCCTCTTGATTGCAACAGGTTCAACCTCCTTTATGTTGCCACTAAAGGGTGCAGATAAAGAAGGGGTGATTGGTTTTCGTGATATAGCAGATGTTGACACCATGATTGCTGCCGCTAAAGACTATAAAAAAGCGGTCATTATCGGTGGTGGTTTGCTTGGTCTTGAAGCTGCCAATGGTCTGATGAAACAAGGCATGGATGTCACCATTGTACATTTAATGGATTCCTTAATGGAACGCCAGCTTGATAAGCCTGCTTCTGCAATGTTAAAAAAATCGTTGGAAGACAAGGGGATGAAGTTCCTCATGGAGTATTCAACCGATGAAATTATCGGTGATCAGCGTGTTCAAGGGTTAAGCTTTAAAAATGGTGAAAGTATTGAGGCTGATCTTGTTGTCATGGCGGTCGGTATCAAGCCCAATTTTGCATTAGCAGAAGAGGCAGGATTGCATTGCGAACGCGGTATTGTCGTCAGTGATACGCTGCAAACCTTTGACCCCACTATTTATTCCGTTGGCGAATGTGTACAGCATCGTGGCAATACCTACGGCTTGGTCGCCCCCTTGTTTGAAATGGCTAAAGTAGCCGCAAATCATTTAGCAGAAATAGCCATTAGTCGCTATGAAGGCTCTGTCACTTCGACCTTATTAAAAGTAACAGGTATTGATTTATTCTCAGCAGGTGATTTTTCTGGAGATGAAGATACCGAAGAATTAGTCCTTCAAGATGAGGCATTAGGAACGTATAAAAAGTTAGTCTTAAAAGATAATAAAGTGATTGGTTGTGTGCTGTATGGTGATACCGTCGATGGCACATGGTATTTCCAGCTACTGAAAGAAGGCACGGATATTAGCGATTTCCGTCAATCTATTCTCTTTGGACAAGCGCATTTAGGTGATTCAGGGCATGGTGATATAGACCGTGTTGCGCTACTGCCTGATAATGCTGAAATTTGTGGTTGTAACGGAATCTGCAAAAAAGATATTGTCGATGCAATTACCGAGAAAAAATTATTCACCTTAGATGATGTGCGCGCTCATACTAAAGCCTCCTCTTCCTGTGGATCATGTACAGGTTTAGTTGAATCGTTACTAGCACATACCTTAGGAAGTGATTTTGAACAAGCGCCAAGCAAAAAAGGCATCTGTGCTTGTACCGAACATTCTCACGAAGAAGTCCGTGCCACAATGCGTTCTGAAAGCTTGAAATCACAGCAACAGATTCGTGATTATCTCAATTGGACAACCCCTGACGGTTGCCCAACGTGTCGGATGGCAATCAACTACTACCTATTATGTGAATATCCAGGTTACGATGACCCCCAATCACGCTTTATTAATGAGCGCGCACACGGCAATATCCAAAAAGACGGCTCCTATTCCGTTGTGCCACGTATGTTTGGTGGCATGTGTACCGCTGATCAACTACGTAGCATTGCCGATGTATCGGATAAATACCAAGTCCCTGAAATGAAAGTCACAGGCGGACAACGTATTGATTTATTTGGATTACAAAAAGAACAACTGCCCCTCATTTGGAAAGACCTTTCAGATGCAGGTTTTGTCTCAGGACATGCCTATGGTAAAGCCATGCGCACGGTAAAAACCTGTATCGGTGATACATGGTGTCGGATGGGAACTCAAAACTCCACCCGCCTAGGCGTTAAATTAGAAGAACTCACTTGGGGTTCATGGATGCCACATAAATTCAAACTGGCGGTATCAGGTTGTCCGCGAAACTGTGCGGAAGCCACCATTAAAGATATAGGCGTGGTCTGTGTAGACTCTGGTTATGAATTGCACGTAGCAGGTAATGGTGGGATTAAAGTACGTGTTACTGATTTTCTTACTAAAGTAGAAACAGAAGAGGAAGTGATTGAGTGGACAGGCGCTTATTGCCAACTGTATCGCGAAGATGCCATTTACCTTGAACGTACTGCGCCGTGGGTTGAACGAGTTGGATTACAAAAAATCAAAGATGCACTAGAAGACCAAGCTCAGCGAAAAGAACTCCATGCACGCTTTTTGGAATCACAGAAATTTGCACAGATAGACCCTTGGAAAGCAGCCGCTGAAGGGGAAAATGCGCATGAATTTCAGAGCATTAAAGTGACCGCTTAATTTTAAGCACATAAACTAATTAGCTTTATTTAACAACACCTTCGCCAAATCAAAAATGTAGGGTTGATAAGTGCAATGCATCCACCATAAGCGCTTAAATTTTGATGGATGCGCTATCGCTTATCCACCCTACATTGGAAACAGGCAAAGGTATTGTTAAATATTAAAAAAGAGAATATAGATATTCATATATTAAATTTCCGCAGGATTTGGAAATTATTTATCTGAAAAACTATAGTTGTAAAACATAGGTACAATAAATGAACGATTGGATGCAAGTTGCAAAACTAGAAGAAATTCCCGCACTCGGCGCAAGAACAATAAAAACCGATACGATGACAATAGCCGTCTTTCGTAATAGCAATGACCAAATTTTTGCTTTGAAAGACGAATGCCCGCATAAAAAAGGGCCGTTATCACAAGGCATTGTGCACGGAACAACCGTCACCTGCCCACTGCATAACTGGAAAGTAAGCTTAGAAAATGGTGAAGCTATTGCACCCGATGAGGGGTGTACCAATGTTTTTGAGACTAAAGTTGAAGCAGGTATAGTGTATATAAATATTCAAACATAAAGAGAAATCTTGGCTATCAACTTAGGAAGGAGCATGAAATAACGTCCAGAAGCTATAATGCAGAATGTTTATTTCAGATTAGATGAACTCATGAGGGGCATCGTTATTCTATGCAATCAATGAGATCATCCTATCGTTTTTCACATAAATAATTACACCCTTCGACTTCGCTCAGGGTACAGCTCCCTGAGCGAAGTCGAAGGGTGCGGAAATTTAATAAATGAATGTCTATAGCAGGGATAAAAGGTCGTATGTCCCTCTTTTTGGGTACAAGTTAAAGATCAAGACGTTGTTTCGTGCTCATTCCTAAGACGAGTAGCATCATTACTCTGTTATAAACCATGCCAATGGATGTAAATAAGAAGTCAAAGTCCTTATTTGCATGTTTTTAGGCTACCAACTTAAGGCAGGACAAGTAACGTCATAGCAAACAACCCGCACCCTTCGACAAGCTCAGGGAGCTAGCCCTTCGGTAGACTCAGGACACCGCTTCCTGAGCTTGTCGAAGGGTGCGGGTGAATAGCAGAAACATGAACTGTCCCGCCTTAAACTGGTAGCCTATTTTTACATCTCGATGAGACAAAATATCTCAATTTACCCCATCTCAACTGATTAAAAACAAATCTAAAATAAAGCTACCCACCTTATACCTCCGCTTCCCTAATGCGCCAAAATAGAGCATAACAACTAAAAAACGTGCTCCTTTATTGGTCAGACTTCTATTTCAAGATGTTAATCCCCCTATAACACAAGGCTAATGATCTATTTTTGTTTATTGGCATAACAATTGCATAACCTTAGTTAATCAATTATTAACAATCGAGAATCTACATGTTATTCGGACGAACTAAAAAGAACCCTATTAAAATAGCCGATAAGGGCGTTAAAGAGTGGAAATATGCTGCTTGTGGTTATTGCTCCACAGGTTGTTCTATTGAGGTGGGCTTCAATGAAGCAGGCAAGCCTGTTAGCTCGCGTGGGGTCGCGGATGCAGATGTGAATCGTGGCAAGTTGTGTTTAAAAGGTATTTTTGAGCATGAGTTATTTGATTCTGCGGGGCGTGGCACAGTGCCATTAATGCGAGACCATTGGCATCAGGAATGGCAGGAGTCTGACTGGGACACAACATTGGATAAAACGCATAGTGAGATCAGGCGTATTCAAGAAAAATACGGGCGTGATTCGTTTGCGATTATCTCAACAGGGCAGATGTTGACCGAGGAGTTTTATACGCTGGGTAAGCTCACGCGTGGCTTGATTGGCACCAATAATTATGATGGCAATACCACACTCTGTATGGCATCGGCAGTCTCAGGGTATAAACGTTCATTTGGGTCGGACGGCCCTCCAGGTTGTTATGAGGATTTTGAGCATACCGATTGTTTAATCGCATGGGGGTCTAATTTACCTGAGCAACATCCTATTATTTACTGGCGCATGAAAGAAGCGCAAGAGAAGCGTAATTTCCCGCTGATTGTAATTGATCCACGCGTCACCATGCTAGCTCAAAATGCCCATATGCACTTGGCAATCACTCCTGGCACGGATGTGGTATTACAAAATGCAATGATGTATGTGATTTTAGATGAGGGCTTGGAAGACAAGGATTATATTGAAGCCAATACCAATGGAATTGAGGCATTAAGAGCAGAAGTCGCTAATTATGATCCTGTTACTGCACAAAAAATCTGTGGTATTGATGAAGATACCATTCGTAATGTGGCACGTCTCTTTGCTAAAGCCCCTGCGGCAATGCAAATCTGGACAATGGGGATTAATCAATCCACCCACGGATCAGATGGCGTGGTCGGAATTAATAACCTAGCATTGTTAACAGGCAATATTGGCAAAGCAGGCGGTACATCACTTTCAATTACAGGACAGTGTAATGCAATGGGGACACGCGAATGGTCGTCTTGTTCGGGTTTGCCGAATCATCGCGCATTAGAAAATGCACAGGATCGTGAGGATATTGCTAAGTTTTGGAATATTGATCCTGAATTTTTCCCTAAAAAGCGTGGCATGTTTCAAACTGATATTTATGCAGCGATAGAAACAGGTGAAATCAAAGGAATTTGGTTAATCGCCACTAATCCGCTGTCATCGCTACCCAATACCGCACGGATTCGTAAAGCGATGGAAAAATTGGAATTCTGCGTAGTACAGGATTGCTATCAAGATTCTGAAAGCAACCAATATGCCCATGTCTTTCTCCCCGCTGGCACATGGGCAGAGAAAGATGGTGTCATGACCAATACTGAGCGTCGTATTAACCGCATCACCCCATTAATGCAACCACCCGCCGAAGCCAAGCCAGATTTATGGATATTCAACCGCATGGCGGAACGTTTTAATACGGAAGGCAAGGTTACCTTCCCTGAAAAAGCGGGCGATATTTTCCTAGAAATGGGTGAATTATCTAAAGGTCGATTATCTGATAATTCAGGGATGACGCATGAGCTAATCGAAGAAAATCGCGGTATTCAATGGCCTTACACCGCAGATCAACGTGATGCTGGTGAATCCCCAAAGAAAGGTGGCGTGCGTTTGTATACAGAAACCGCAACTTTCCGCTATCCCGATGGCAAAGCTAAATTAATTCCACTGCCCTTTATTGATAATAATGAAGTCCCTGATGATAAATTTCCTTTCTGGTTAAATACAGGACGCTTAATTGAACATTGGCATGGGCGCACTAAAACGGGAAAAATTGGTAATAATAATAAATACAGCCCGATTCCTTTTATTGAAATTAGTCCCGATGCGGCGGCGGAGTTAGGCATTCAACGCGGTGATTATGTGCGTTTAGTCTCTCGTCGAGCGGATGCCATTGTGATGGCAACCCCAACACAACGAGTCGCTAAAAATATGATCTTTCTCCCGTTTCACTTCCATGATTGCGCTAATCGTTTAACGCTGGGTTTATTAGACCCGCATTCACGCCAACCTGCTTATAAACAAAATGCAGTGCGTATAGAGCGCATTGAGGATCAAGCAGCTGCGGCTAAGTTAAGCATGGAAATGCGTAAGTTTTAAAGGGTTATAAAATGTTTACAGTACGTGAAAATGAACCAGAATATGCACGGCTACGAAAAGAGCCGAGCAAAAAAATCAATCAATATGGTAATTCAATTGATACCGTCCCCGCGGATGATGCACTGTGTGGTTTTAGTTTAAATATTAACAGTGATGCAGAGGTTGGCGAGAATCCTGATCGCTACAAACAACATGGCTTTTATTTTAATGCCGACAACTGTATTGGTTGCCATGCCTGTGAAGCGGCATGTAGCGAGAAAAACGAAGTGCCGTCTCATTTAGCGTTTCGTTCGGTAGGTTTTGTCGAAGGCGGTACTTATCCTAATTATCAGCGCTTAAATATTTCAATGGCATGTAACCATTGCGATGATCCTGTGTGTTTAAAAGGCTGTCCGACCCGTGCTTATACCAAATTTGCGGAATACGGCGCAGTGCTGCAAGACCCTGATATCTGTTTTGGCTGTGGTTATTGTACGTGGGTTTGCCCTTATAATGCCCCCCAACTTGATCCCGTAGAAGGCACGGTGAGTAAATGCAATATGTGTGTGGATCGCTTAGAAGTGGGCTTAAAACCTGCCTGTGTCTCCGCTTGTCTAGGCAATGCGTTAGATTTTGGGGTGATTGAGAATACCCCTGAGAATCGTACCCAAGTAAAAACAGAAATTCCAGGGTTTCCACGTACCGACATCACTAATCCTAATATTCGTTTTCAACAAACCCGCTCTACTCAACGCGATATGGTACGCGTTGATAATACGGCGGTGAAGTATCACAAAGACGACAACACAGGAAAATTCAAACCTGAGCTTGATCCTAAACATGACTTTAAACGTGAATGGAATCTAAAAAAATTACTTGGCTCACACGAAAGCGCACACGTTGCCTTTACCTTGAGTATTCAAACCGTAATGGGCGCTTTTGTAATGCTGACATTAGGAGCATGGACGGCATTCCCTGCGATCACTACGTTGAAAGAGAGCAGTGCTTTTATTCCTCTGCTGATTATTTTATTGCTACTAACAGCAACAGGTTTATTTAAATTAAATATGCACTTAGGCAAACCGCATCGTTTTTACCGTGGTTTTTATAACCTAAAAATGTCGCCTGTGAGCCGTGAAATTGCAGGCATCAGTGCTTTTTTTACAGGCTTGATAGGGGTTAGCTTCTTCGCTCTGTTTGATCATATCGTGGCTGATACCTTACAAGTTGTGTTTGCTCTGCTTGCCTTGGCAGGTATTGGTCTAGGGGGGTATTTTATGTATAAACTCTACCGCATTAAAGCACGTCCTTATTGGGATCATTGGCATACAGGGGCTTCCTTTATTGGTACAGGATTGAGTTTAGGAGCTTTATTAATTGCTATTGTTGCCCTTGTTTATTCCGCCATGACACCTGCATTAGCGACTATTTTAGCGAGTTTTATTGCTTTAGGTTTAATCCTTGAAGGCATCGGATTATTGGCGCATTCACGAGATTTAAGCCCTGCCGAAAGTGAAGGTGCTGCATCTTTTTATGAGCAATCAACTACCTATGGTTATCCCTACTGGTTGCGTAATGGTCTATTAATCATCAGCCTTATGATTGCGCTAACGATTGCTTTATTCTCAATGACCAGCCCATTAGGTTTCCTCTTATTGGGCGGTTTGACAGTTAGTGCTGCCTTGATTGGACGTTCTTTATTCTATGTTCTAGTGATTCCAACCACCATGCCAGGCGCTTTCTTCTGGAGAAACAAAGGCTTTGTTGAACATGCACGCGAAACAGGATTAGCCGATATGCCACAAATGGGCGTTGCCTATGAAAAGCATCATAAATTTGATGTTCAAGAATTATTACAAACCATCAAAGAAACAACCCCTAAAGAAGCCATCGCTCAATTTAAGCGTGTGTTTACAGGTTAAAAATACTACTGGAGATTAAAATGAAAGAAACAGGCATGAGAAATCCTATTGAGATTTCGCTTGAACGTTGCCCTGATGGGTATTTAAGACACCCAGAGGAATGGACAGAAGAGATTGCAAAATTACTCGCCTCAGAATGGAAAGGCTTTGAGTTTAAAGAGGATCATCTGCCGATTCTGTATTTTATTCGAGAGCATCATGCAGAGCACCAAACAACACCCGATGTTCGTGAAGCAACAAAATATATTGCCACACAGAAAAATATGGATAAAAAAGAAGCTAAAAAATATTTATTTAAGCTATTTCCACATGGTTATATGCAACAAGGTTGCCAACTTGCAGGAATGCGTAGGCCGACAGCATGGTGTGTGGGTTGAATTATTTCAAATATTGATATCTTTTAACAACAAAAAAACTAGTTTAGACTTTTTACCATCTTACTATTTACGAGTCTGACCAAAAATCACGCTGTCTCTCTTTCTTCTTGATGAATGTCTTCCTAAGGAACGTGCAGGGAATAACCTCCCGAAGTTCTAACGCAGAATTTTTATTTCAGATTGGATGAACTCATGAGGCGCATAGTTACTCTACGCAACGAATGAGATCATCCAAGCTGGGATAAAAAGGCAAGTTAGAGATCGGGAAGTTGTTTCATGCACGTTCCTAAAAGGATGCTAGCTTTTTTTCTGCTCATGATGCTTGGAATTTCCTTAGGACTTTCAGGAATAAAGGATGCGCAACCATTGAATGAAAGAGATCAACGAGGTATTGATATTTTTATCACTATCGATGGAAATATTGAATATCGACAGCAATTTATCAATAGAAAATTTGGCACCGTTGTTATTCGATCCGTATTAGTGATCTATGCACTCTTCAAAACGAATGATCCAGCACTACCAAAAAGTAGTGCTGGTAATATTCCTCATATTAGATAAGGAAGTTTCAAGCAATGAATTTACCTATATTACGCTGATTTTTTGTTCCTGATTGGAGCATCTCAAGAGGCGCATAGTGCCTCTACGCAACGATTGAGATGATTCAAGCAGGGGCAAAAGGGCAAGCAGGATGGGTAGAATCATTGCTTGGAACTTCCTAAACAATAAAAAATAAAAAAATGAAACAACAATCTGAAACAGTCTGGATAGTCGATGATGAAAAATCTATACGCTGGGTACTTGAGCGCGCCTTAAGTAAGGCAGATATGGAGGTGACTAGTTTTGATTCGCCCACGAAATTATTAAGTGCATTAGATAATAACTGTCCGCATACCATTATTTCTGATATTCGCATGCCTGAAATGGATGGTTTTGAATTACTAAAGCGCATCCAAAAAATCCACCCTGAACTGCCTGTGATTATTATGACAGCTCATTCAGATATGGACAGTGCGGTATTAGCCTATGAAAAAGGCGCTTTTGAGTATCTTCCTAAGCCATTTGATATTCATGAGGCGACAGCGTTAGCACAACGTGCGTGCGATCAATACCGTTCAACTCAAATCAAACAAATTAAACCCGATGAAGCCACTAGCTTACTAGAATCACAAGAAATTATTGGTAAATCGCCTGCAATGCAAGTGGTGTTTCGTTCTATTGCGCGACTCAGTAAATCTAGTATTTCAGTGTTAGTGACAGGAGAATCAGGGACAGGAAAAGAGCTGGTCGCTAAGGCATTGCACACCCATAGCCCGCGCGCGGATGCACCTTATATTGAGATAAACACAGCGGCTATTCCTAAAGATTTATTGGAATCTGAATTATTTGGTCATGAAAAAGGCGCTTTCACAGGCGCCCATGCATTACGCAAAGGACGCTTTGAACAAGCTAATCATGGCACCTTATTTCTAGATGAAATTGGCGATATGCCCGCAGAATTGCAGACACGTTTATTACGGGTGTTATCCGAAGGTAAATTCTATCGTGTTGGTGGACACACCCCCGTGCAAGTTGATGTGCGCGTCATTGCCGCAACCCATCAAGATTTAGAGAAACAAGTTGAAGAAGGTGTTTTTCGTGAAGATCTATTTCACCGTTTAAATGTTATTCGCATACAGATTCCTCCTTTACGCCAACGGGGTAAAGACATTGTATTGCTATTCCAGCAATTTCTAAAAAATGCCGCCAAGGAATTACAAGTTGAAAGTAAAACGGCTACTAGCGAAGTCACTGATTATTTACAAACACGACCCTGGAGAGGCAATGTACGCCAGTTAGATAATCTCAGTCGTTGGTTAATGGTAATGGCAACGGGGCATGAAATCACATTGGATGATTTGCCTCCAGACTTAATATCAGAAACGGCTACACGCAATAGCGATATTAGCTGGGAAATATTATTACAGCAGGACATACAACAGCGCCTAAAAAAGGGAGAAACACAACTATTACATCAATTAACGCCTTTATTTGAAGCGGTTGCGTTAAAGACCGCATTAGAAAAAACAGCAGGAAAAAAGAAAGAAGCAGCAGATTTATTGGGCTGGGGACGCAATACCTTGGCTCGAAAAATAAAGGAGCTGTTAATCTAGGCTCTGTTAACATTTGATGATTAGGAACGTGCACGGAATAACTTCCCAACGTTCTAACGCAGAATTTTTATTTCAGCTTAGATGAACTCATGAGGCGCATAATCACTCTACGCAACGAATGAGATCATCCAAGCTGGGATAAAAAGGCAAATTAGAGATCGGGAAGTTGTTTCGTGCACGTTCCTTAGGACATTTGGCTACCAACTTAAGCTGGTAGCTCAAACAAGCGAATCAATAGAACGGCTACCAGTTTAAGGCAGGACAGTTAATATTTCTGCTATTCACCCGCACCCTTCGACAAGCTCAGGAAGCGGTGTCCTGAGTCTACCGAAGGGCTAGCTCCCTAAGCTTGTCGAAGGGTGCGGGTTGTTTGCTATGACGTTACTTGTCCCGCCTTAAGTTGGTAGCCCAAAAGGGCAAGTAAGATGGGTAAAATCATTGCTTGGAACTTCCTTATAAAGACAATCCTCTCTATGGTTTCCCTACAAGCTTAATGTGGTTATTTTATTGAATAGCCTTAGTTAATAAATTAGAAAGCCCCTGTAAATCCTGAATGCGTAATATCCCCGTTGCTTGTTTTAGCTTTAAAGTATTTAATAAAAAATCATAACGCGCATTACTGTAGTCGCGTTGAGCGCGGAAGGTTTCGCGTACCGATAGCAATACATCCACAGCGGTACGTGTGCCAACTTCAAACCCCGTTTGTGTCGCTCGCGCTGCTATTTGATTTGATTTAAGCGCCTGTTGTAGCGCATTTAACTGTGACAAGCCTGTGGTAATAGTGAGAAAAGAAGCTCTTGTTTGCTGTATTGCATTACGTTTTTCTGCTTCTAGTAGATAGCGTGCTTGTTGTAGCTTATGGCGTGCTTCACGTATTTTAGATGCGGTGTTTCCTCCTGTGTAGAGGGGAATATTTAATTGTATTCCTATCACTGCATCCAGTTTGTCCTGATCAAAACTAGATTCTCCATAAGTTGAACTAGTGGAGTGACGGGCAAATAAATCAACAGTTGGGCTTTTGTTGGCACGGGCAAGGTTGACGCTTTCCTCGGCTACAGCAACCGCATATTTTGCCATTTGTACTTTTGGGCTATTTTTTGCCGCTGCTTGTGACCATGCGTTAATATTATTGGGCTTCGGGGAGAGTAGGGGGATGCGGTTTGCTGCGCCTAATAAATCCTTATAGTAATAGCCCGAAATTGCTTTTAGAGTTTCTTTGGCTAATTGTATTTGCTGTACTGAACTCACTTCACGCGAACGCGCTAAATCATAGCGAGCCTGTGCCTCTTTTACATCGGTGATGGCAGAGCGTTCCGCATCAAAAAAGGCTTTTACTTGCATAAACTGACGCTTAAACGCCTTGGTTTCCAATTTGGCAAACTTGAGATTATCTTTTGCTTTTAAATAAGCAAGATAGGCATCGGCAACCCGAATAATAAGATTTTGCTGGTCTAAGACTAAGGTGGCTCGTGCCTTTGAAATAGTTGCATCGACCTGATCAATTTGAATATTAACACTTTTACGATAAAGTGGCTGGGTCAGGTTTAAAGTGTACCCTAGATTTAAAAAAGCCGATTTATCATCAGGACGATGTGCAACACGAGTAGAAAATAAGGTTGTATAACTTGCACTACCACTTAAGTTAATTTGTGGTTTTAAGCCTGATAGGGCTTGTGGTTTTTTCTCTAATACTGCCCGATAATTCGCCTCAGAAGCTTTAGTCTGTGCATCATTTTGTTGTGCATGACGGTACACCTGCATCATATTTTCAGCAGATAAAGGACTGTTAAGAATGCTGATAATAAGTAAGAAAACAAGCTGTTTTTTCATTCGTTAAACCTAAGTTTGTGCTGGAAAAACGGGGGCCAGCAATGTCAATAGCCTTGAGTTTCACAAACCACGCATCACCCATCGTTCCATAAATTAAGGAAGTTTCAAGTAATGAATTTAGGAACGTCTCTATGAAATTTTATCAATCAATAAGTGAGCCACTTCTGGCGCAAGTAAAATACCATGACGATACAATCCATTAGCACGAATTAATCCTTCTTCTGGAATAGTAATGGCGGGTCGATGATCTGGTAAGGTGGGGCGGCAATTGGTGCGTAGCTCAAGAATGCGCGCTTCGGCAAATCCTGAGTGAATACTATAAGCTGCGCTTAATAGTTCTAATGCTGAACGCACACTCATCGGCCCTTTATCATCAGACTCAATTTGTGTTGCACCCAAGATATAAACATTATCAGGACGCGGGACAATATAGAGCGTATAGCGCGGGTGAATCAAGCGCACTAAGGCGCTAATATCAACCTCTGGCGCATGCATCACTAATACTTCGCCACGAATCCCGCGTAGACCAGCCCAGTCATCAATAGCGCCTAGACCACGGGTATCAATCACCCAGTCAAAACCATCCTGCTGTTCATTTTCAGTGATAATTTTATGCGCTAAGCATTGTTGCACAGGGGTATTTATATGCCAGTTAGCACCTGCTTTAAGCAATTGCTTTTTTATACTATTCATCACATCTTCTGGGTTTAGCCAACACTCATCAGGTAAATGTAATGCTTGGTTAAAGTGTTCACTTAATGCAGGTTGTTCACGCATTAAATCACTACGATCACAGTGGCGCACTTTATCCGAATCAACCACTTTATTATGCTTAATATGGTTAAGAAAATGCTGATAAGAGCCTTGATCCTCGCGGTGTGATACGACCCAACAACCACCACGATTAAATTTTATGCCATCTTGTAGGGAAGCAATTAAATCAGGCCAGCGCTTTAAGGATCGCAAACCCATTTCGAGCACATCCTCAGGCGCATCTAGCTCTGTATTAGGGGTTAACATACCTGCCGCAGTCCATGCAGCGCCTGAGTTTTCACCTTCTGCATCGGCTTCATAAATCGTCAGATTATGTCCTTGTTGATGCAGTCTCCATGCAGTGATATGACCTAAGATTCCAGCACCTGCTATTGCTATATTCATAGCTTTCCCTATAAAAATGAAATATCACTTTATCTGTGACAATACTCATTGATCCATAATATAGATCAATGAGCAGATACTTTTAGCACCTTAGCTTTAAACACAAAAGTTCCAAAGGGAACAAAGGATGCCATAAACCCTGCCAGTGTTTTCAATAGACTCAGTTCATTTTTAGTCGCATGGGAGAATAATAGGACGATAAAGCTGAGAAACAATATACCATGAAGCGGACCAATAATTTTTACCGCCTCAGGTAGCCCAAAGTAATATTTAAGCGGCATAGCTACAAATAACAACAGAATTAAAGAAGAACCTTCAAGCAAGGCTACCCAACGTAATATTGAAAAATCAGGTTTCATTTTATCCCCACAGAGTTAAAAAGTTGGGGATTCTAACATTGATTAAATTAGCTTCTATTGACATTTCGTTATATTTTAACTTTTTAGTCAACTCTTTGCTTCTATAGACATTCATTTATTAAATTTCCGCACCCTTCGACTCCGCTCAGGGAGCTGTACCCTGAGCGGAGTCGAAGGGTGCAATTATTTATGTGAAAAACTATATCAAAACAAAAAATAAGCACCCAGACAAAATAAAATTTTGTCTGGGTTATTTTGAGCAGGCATGGGAAGTTCCAAGCAATGAATCGCCCCATCTTACGTGTCCTTTTTGCCCCTGCTTAAATCCCATCAACCCTTGTATAAAGCGACTATCCACCTTTTGATAGACTCCAATCAGGAACAAAAAACATGTGCAACAGGGGCATCCTTCATATCCCAGTTGACACTTTACAGTTGCTTACTGAGTTAATGAAAATAGAATCTCATAAAATACCAATATAAACCAACTAGTTAGATTTGTTA
>Ga0256831_1000678_pt1 | contig 17856 bp, 22 predicted proteins | sample 132544metaG_FD_189087 | JGI IMG/M metagenome (GOLD analysis project Ga0256831, IMG submission 189087) | Hydrothermal vent microbial communities from Lau Basin, Pacific Ocean - 132-544 | ecosystem: Environmental > Aquatic > Marine > Hydrothermal vents | place: Pacific Ocean: Lau Basin | collected...
AGTTTAAAGTATGCACCCCAACATTGGAACTCTGGGGAGATGATCTGATCCCAGAAGTAACCGAAACCATCGGCGGTGCTTATGTTATTTCAGAAGCCATGGATGATAATACAGTAACATTTACTTATTAACCTGAGTTCTGGATAACTGAACGAGTAACATATTGATTAGCCTGTATTTGTTACAGAAGTCGCCGTGTATACATCCTTGTAGGCTTCACTTTGGCATCCATGCCAAAGAGACTTCTTCCACAAATACAGGCTAATCAACACTCTGAAGTTATTTTCAAGATCATCTTATCCAGAGTTCAGGTTTATTAACCTCAAGACAAAAGAGCCCTATTAACGTGATGTCAGAATTAGAACAATTAGTTATCGAATGTGAGCGGGTAAAAAAAGAAGCAGATTGCATTATTAGTAAAGAAGAAATGCAATTGGCCGTCACAAGCTTAGCGAAACAAATTACTCAGGCTTTAGGTGATCGCTTTCCCATTGTCATTGGTATTATGAATGGTGGCTTGATCCCTATGGGAATGCTAAGCACAGAATTAGATTTTCCCTTACAAATGGATTACCTGCATGCTACCCGTTATCGCAATAAAACCAGTGGTGGGCAATTGCAATGGTTGGTTTCACCTACTATTTCTATGCAGGGAAGAACGGTACTTTTAGTTGATGATATTCATGATGAAGGGGTCACACTGGCAGCAATTAAAGACTATTGCCAGAAAGAAGGAGCAGAGCAAGTGTATAGTGCTGTTTTGGTTAATAAAGTGCATGAGCGAAAAAATAATACCCATGCTGATTTTGTTGCCTTAGACATTCCTGATCGTTATGTTTTTGGTTGTGGTATGGACTATAAGGGAATGCTGCGTCATGTTGCTGGAGTTTATGCGGTAAAAGGTTTATAGATGAATACATTAAAACAAAAAGTGGCCATTATTGGTGGTACAGGGCTTACCTCATTAGCCAATATTGATATTATTCGCCGTGAAATTGTTATGACGCCTTATGGTGAGCCATCATCACCGCTTATTTATGGCCTTATAAATCGCCTTGAAACAGAGGGTGCTAAGAACTCGGGAAATAATGAACTTGTTTTTTTAGCACGCCATGGTCATGCGCATAATATTCCCCCTCATAGGGTTAATTATCGAGCTAATTTATTTGCCTTAAAAAAAGTGGGTGTCACCAGCATTATTGCGGTGAATGCCGTCGGTGGTATTCGTCATGATATGAGGCCGAGTAGTTTGGTTGTGCCTGATCAAATTATTGATTATACTGCGAAACGGGTTAATACCTTTTATGAAGACAATTTGACTCATGTAACCCATATTGATTTTTCTTATCCTTATAATGCAGAACTCAGTCAGCGTATTATTGAGGCAGCCAAACAAGAAGACATTGCTATCATTCAGGGGGCAACCTATGGGGCAACGGAAGGCCCAAGGCTAGAAACTGCTGCAGAAATTCAACGCTTAAAAAATGATGGCTGTGATATTGTCGGTATGACCGGTATGCCAGAAGCCGCCTTAGCACGAGAATTGGGTTTGGACTATGCCTCTATTTGTGTGAATGCCAACTGGGCGGCAGGTTTGAGCGATGACTTAATTACCATGGATATTATTGAAGAAAATATTAAAAATGGTATGGCACAAGTACTGCAATTACTGGAAAATTTATTAGGCTAACTATTTGCCTATATTATTTGATGCTATGACTATTGAGACAATTTATAACTACCAATATTTAACCAACAAGCTAGCAACAAGTGGCCAACCAACAGAAGAAGAACTTGTTTGTATTGCCCATTCTGGATATGACATTGTTATCAATCTGGGACTTGCTGATACAGACTATGCAGTAAAAAATGAGGCATTATTTTTTGCTGAACAAGGGATAAACTATATCCATATCCCTGTTTTATTTGATCAACCTGAGCATAATGATTTTATTCAATTTACAGAAATTATGGAGCGTTATAAAAAACAAAAAATATTTATTCATTGTGCGGCAAACAAAAGAGTCTCCGTCTTTATTGCTCTTTATCGAATAAAAAAACTGGGCTGGTTAGAAGAGAAAGCATTAATAGAGCTGCATCAGATATGGGAACCGAATAAAGTTTGGCAATCATTTATGAAGCTCATCTCTTTGTGAAAGAATGTTTGTGAGAGACAAAATCCCAAACGTTAGAGAAATTAGGTGATATTGCTTTTATTGTCCGTAATGTATAGAATGCTCTGTGAATCTGATAGACAAGACGTTGCTTACCATGCTTTTTGCAAAACAATCTTTAAAAACAGCCAAGAGATTATATTTAATCAATCTTGTTGGCCTTTTTTTTCTGAGCTATCAGTTTGTCATATTACACCATTGCACAGAACATTTTTTTCACGATCATGCGGACTATTATTTAAGCTATGATGAAACAGATGACTCTTCTTATGCTATCGTTTCAACCTTTAGCTTTCAATTGCTGAATAATAAATTTGAACTTATCAGTGATCCAGTTTATTACTCTATTCTATCTTATCTTAAGAACTACTATACTCCTAGAGCACCCCCCTTACTTTTTCCTTAAGTTATTTTGTCGCTATTGAATTAAATTCTATTTGCTTAACCTGATCAGATTACTTAGAACGTTTGCCTTTGCAAAATGTTTGTCTGGTATTTCTGTGACTTTAGGCACGTGTGAAATATTTATTATCAGACTAAATAGCTATGTTATTTTTATATATTGTTTTATTTTGAATACTGTTTTTCTGCTAAGAGTTTGTACTCTTACACTGTTGGCTGAAACTTATTAGTATTCTTAAATATATTTTTTTTGGTACTTTTAGGTAGAGGTTTTCCTATGTTATTTCGTTTATGTTTTGTCTTATTGTGTTGTTTTAACGTCCAAAGCTCGTTTGCATTTAAACTACCCATAGAAATTATTGATTCTATGGATGATTCAACCATTATTATTTTTGCAGATAAAGATGATATTAATCAATCATCTACTTGGATACCAACCAAGGGTAACTTACCGTTGACGATCCCTGTAATGTTAGAAAAAGTTCATGCTTGGTTAGGAACTCAGGAGGAACTAAAAAACTTAGAAGTGAATGAAATTGAGTTGAAAAAAATTCACAATCATAGCAAAGAAAATTATTGGTATTATCTTGTGCAATTAGGTGGGGTAGAGAAATTAGCTAATAAAAAAACTCATTATGTTGCGGTTCTTATGAGTGGAAAAATTCTATCTGCAATTAAAGAGCCAAAATCGTATAAATAAAAATTTCTATATTTTCAAGCAGTCTGGGTGCAGGGTGATTATTAAGCACGCTTTCTTTATTATTATGAGCCTTTATTATGAATTTACTTTCTATATTTCCTTTTCTTAAGTGGTTTCGTTTTGTTACTAAAGAGACACTTAAAGCTGATCTCATTGCGGGTCTCACAGGTGCCGTGATCGTCTTGCCTCAAGGTGTTGCCTTTGCCACCATTGCTGGCTTACCACCACAATATGGGCTCTATACCGCAATGGTGACACCTATTATTGCCGCCTTGTTTGGTTCTTCTTACCATCTTGTGTCTGGACCGACAACGGCAATATCCATTGTTATTTTCTCGACTATTAGCAACCATGCGATTCCTGGAACACCAGAGTTTATCTCATTAGCGCTGACACTCACATTTCTTGCAGGTGTTTATCAGTTTGCGTTTGGTATTGGGCGTTTGGGTTCCTTAGTTAATTTTGTCTCTCATACCGTTGTCATTGGTTTTACTGCGGGTGCAGCGATTCTTATTGCTACCAGTCAAATAAAACACATTACTGGAATTGCGATTCCAAAAGGTGAGTCTTTTTTGCATACATGGGTCGATATTTATCAGCATATTGAATTGATAAATCCTTATTTAATGGCCATTGCACTGATTACCTTGGTAACAGCCTTATTAATAAAAAAATATTTCCCTAAAATCCCTAACTTGCTTATTGGTATGATTGTGGGTGCTGTGCTTGCGATGTATTTTAAACAAAGTACAGATAGCATCAAATTAGTCGGTGAGATACCTGCCCAACTGCCACCAATTTCCACCCCTGATTTTTCTTGGGAGATTATTAAAGATCTTGCTCCAGAAGGCTTTGCAGTTGCTTTATTGGGTTTAATTGAAGCGGTGTCAATCAGTCGTGCGGTGGCTAATAAATCCAATCAACGTATTGATGCCAACCAAGAATTTATAGGGCAAGGCTTATCCAATATGGTAGGAAGTTTTTTCTCCAGTTATGCCGGTTCAGGATCATTTACCCGCTCAGGGATTAACTATGAGGCCGGGGCAAAAACACCTATGTCAGCAATATTTGCAGCCATTATTTTAATGTGTATTGTATTATTAATTGCTCCTTTAACCGCTTATCTTCCCGTTGCTGCTATGGGTGGTGTGATTCTTTTGGTAGCCTATAATTTGGTGGATTTTCACCACATCAAACAAGTTTTGCTGATGAGTAAATCAGAAACAGCCATTCTTTTGACTACATTTTTTGCCACTTTATTTTTAGAGTTAGAATTTGCCATCTACTTGGGTGTTATTTTGTCATTGGTGTTTTTTCTGGCCAAGACATCAACGCCTCATATTCCAACGCTATCAGTTGACTTGGCTACCGAACATAGAAAACTCGTTAATATTGATAAAAAGCCTCTAAAACAATGCCCAAAAATAAAAATTATACGAATTGATATGTCGATATATTTTGGTTCGATTAATTTTATTCAAAATAGAATTGCTCGTATTGTTGATAATGAGCGTATTAATCACATATTAATTGTTTCTAGTGGCATCAACTTTATTGATCTGGCAGGAGCAGAAGCTCTGGTTATTGAAAATAGACGCATGCATAAAAAGGGCGGTGGTTTGTATTTTGTTGGGCTTAAATCATCGGTTTATGAATTTGCTGCAAAATCATGTTTTATTCAAAATATTGGTGCGGATCATTTTTTTGATAGTAAGAAAGAAGCCATAAGCAGTCTTTATAAAAAAATAGATGCGGACTATTGTCGTCAATGTAATGCATTGGTTTTTAAAGAATGTGAATAAAGCTAAATAAATTGATGATATATTTTTGTGATTGAGGACACTACGATAGGCTTTAATGGGTTGATGGACTTTATAGTATAATACAGAGCTTATGCCGTTAAAGAAAAAGTAGAAGAACTGAATATTCAACTGCATTTCTTACCGCCATAGAGTCCTAATTTAAACCCAATAGAATGAATGTGGTAGGTCATGAATGAACGAGTTAGAAATAATCGGCATTTGATAACATTAAAGAGTTTTGACAGAAAATCAATCACTTTTTAAATGAAATAATACTAATTGTTGGGCATTCTTTGAACTCAAGGATTATTAATAATTATCAATTTTGTATTTTGAATGGTTATGGGTATATACAAAATTAAAAGATAGACGTATTAGGTATAAATCATATATTCTGTCTACTTAACTGTTGGCTTATCAAATATCACCATAGCAAAGTAGATATTGACAAAATGTAATCCATTGGATTACAATCTAAATCATGCAAACAATCGTTGAATTACCAGAATACACCAAAAGATCAGATAAATTACTAAGCGAATCTGAATCAAACAGCATTATTAATTACTTAGCTGCTCATCCTTCCGCAGGTAGTCTTATGCAGGGTACTGGTGGTATTCGAAAATTACGATGGGCATCACAAGGAAGAGGAAAAAGTGGTGGTGTTCGAGTGATATATTATTATCACAATCAATCGATACCATTATTCTTACTAACTTTATTTGGTAAAGGCGAAAAAGACAACCTTACTAAAGGTGAGCGTAATGATTTAGCAAAAATTACCTCACTACTTATTTCAAATTATGGCGGTAAAAAATGAGCATAGCATTTGATAGCATTAAACAAGGTCTTGAAGAAGCGTTGGATTTTTCAAAAGGAAAATCAACAAAAGCAATTGTGCATGAATTTACACCTTTAGATGTAAAAAATATCCGTGCAAAAATTGGTATGACTCAAAATGAATTTGCCTCAGCATTTGGCATTAGTGTTAGTACACTTCGGCATTGGGAGCGAGGAGATCGAACTCCTCATGGCCCAGCCTTAGTCTTACTCAATGTTGTAGCAAAAGAACCTCAAGCAGTTTTGAATGCTTTAAGCAACTAAAAAGCCAACAAGAATTTGCAATGGATCACAGGGACTTAGCGATTTTTAAAAATAAACCGAGAGGGATTTATGGGAGTACTTTTTAACAAAGTCTTTCCTTAGTCCCTGTGCCCATTGAAATAGGCGTTATGATACAAAATGTATATAAATCCCTGCTCTTATATTTCTGTGTTGTTTTCTAATTTTTTTGACGTATAGTTATGTTTATTTGGAAAGGGAATGAAAAATAAAAAATCATATTCTATCTTTGATAGAGTTGCTGTTGGATATCTTTCTGTAATCATATCATTCATTACAGGGTTAATTATTTGGGCAATATTTCATGGTCTGAATGTATATGGTCTACCAATATATAATTTTCCTTTTTCAGTGGTAGTTTGGTTTACATTAACTATGTTAATTTTAAGTATGCTTGGCATGGAGAATATTGTGATAAATATTTACGAGAAGCTGTGGAAGTTTATCGTTGCCACCTTTGGAAATGATAAATATTAAAATATTTGCATAACGAATAAAATTAGATTGTGTGTGGAACGAATCACAATCTGAACCGTTTGTTAGACGAACTTGGTATTCAAAGGTGGATATTAAATTGTAGCTATGAAAATAGCTTTTGGGGTTTTAAATGCTTATGGGTATAGAGTTTGGAATGCCCTTGCGGACTTAAATTTAAAATAGGTGAAATAAAAACCTATTTTTGTTATATTAATACTTGACTTTATTGGTCGGTTATTTGGCTGAATGGCTTTCTATTTTAATGTTAAATAAATCGGCTCTAATTTAAGGACGTATATTGCAATGAACCCAAGTGAAACTGATCCACCAATTAACAAAGACAAACATGATAGTAATATCGCAATTTTAGCTGAAACCTTATTTCTTGCTAATCTATTGCTTATCCCTATTATTCCTTTTTTGGTTTTGTTCTATTTATATCAAAAATATTCAAGTAAGCCAGATACTATTGCTTATAATCACTTAAGACAAACCTTAATTGCCAGTGTCCTTGCGGGTATTTTTATTGTCCTTATTGCCGGTGTCTTTTATTTTTTTAGTAGTACCAGTGTGGCTATTACTTGGACGATTATTATTACCTATCTCACTTGTGTGCATAGTGTTTTTGTTATGCTAGGGATTTATGGCTTATCCAAAGCAATGGTGGGGCAAAAAGTTAAATTTCCATTAATTGCCTAGTTGAGGCTATAGAATAACTTATTTTTTGCAAAAATTGAGTATTTTTAATTGACAGGAGTGAAATTATAATCTTATAAATCAATAAGTTAATAGTCATAAGCTCAATCACTTTTCCTCTAATATTGAAATAAGCTAAAAATAAGAATACTATGTAATACATAGTATTCAAAAGTAAAGGTGAAATAATGAGTGTCACAAGCATTCGGCTACGACCTGAGATTGAAAATCCACTTGAAGCTTTAGCAAAAAAACTTGATAGAAGCAAAAATTATATTATCAATCAAGCGATTAAAGAATTTTTAGAAAGAAAGTCGTTAGATGAGCAATGCTGGTCAGAAACAATTGAGGCAATTGATTCTGTAAAATATAGTAACGTTATCAAAGCAGGAGCAGTCGATGACTGGTTAGATAGCTGGGGTTCAGAAAATGAGCTTAAACCACCCAAAATATGAAGCTTTTCTACTCCCAAGAATCAATAAATGATCTTATTCGTTTGAGAGAGTTTATAGAAATTAAGAATCCACAAGCGGCCAAACGTATTGCACAATCAATAAAAAAAGGTATCAATCAATTAAAGTCTTTTCCATATCTGGGCGTTAAAGTTGAAAAAGCGCCTGACCCAGAGATCATCCGAGATATAATTATTGACAATTATACAGTTCGATACTTAATACGACCAAAAGAAATTACAGTGTTACGAATTTGGCATCAGAAGGAACATGAAAATCGTTTGTAAAAAATGTTCTGATGATTTAAGCGTCAAGTCATCAAGCTGTATAAAAAGTATTCTAGTAGGTCAGATTCTGTTGCTTATAATTCACTTAGGACAAGCATTCATTGCTTAGTTGCTATAATTCCTTAGTTTTCTTCTTTAGAGACTTTACGCAATACCCAGTCCATACCTTTAGCAGGTAGTATTCTTTTTAAGGTGCCAAATAAATGGGTGGGGAAAGTCACATAATAATGGGCTTTTGGGTGCTTGCTTTGCAAGGCGTGTTCGAGTTTTTTATAAACGGCTTCAGGGGGTAGGGTAAACGGCACTGCTGCTCCTTGCTTTTTCAGTCGATTTTCCATCCCTTCATAATTGCGTTTAAAAAAACTGCCCTCTTTATTAATGTTTTCCTGATATTTTTTATATGAATTCTTTCTAAAGGCACTGATAATTGGCCCAGGTTCAATGATGGATACACCAATACCACTGCCATATAGTTCCAGTCGCAACGTGTCAGCCAAGCCTTCCAAAGCATATTTTGAGGCATTATAAGCTCCTCTGAAGGGTAGCGAAATAATACCTAATACCGAACCATTATAGATAATACGCCCATAGCCTTGCTGGCGCATAATAGGAATGATCTGGTTGGTTAGCTCTTGTGTGCCAAAGACATTGGTTTCAAATTGTTCTATTAAAACAGAACGTTGTAGATCTTCTACTGCACCAGGTTGACCGTATGCTGCATTGTTAAAAAGACCATATAACTGTCCCTCGGTACGGTTTAGTAGTTCTTCAACTGCATTTTGTATGGATTGGCTACTGGCTAAATCAAGTTGTAAGCTATTTAGACCTTGGCTTTTTAGCCAGACAACATCCTTTTTATTTCGGGCACTGGCAAAAACCTGATAGCCTTTATTGTTTAATTCATGGGCACAACAGAGGCCGATGCCACTTGAGCATCCAGTGATTAGTATTGCTTTGTTTTTTGACATATAATCTTCATTATTGAGAGTTAACTGATTTATTTAGGTTTAAATTATTTAAAATAATAGCTAATATTATTAGCAACTAATTATAGGCAAGTTTGAGTAGATTGTCGCAGACTCTAACTTAAATTAAAGAATATATTTTAAAGGTAGTAATTGAGTGGATATAGCAACGGTTGTTGGGATTCTTGGAGCCTTAGGTATTGTTGCGGTAGCAATGGTACTTAGTGGTGGCATTATGTTGTTTGTGAATGTACCGTCCATCTTAGTCGTCTTTGGTGGTGCATCCTTTGCTGTGGTTGCTATGTTTCCATTAAAAACAACCATAGGTTCATTTAAGGTTGTTTTAAAAGCGGTATTAAATAAGTCTGAAGATCCTAATGAGTTGATTGAAAAAGGAGTTGAACTGGCAACCATTGCTCGTAAAGAAGGGATTTTGGGACTAGAAGGTCAGGAAATACCGAATGCCTTTTTACAAAAGGGGATCAGCCTTTGTGTTGATGGTCATGAGCCGGATTTTGTCCAGCGTATGCTGTCCAAGGATATTAACCTTGCAGTAGAGCGTCATGAACTGGGGCAAAAATTTCTTATGAAACTGGCTGATATGGGGCCAGCAATGGGAATGATTGGTACCTTAATTGGTTTGGTTGGTATGCTAGCTAATATGGATGACCCTAAAACTATTGGCCCTTCCATGGCAGTGGCCTTATTAACAACACTTTATGGTGCCGTACTAGCCAATGCGTTATGTATTCCATTAGCAGATAAACTGGCTTATATTGCTGATCAGCAACGCCTAAATCGGTCACTGATTTTAGAAATTATTGGCGCGATTCAAGAAGGCATTAATCCTAAAGTAATGGGTGAAATGTTGCAGACTTATTTGCCTGAGGGCAAACGTGCTGTGGCCGCAGACTAATTGATTAATGATGACTCATAACATACTTTTCATCATTGTAGGTGCTTTTTAATGGATGATGAACAACCATGTAAATGCCCGGCAGGTATTCCTGCTTGGGTTCTTACCTTTGCCGATCTCATGTCACTTCTGATGTGCTTTTTTGTACTTTTATTGTCATTTGCCTCGATGGATGTACAAAAATTTAAGCAAATAGCCGGTTCTATGAAAACCGCCTTTGGCGTACAAAGAGACATTAAAGCAGTGGAAATTCCTAAGGGAGTTAATATCGTTGCCAAAGAGTTTAGCCCAGCACCGCCTCAGCCAACGGTGATTAATGAAGTCAGACAAGTAACCAGTGATGATACCCAGCAAGAATTAAAGCTGATTGATAAGCTTGAGCGTTTACAAAGCGAAGAGAATGTTCTTAAAGATAAAATGGAGAATATGTCGGAAGCTCAGGCAGAATCTGAAGGTTTGAATAAGCAATTACAAGAGATTCAGGCTGAGAAAGCAGAAGTTGAACAAGAGTTAGCTAAACTTCGTGGACAAATGGATCAACTGCAAGAAACTCAAATCAGTGAAAAGGCGGCCTTACTTAGAGAGGCATTAAAAGAAGAAATTGATGCGCAAATGATTGAGGTAGAATCAGGTAAAAATAGCATTACTATTCGTATTCGAGATAAAGGTTCTTTTGGCTCAGGTACGGCAAAGTTGACAGAAGATTTTGTGGATATATTAGAAGTTATTGCTGAGGAATTGGTAAAAACTAATGGTAATATTATTGTTGCCGGTCATACCGATGATATTCCTATTAATACGGCTCGCTTTCGTTCTAATTGGGAGTTATCATCAGCACGTTCAGCCGCTGTAGTACATGAACTCTTGCGTGATGAACGTTTGGATAAGTCACGCTTTAGTCTACAAGCCTTTGCTGATGCCAAGCCATTAGTGGCTAATGACTCAGCTAAAAACAGAGCTAAAAATCGTCGTGTTGAAATTATTATTTCTCAGGGTAAGGCTGATTTGGGGATCACACTGGATGCAGAGGCTAAGAAATATCAAGCATCATCAGTTAATAAACCGATAGCGCCAAGCAAAGAGGAACCTAAACAAGTAGAAGTAATTAAGCGACCAAGCAATGATAGGCAAGCGAATACTGTATCTGTTCAAGGAACATCTAAGCAGACAACAAATAAGCCTACAGCTAATGATGCTTATACACCAGATAATACACAAGATACACCAAGCTTTATTCAATTTTAAGATGCATATTTAAGGGTAGTTATGAGTAGTGAAAATTATACGGATGAACGCAGACAATATTACCGTATTGATGATAGTGCCATTTTTTCCTACCGTAAATTGCCTGAGGATGTCTTAGCGGCTCAGAAGGCCTCTTCTAATACCTTTGAAATTGTTGAAATTTTCAGCCAAATTAATCGACAAATGAGTACTTCTCTTGGGCGTATTTGTGAGCATTCAGCAGATGTTGCCAGCTACTTAAAAGGCATGGATAAAAAGATTGAATTATTGGTGCAAATGTATCTTTTTAATGATGATCCTCTAAATAACGGCTCACGTAGACAATTAAATCTTGGTGCTGGTGGTTTGGCCTTTGGTACCGATGAAAAACTTGAAAAAGATAGCCTAATTGCTATGGATTTGATCCTCTCAACCGATCTGCTTTGTTTACATTTAACGGGTAAAGTCATTCACCTTAGTGATAATAAGAGTAGTGATACTGAAAATAATAATTTTGCTTATCGTGCTTCGGTTAGTTTTACCAATATCAGTGACATTGAAGCTGATCAAATTATGAAACACATTATGCGCATTCAGGCTGAGCGTTTACGCCTAGAAAAAAATCTTTAAATGTGATTAACAATACTTGCTTGAATCTTCGTGTTAACTCCCCCATATTGTCCTCATGTTTTTGCTTAGCGATTGTCTGTAATCAATTAAAAATTAGGAGAAACCATGCCAATTTATGAATATCGTTGTGGTGCTTGTGGCCATGAAATGGAACAGATGCAGAAAATGTCTGATGAGCCATTAAAAGAGTGTCCTATTTGCCAAGAAGCCAAATTAAAAAAACTCATATCGGCTGCTGGCTTTCGTCTTAAAGGTAGTGGTTGGTATGAAACAGACTTTAAAAATACTAAGAAAAAGGCGACCAGCAAGCATTCTAGTGGTTCTTGTGGTGGTGGAAGTTGTGGTTGTGGTTAGTGGGTTTGCATTCAAGCCTTGTAGTCTGGACGCAGAGGGCTTAAAATTAGCGGTTTTTTAATATATAAACTTGAACTGGGGCTTTCTCAGGTTCAAAATGGGACTAAACAGGAATCTTGGGTATGCGAAGCCATTATTGTGGGCACTTAACAGAAGAAAATATTGATCAAGAAATTACTTTAAGTGGCTGGGTGCATCGTCGCCGAGATCATGGTGGTGTTATTTTTGTTGACTTGCGGGATCGTGAAGGTATTTCACAAATTGTTTTTGACCCTGATATTCCTGAAATGTTTATGTTGGCAGAAAAAGTACGTAATGAATTTGTTCTGCAAGTAAAAGGCAAGGTGCGCCAACGTCCAGAGGGTACAGAAAACCCTGAAATGCCTACTGGACAGGTTGAAGTACTGGCTCTAGAGTTAAAGGTATTAAATGCCTCAGAAACACCTCCTTTTCAATTGGATGATGATGATGTTTCAGAAGAGCATCGTTTACGCTATCGTTACATTGATCTACGCCGTCCAGAAATGCAGCAGCGCTTAATGTTGCGCTCAAAAATCACTCGTATGCTACGCAACTATCTGGATGATAATGGCTTTTTGGATATTGAAACGCCTATTCTTACTAAGGCAACCCCCGAAGGCGCACGAGATTACTTAGTGCCTAGCCGAACTCATCAGGGTGAGTTTTTTGCTTTGCCACAGTCGCCACAATTATTTAAGCAACTATTAATGATGTCGGGTATGGATCGTTATTATCAAGTCACCCGTTGTTTCCGTGATGAAGATTTACGCGCTGATCGTCAGCCAGAATTTACCCAATTGGATATTGAAACTTCTTTTATGCAAGAAGATCAATTAATGGACATGATGGAAGATATGATCCGCAATGTCTTTGCTAAGTCATTAGAACAGCAATTACCCAATCCATTTCCACGTATGACCTATGCCGAAGCGATGAATCGCTATGGTAGTGATAAGCCTGATTTGCGTATTGATTTAGAATTAGTTGAAGTGGCTGATGTACTAACGGATGTTGATTTTAAAGTGTTCTCAGCACCTGCTAAAAATCCAGACTGCCGAGTAACGGCTTTGCGCATTCCTAATGGCTCTGCGTTAACGCGTAAGCAAATTGATGAATACACTAAGTACGTAGCTATTTATGGGGCTCGAGGTCTGGCCTACATTAAAGTGAATGATAAGGCGGCAGGGCGTGAAGGCTTACAATCGCCTATTGTTAAATTCATTCCAGATGAATCATTAAGTATTATTTTAGAGCGCACAGGTGCTCAAGATGGTGATCTAATTTTCTTTGGGGCAGACAAAACTAAAGTCGTTAATGAAGCCTTAGGCGCATTGCGTATTAAAGTGGCGCAAGACCTTGATTTGGTCAAACATGGTTGGCAGCCACTTTGGGTGGTTGACTTCCCTATGTTTGAATATGATGAAGGTGCTAAGCGTTGGAATGCCTTGCACCACCCATTTACCTCACCTAATAGCGATAATCCTCAGGATTTACTCGACAATCCAGGTGAGAGTTTATCCAGAGCCTATGATATGATTTTAAATGGTACTGAATTAGGCGGTGGCTCAGTGCGTATCCACAAGCAAGAGATGCAAACCAGTGTGTTTAAATTGCTGGGTATCAGTGATGAAGAAGCAGAAGATAAATTTGGTTTCTTGTTAGATGCTTTAAAGTTTGGTTGCCCACCTCATGCCGGTATTGCCTTTGGTTTGGATCGTTTGATCATGTTGATGACAGGCGCCAGTTCGATTCGTGAAGTTATGGCATTTCCAAAGACACAATCAGCTGCCTGTTTGCTGACGTCAGCCCCCTCAGAAGTGAGTACGGCACAGTTAAAAGAATTAGGCATTAAAAAACGTGAAATTCCCAGTACCGTTACTGAATCGTAGTAGGTAATGAGTAATAATCGTGTGTATTAACTGACCCAGTTAATTAAGACAATAAATAAATGAGGTTTCTATGGCAGGTCATAGTAAATGGGCAAACATCCAACATCGTAAAAAAGGTCAGGATGCCAAGCGAGGAAAATTATTCACCAAACTTATCCGCGAAATTACGGTAGCCGCTCGTTTAGGCGGTGGTGATGCCGATGCTAATCCACGTTTACGGGCAATTGTGGATAAGTCATTACGTGCCAATATGACGCGAGATACCGTTGAGCGTGCTATTAAGCGTGGTGCGGGTGACACCGATGGTGATAACTTTGATGAAATTCGTTATGAAGGCTATGGTCCCAATGGTGTTGCGGTGATGGTCGATTGTCTGACCGATAATCGTAATCGCACCGTTGCCGAAGTTCGTCATGCCTTTACTAAGTCAGGTGGTAACCTAGGCACAGATGGCTCGGTTTCTTATCTATTTAGTAAAATTGGTATTTTAAGCTACCCCACGGGCAGTGATGAAGATGCCATTATGGAAGCAGCTTTAGATGCCGGTGCTGAGGATGTTGAAAGTAATGATGATGGTTCCATTGATGTTATCACTTCAGCGGATGATTTTATGGATGTTAAAGATGCTATGGTAGCTGCAGGTTTTGAACCTGAAATGGCAGAAGTGACCATGAAGGCGTCTACCAGTGTTGATCTTAGTATTGATGATGCCCAAAAAGTGATGCGTTTAGTGGATATGCTTGAAGACTTAGATGATGTGCAAAATGTCTATTCAAATTCTGAATTTTCAGATGAGGTTATGGCACAACTGGCACAAGAATAAAAAACAGCTTACAAGAAACAGTTATTAGTTAACCTGAGTTCTGGATAACTGAATAAGTAACGTATTGATTAGCCTGTATTTGTTACAGAAGTCGCCGCACCCCAAGAGTACTTCCTTCGGGCGTGAATACATCCTTGTAGGCTTCACTTTGGCATCCATGCCAAAGAGACTTCTTCCACAAATACAGGCTAATCAACACTCTGAAGTTATTTTCAAGATCATCTTATCCAGAGTTCAGGTTAGTTACATCTGATTTAGAAGTGCCACAGCCAAAAAAATTAGCACGAATGGTTTTAAATAACATAAAAAATATTTTAAAATCATTTGTGCCAATTTTTTGTTATTTAAGAGTGCCCACAGCCAAAAAAATTGGCATGAATGGTTTTAAATAATATAAAAAGTACTTTAAAATCATTTGTGCCAATTTTTTGTTATTCAAGAGTTATCGTATCAGGGGCTGATGGTTGTTAGCCAGCCCCCTTTGCATTAGCAAGGAAAACCTCATTAGCTTAAGTACGCCAAGCACCGCTATTATACTGGGTATTGATCCCGGCTCCTTAAAAACAGGCTATGGTCTCATAGAATCCTCAGGTAATCGGCTTCGTTTTTTAGAATGTGGCACGATTAAAACAGGTGGTGGTGCCTTGCCTCCCCGATTAAAAATTATTTTTGATGATCTCCGAATGGTGGTACAACAATGGTCACCCGATGAAATGGCAATTGAAAATGTATTTTTAGCACGTAACCCCGATTCAGCCTTAAAACTTGGACAAGCGCGGGGAGCAGCTATTTGTGCGGTGACTATGGATAATATTCCGGTGGCAGAATATACCGCCAATCAGGTTAAGCAAGCTATTGTGGGCAAAGGTCATGCAGCCAAGGCTCAAGTTCAGCACATGGTCAAAATTTTATTGAATTTAAATGAGATGCCACAATCTGATGCGGCCGATGCCTTGGCGATTGCTCTATGCCATGCCAATACCAGAAAAACCATGACCGAGCTAACAAGCAAAGCCAGTGAACGCTATCCGGCTGACGTGTTAGGTGCTATTCGGGGTCGGCGTAAAAAACGCTTCACCCTATAAGTTAATTCAATGAATCAGGACAGACTATGATTGGGCGCTTATCCGGTATATTAATTCACAAACAACCGCCTTTATTAATGATAGATATTCATGGTGTGGGCTATGAAGTGCAAGCGCCGATGAGTACCTTTTACCAATTGCCTGAACTGGATCAGCCGGTGGTGTTGCTTATTCACATGATCGTACGTGAAGATGCCCAATTATTGTATGGTTTTTTTAGTGAGTCTGAACGCCTGCTCTTTAGAAGCTTGATTAAAGTCAATGGTGTTGGTCCTAAGCTTGCTATTACCATTCTTTCAGGGATCAGCGCGGATGAGTTTGTGCAAGTGGTGAATAATAACGATGAAAGTGGTTTGATACGTTTACCCGGTATTGGTAAAAAAACTGCACAGCGATTGATTATTGAAATGAAAGATCGCCTTAAAGACTGGCAGAGCAATGAATCATTAGAAACCAGTAAAACCTCGACTGGTTCAGACTATATTAATACAGAACAGGATATTATAAGTGAAGCCACCAGCGCCTTAATTGCTCTGGGTTATAAGCCAGTAGAGGCCAGTAAAATGATCAGTAAATTAGATACTAATGCCCAAAGTAGTGAATCGCTTATTAAACAAGCATTAAAAAATACAGTTAGATAAGCTATGCTAGATAGTGAACGTATTATTTCTGCCATAGAGACACAACATGAAGATCAAGCGGATCGTGCCATTCGCCCTAAAACGCTAAAAGATTATGTTGGGCAACCGGCAGTTTGTGAGCAAATGGAAATTTTTATTCCAGCTGCCAGAAAACGTAATGAGGCCTTGGATCATGTCTTAATTTTTGGTCCACCGGGTTTGGGTAAAACCACACTCTCTAATATCATCGCCAATGAAATGGGCGTTAATTTACGCCAGACTTCTGGGCCAGTGTTGGAACGACCCGGTGATTTAGCCGCTTTATTAACCAACCTTGAAGAAGGTGATGTACTCTTTATTGACGAAATTCACCGCCTCAGTGCCATTGTTGAAGAAGTCTTATACCCAGCAATGGAAGACAATCAATTAGACATAATGATTGGTGAAGGACCTGCTGCCCGTTCTATCAAACTGGACTTACCCCCTTTTACCTTAATTGGTGCGACCACTCGGGCGGGTTTGTTAACATCGCCTTTACGGGATCGTTTTGGCATTGTGCAACGGCTGGAATTTTACTCAACGGATGATTTGACCCATATTGTTTCTCGTTCAGCCAGTATTATGGGTATTGAAATTGAAGCTCAAGGTGCTCAAGAAATTGCTAAACGCTCTCGTGGTACACCACGTATTGCCAATCGACTGCTGAGGCGAGTAAGAGACTATGCACAAATAAAGGCCGATGGGGTGGTTGATAGTGCTGTTGCTGATAGCGCCTTAACTATGCTTGAAGTAGATCCTGTGGGCTTTGATATGATGGATCGCAAGTTATTATTAAGTATTATCGAAAAATTTGATGGTGGGCCTGTGGGTGTGGATAATCTAGCGGCGGCTATTAGTGAAGAAAAAGGCACGATTGAAGATGTTTTAGAGCCTTTTTTAATTCAACAAGGCTATATTATGCGCACCCCGAGAGGTCGTATCGCCACAGATTTAGCTTATTTACACTTTGGTTTGATGGCTAAAAAATCCTAAACTATTAAAGGTTAAGACATTGAATGAATTTATTTGGCCAATTAGGGTCTACTATGAAGACACTGATAGTGGTGGGGTTGTTTACCACTCAAATTATTTAAACTTCATGGAACGGGCAAGGACAGAATGGCTACGTGCTATGGGCTTAGAACAAGATGATATTATTAAGCAGCATAGTCTTGTGT
>Ga0256831_1000679_pt1 | contig 17856 bp, 13 predicted proteins | sample 132544metaG_FD_189087 | JGI IMG/M metagenome (GOLD analysis project Ga0256831, IMG submission 189087) | Hydrothermal vent microbial communities from Lau Basin, Pacific Ocean - 132-544 | ecosystem: Environmental > Aquatic > Marine > Hydrothermal vents | place: Pacific Ocean: Lau Basin | collected...
AGCACTTTTCGAAAAGGCAAATTCAATTCTTGGATTCAATATTACTAAAATTATGTTCGAAGGTTCGGTTGACGATTTAAAGGAGACCAAAGTTACTCAACCTGCTATTTTTCTGCATTCGGTATTACTGGCAAAAACAATTAAAAACTTTGCTCCCGATATGGTTGCCGGTCATTCGTTGGGCGAATTCTCGGCATTGGTGGCAAACGGAACACTAACTTTTGAAGATGGTCTGAGGTTGGTTGCAAAACGTGCAATGGCTATGCAAAAAGCTTGCGAAGTTGCACCTTCAACCATGGCTGCAATTGTAGGACTAGCCGACGACATAGTGGAGGAAGTATGCAGCTCGATAGACGATGTTGTTGTGCCTGCAAACTACAATTGTCCCGGACAATTAGTTATTTCGGGTTCGGTCACGGGTATCGATAAAGCTTGCGATTTACTCACCGAAAAAGGGGCAAAACGCGCGATTAAACTGGTTGTTGGCGGAGCTTTTCATTCGCCATTTATGGAGCCCGCCCGCGAAGAACTTGCGGCAGCAATAGAGGCAACAACATTTGGCAATCCCATTTGTCCTGTTTTTCAAAATGTAAATGCAAAACCGGTTAACAACCCTTCGGTTATTAAAGAAAACCTGATATCGCAATTAACTTCGCCCGTTAAGTGGACACAAATAGTACAGAATATGATTGCTGACGGCGCAACTTCGTTTACCGAGGTTGGCCCCGGAAAAGTTTTACAAGGACTGGTAAAAAAAGTTGACAGAAAAATGGAAACTGCCGGAGTAAACAGTTATCAGGCTTAAAACGAGTTGTGGAATACGTTTATTCATTCTTATTTTGTTTCTGCGAAAAGGAGAAAATAACGACTTATTTTGCACCGCAATATTTACATTATACTCAATAAAATGAAGAAACTGTTAGTTGTAATTTTAGGTTTGGGAATGATGATTAATTCGTGCCAAACACAAAAAGAAAAGAGTAATACTATGGAAAATCCGTTTTTTAAAAAGTGGGAAACGCCGTTTGGAGTTCCACCATTCGACCAGATTAAAATTGGCGATTATGTTCCTGCCACAAAAGAGGGTATAAAACAACACAATGCCGAAATAGATGCAATAATAAACAACAGCAACACACCTACGTTTGAGAATACAATTCTTGCATTCGATAAATCGGGCGAATTGTTAGATAAAGTAAACCATGTTTTCGAAGCGTTAAATAGTGCGGAAACAAACGATGAGATGCAGGATGTTGCACGCGAATTGTCGCCGCTGAACACAAATCACTGGAACAATGTGTTAATGAATGCGAAGCTTTTTAAGCGGATAAAAGCAATTTACGACAAACGTAACGAGCTGGGACTAAACCACGAGCAAATACGTGTTGTTGAGAAATATTACAGCGATTTTGAACGTAATGGAGCAAATTTATCGGCTGCCGACCAAAAAACGTTAAAAGAGATTAATGTAAAACTGTCGGAACTTACTTTACGGTTTGGCGAAAATGTATTAGCCGAAACCAATAACAACTTTAAACTTGTAATTGACAATAAAGCCGATTTGGCCGGGTTACCCGACAATGTAATTGAGAGAGCCGCTGCAGCAGCAAAACGCACCAACGACGAAGGGAAATGGGTGTTTACCCTTGCAAAGCCAAGTATGCTGCCGTTTCTTCAGCTTTCTGAAAAAAGAGAGTTGCGCGAAAAATTGTATCGCGGTTATTTTATGCGTGGCGATAACGATAACGACAACGATAACAAAGCAATTATTCAGGAGATTGTGAAATTGCGCGACCAACGTGCAAAACTGCTTGGATTTGCAAATCATGCCAGTTATGTAATTGACGTTAACATGGCAAAAACGCCAAAAGCAGTTACCGATTTTTTAATGGAGTTGTGGACTCCGTCGTTAAAAATGGCGAAGCAGGATGTAAAAGATATGCAGGCAATTATCGACCGCGAGGGAGGTAATTTTAAACTCGAATCGTGGGACTGGTGGTACTACGCTGAAAAGTTGCGCAAAGAGAAATTTAATTTTGACGAGGAGCAGTTAAAACCCTATTTCAGTTTGGAAAATGCAAAAAAGGGAATTTTTTATGTTGCCCAAAAATTGTACGGGTTAAAATTCATAAAACACAACGACCTTCCTGTTTATAACGAAGAGGTGGAAGCGTATGAAGTGCAGGAAGCCGACGGTTCGCTGTTGGGGATTTTATATATGGATTTCCATCCTCGTGCAGGGAAAAGTGTGGGAGCATGGTCGACCAGTTTTAGAGATGCCGCATACAAAGACGGGAAACGTGTGCCCGCAGTTGAGTCTATTGTAATGAACTTTACACGGCCCTCAGGCAATACTCCTGCTCTGTTAAGTTTCGACGAGGTTTCTACCTTGTTCCACGAATTTGGCCACGCTTTACACGGGCTCTTTACCGACGGGCCATACGCCAGAACTGCTGGCAATGTTGCCCGCGACTTTGTGGAGTTGCCATCGCAGTTTATGGAAAATTATGCCGCCGACCCTGAAGTGATGAAAGTTTATGCAAAACATTATAAAACCGGCAACCCAATTCCCGATGAATTAATTGACAAGCTGGTAAAAAGCGGAACATTCAATCAGGGATTTATTACCGGAGAATATGTTGCTGCAGCACTACTCGACATGGACTACCATACACCTAAAAATCCAAATATTAAAGATGTTCGTAAGTTCGAGAAAGATGCCATGGATAAAATTGGAATTATTCCGGAGTTTCTTCCCCGCTACCGGAGCACCTATTTCTCGCATATCTTTTCAGGAGGATATTCGGCCGGTTACTACGTTTATATCTGGGCAGCTGTGTTAGACGCCGATGCATTTGATGCGTTTAAACAAACCGGTAATATTTTCGACCCGGATTACGCTGCAAAATTCAGAACACTTCTTGCTAAAAGTGGCTCAAACGATGGAATGGTGGTCTATAAAAACTTTAGAGGGCAAGAACCATCGAAAGACCCGCTATTAAAAAAACGAGGATTAGAATAACAGACAAAACATTTTGAATAAAAAAGGGCTACTTAGGTAGCCCTTTTTTGTTTCCTCTCCTTCTTGATATATGTTGCAAAACATTATGTTATGCAACAATTTTGTTGCTTTTTACCCTGCTTCTATTGTACTTTTGAAGTGCAACCGATTTAAGTTTATTGCTAAAATAAACAAACAACTACTGATCCGGCCTTAACGGGCGCTCTGTTTTTATATTGAAAATATTAACCGATTTTTTAACTCATTACTCTATTCTATGGATTCCATTCAATCTTTAATAAAATCCCTTGCCGATGAGTATGGGAGAAAGAGAGAAAGTTTACTGCCTATTATGCAGGCAGTTGTTGAGCAAGAGAAATTTCTATCGGAGTACTCGATGGTAGAAATTGCCCGCGAAATTGATGTCCCCGCAGCAGAAGTTTTTGGCACGGCCACCTTTTACTCTTTTATTGAAACAAAACCAACCGGCCGGTACATTATTCGTATTTGCAAAACCATCTCCTGTGCTATGAAAGGGAAAAACCAGGTATTGTTTGCAATACAAGACATGCTAAAAATTAAAATGGGAGAAACCACTCCCGACAAACGTTTTTCTCTTTTAGAAACAAACTGCCTCGGGTGGTGTCACAAAGCTCCGGCAATGCTTATTAATAACGAAGTTTATACCGAGCTAACTCCCGAGAAGGTACGCGATATTCTTACAAGTTATATGAAAAAGAACGTTGAAAATTAATTCAAGAGTGCCATGTCAAATTCACATCAACTAAAACGGGTCGATTTTATTTTTCGCAACGAAAACGATTGGAAAAAAGTTCTGTCGTCGACTTTAAAAAGAAAACCGGCAGAGTTAATTAACGAACTGATAAGCTCTGAATTAAAAGGGCGTGGAGGAGCCGGATTCCCTACCGGATTAAAATGGAAGCTCACTTCGGAAGAGAAATCGGAAGAAAAGTATATTATTTGCAATGCCGATGAAGGCGAACCCGGAACATTTAAAGACCGCGAGATTCTCTCGAAAGTACCCTGCAAAGTACTTACGGCTATGGCAGTTTGCGGCCATGTTATTGGGGCAAAAAAAGGTTTTATTTATCTGCGTGGCGAATACAAATATCTCGAACCCGAATTAAAAAAAGCTATCGATGAATTCGAATATTACTGTAAAGAGATTGATTTCGATTTCTCGATTTCGATATTTATGGGGAGTGGGGCATACATTTGTGGCGAAGAAACAGCTCTCTTGGAATCGATGGAAGGGCGACGCGGTGAGCCTCGAAACAAGCCACCGTTCCCATCGCAACACGGTTATTTGGGAAAGCCAACCGTAGTAAATAATGTTGAAACACTGGTACATGCATTTACAATTTTCAAGTACGGTGCCAAAAAATTTTACGATTTGGGCGTTCAGTATTCGCGTGGAACGAAACTGTTCTCAGTATCGGGCGACACGCCCAAACCCGGAATCTATGAACTGGAACTGGGAATGAGTTTGCAGGATTTTGTTTACGAATTTGGCGATGGCGACACAAAAGCCGTTCAGGTTGGAGGTGCTTCCGGATTTCTTGTTCCGCGTAAAAAGTTTAAAGATGCAGCCATCGGGTTTAAAGGAAAACTAACCGGAATTTCGCTACCAACAGGTGGCTCAATGATGCTCTTTAACAGCTCGCGCTCAATGTTTAATGTGCTCGATAACTACCTCGAATTCTTTAGCGAAGAGTCGTGCGGACAATGTACTCCGTGCCGGGTTGGATGCCAGCAACTTTTGCTTGGAATAAAAGCAGTTAAAAGAGGAGATAAACCGGCAGCATATCTCGACAAATTAATGCGCCTGACTGAAACGATGCAACTAACAGCCAAATGTGGGCTGGGACAATCTGTGGCAAATTCCTTCTCCTCAATTGTCGAAAACTTTCGCGAAGAGATGATTTATTAACTTCAATAAAATTCGAAATGACAGCAAAAATAAACATATCGATAAATGGCTTCCCCGTAAAAATCGAGAAGGGAAAAACAATATTGGAAGCAGCAAAAGAGGAAGGAATAACAATCCCCACTCTTTGCTATCATAAAGATTTATGTGTTGCAGGAAATTGCCGGGTTTGTGTAGTTGAAGTTGCCGGACAACAACGGCTTTCGGCAGCTTGTGCAACACCATGCGACGAAGGAATGGAGATTCTGACAAACAGTTTAAAAGTGAGAAATTCCAGAAAACATATTATTGAACTCCTTTTGGCCGAACACAATGCCGACTGTACAAAATGTTACCGAAACGGAAATTGTGAACTGCAAGAGCTTGCTTCGGAATATAAAATTATGACGCAGGATTTTATCGAACTTGTTCCGTTAAAAACTTACTCAATTGATATGTATTCGCCTTCAATTATTAAAGACGACAGTAAATGTATTCGTTGCCAGCGTTGTGTACGAACGTGTGCCGAGTTGCAGGGAGTAAATGCGTTAACCGTTGCACACAAAGGCAATGAAATGAAGATTACCACTTTTTTCGAGAAACATATGCGCGATGTGGTTTGTACCAATTGCGGACAGTGTGTAAATCACTGTCCAACCGGTGCGCTGGTCGAAAAAAATTATATTGAAGAAGTTTGGGAAGCCATTGCAAATCCGAACAAACATGTTGTCGTTCAAACAGCACCGGCTGTCCGTGTCGGGTTGGGCGAAGAGCTGGGGCTGGAACCGGGCACACGGGTAACCGGAAAAATGGTTGCCGCATTAAAACGACTCGGTTTCGACTCGGTACTCGATACCGATTTTACTGCCGACCTTACCATTGTTGAAGAAGGAACAGAACTTTTAACCCGGTTAAAAAGAGCACTGGTTGATAAAGACGAAACCGTTTCGCTACCGATGGCAACATCGTGTTCGCCCGGCTGGATTAAGTATATCGAACACATGTTTCCCGAGTACCTCGATAATCTTTCAACATGCAAGTCGCCGCAACAGATGTTTGGAGCGCTGGCAAAAACTTACTATGCCAAAGCTCGTAATATTGAACCCGACAAAATTGTATCGGTTTCAATTATGCCGTGTACGGCTAAAAAGTTCGAAGCTTTCCGCCCCGAGATGCACGATAGTGGCTACCGCGATGTTGATTATGTTTTAACAACGCGCGAGTTGGCCATTCTGATTAAACAAGCCGGACTCGATTTCGACAAAATTGAGCCTGTAAAATACGACCGGTTAATGGGCGATTCGACCGGAGCCGGAGTTATTTTCGGAGCCACCGGCGGAGTAATGGAGGCTGCTTTACGAACTGCCTACGAAATTGTTACGGGGAGAGAAGTCCCGTTTAAAAATCTTAATATTGAACCTGTACGAGGAATGGAAGGTGTACGCGAGGCAACCATTAAAATTGAAAATCCGGTAAAAGAGTGGGCATTTTTAGATGGTGTTGAGCTGAAATGTGCAGTTGCCCACGGTTTGGTAAATGCAAAAAAAGTGATGGAGGCAATTAAAAGCGGAAAAGCCAATTACCACTTTATTGAGTTTATGGCTTGCCCCGGTGGATGTTTGGGCGGCGGAGGCCAGCCCATTCCAACCAATGCCGAAATACGGCAACGGCGTGCCGAAGCAATTTATGCCGAAGATAGAGATTTGCCAATTCGTAAATCGCACGAAAACCCGGAGGTAATTAAACTTTATAAAGATTTTCTGATTGAACCGCTGGGTGCTAAATCGCATCATCTGTTGCATACAAAATATACCAAACGCAACCGGTATTAGCCCTGCTCTTTCTAAACTATTTCCTCCCTATTTTTATATAATAGTGAGGATTTTAAATTTACCCAAACTGATTAGCTTTTCGGGTTTTTATATCGTTCATTTTCTCTTTTCCTGTGGCAAATAACTAAAACATTACTACGGTTTGGCTATACGTAGTTTGGAATTTTGAAACGATGAATTTTCAATTTTCCAATAAGTTTACAATATGCGATAAACTTCATATCTGGTATGTTGTCCAGATTGTGCATAGCTTTTATAGTACCCAGTAATTATTTCTTTTCGGAATTATATTTAACTAATTTTTCCCAATCAATATTACCATTACTAAAGCAGAAGGCATCAATAAATTCTTTCGTAAATTTGTTAACCATCTGAGAATAAGAGGCAAGAAAGTCTTCATTTCTTTCTTTCGCTTTGTATCCTAATGGCTCAATTATTTCTGTGAATAATGTTTTATCTCCTGAAATAAATTCCCAAAATTCTTGTCCACAATATTTGTAATAATCACCTTTATCTGGGCGGCTATCTTTTCCATAACAGCAACCATTTACAGATACTATATTTAAATTTGAGTTACTTGTCCTTAACGTTCTTTGTGCTGTTTTAAAATCAGATTTCATTTTTGCAACTTGACTACTATTTCCCCAATTGGGGCCAGATTTAATATTTACAATAAAACGTTTTCCTTTAGTATCAAACTCTAAATCAATATTTGGAATTCCAGATTTCCATCCATTATATACTATACCATTTATAAATATTGCCAAGCCCTCTAACCAATCTCCAAAAATACCTTCTTCGCTCGATGAAATATGAGCATCAACAATTCCTCTTATTATTTCATCGGCTGTTAAGACATATTTTGCTTTAAATAAATAAGGGTTTTTTCTTTTTAAAATTTTTGACAACTTTAAATTATCAAGACTTGCAATTCTTTTTTCGTGAAAAGTCCCAATATTACTTTCAACGTACTGCTGTATGTCGTGTTTCTTTAATGTTCCCATATTTTTCTTTTTGTTCAAATAAAACATATTTAGAAGAATTAATTATTCCCTCAACCATACTGTAATAATCTTCATTTATTTCAATACCTATTGAATTTCTATTCATTCTCTGAGAAACTATATTTGTTGTTCCAGAGCCCATAAAAGGGTCTAAAACAGTATCACCAGATTTAGTAAATAACTTAATAAACCACTCTGGAAGGTTTTCGGGAAAAGCAGCACTATGTTTTTTATTATTACATTCAGTTGCTAAGTGTAAAACATTAGTTGGATATGCCTTATCTCTATTTAACCAATTTGAAATATTTTTACCAAACCCACTTCCAACCTTTGATTCATCTCGCCGCTTATCAGTAACGCTAAGGTTTTTAAGTCTGTTTTTTGCCCAATCGCCCATAGGAACCATAACCTCTTCCTGATACATATTAAACTTTTTATTTTTATTAAACTGTATCAATCTTTCCCACGAATCACGGAATCTATTTGGCCATTTACCAGGATAACTATTCTTTTTATGCCAAATAAATTCCTCTGTCCACAACCAACCTTGTTTTCTCATTTCGATTATTAGTTCCATTACATATGTACTTCGTTCTCCGTTAACAACTTTCTCTTTGATATTTAAGATAAAAGTCCCGGTAGGCTTTAAAACTCTTAATAATTGTTCTGATATTGGAAGAAACCAATTTACATATTCATTAGGTTTTATACCTCCATAACTATTTTTTCTTTGATCGGCATAAGGTGGGGATGTTATAATTAAATCAACAGAATTGTCTGGAATAGATTTTAAAATCTCCTTACTGTCTCCTAAAAATATATCTGTTTTTATTTCCATTCATTCTTTTTTATTTAATTTCTTCAAAAGTATTACAATTAGTAATTTCCATCAACTTATTAAGTCTCAACTTATCAACATTGAGCAATACTATGACTATGTTCGAATTATTTGCCTTGATAAAAAACAAAAAAAACATTCTCATTCTAATAAACGCCAAGACAGAGAAGCTAATCGGATTAAGTATAAGAGATTTTTAAAAAGTAGCCGTTATGTTTTCGAATATTAAGAACCACATCGTTTTCGAAAAGAAGATATTGCCCTTTTATTCCTTTAAGAACTCCTTTAATTTCAGGAGTTTTATCGAATCCTGCACTTTTTATTTTTTGCGGAAACTGAAGAACAGGATAGTTAATTTCGGTAATTTTATTGTCGGGAACTATGTATTTTCTCAACTCGGCCGGAAGCAGCTGAACTGCCCGCTCCTTTTCTGCCTTAAGATTAATATTTTGTGCCACTTCGTTTTTTAGCATGGCCCGCCAGTTTGTTTTGTCGGTGAAATGGTTTTTCAGAAAAACCTCGATAACTCCGGCAATGTGCCGGTTTGGTGTTTTTGCCAAAAGAATAGCAAAACTTGCCCCCTGGTCAATCCAGCGGGTAGGTATTTGCGATGCCCGTGTAACTCCAACTTTTATTTCGTTTGAAACAGCGAGATAAACATAGTGGTCGGCAAGGTCGTGCTTTTTTGCCCACTCCATATCGCGTGCAATTCCAAATTGCGCTTTCGACAGTTCCGGTCGAATAACTGTTTCGCTGGCTTCGGGTGCCGTTTGCAGGCAGTTATAGCAAAACCCCTGATTGAACGAGGTTTTTGTTCGCTTCCCACATGATATACAGTTGATCAGCCCAGCAAAACTCATTGTTATCTCATTGCCAATCAGCGCATTCATACCAATACTATCTTCGCCAACCGGTAAAAAGTATTCCACTTCCCCGGCCAGTTCCGTTCGCATTTTATATATGTTGCCTTCAAATTGCATTGCTCTCATTTTATACTCAAACCAAAAGCTATTTGAGTTGAGTTAGGTTAAAATCGTTAGAGGTAAAAGTATAAACATCTCCTTTCAATGTATTCTTTGAAATAGTTTTTCCGTTGTATCTTAAATTAAGATTATTACCAAGAGTTGATTTTACTTTCACCGAAACTAAACTTCTATCCTTCCAAACAATATCGAATTCAAATCCACCTCTACCACGTATTCCCGAGATTTCGCCGGAAGCAATTGCAGAAGGTAGCGCCGGAAGAATGTCTTGATAAAATCCTCTGTTTTTAGTTCTCAAGTGCGACTGCAGCAACATTTCGGCAATTCCCGAGCTGACTCCGAAGTTTCCATCGATTTGAAATGGGGGATGTGCATCGAACAGATTATTATATAATCCTCCTCCTACAGTCATTATATTTGCCTCGTTGGTTACAGCCGGAACGATCAGGTTTTTTAGAATCAGAAAGGCGTGGTCGCCATCAAGTAATCTGGCCCAGAAATTTATTTTCCATGCTCGCGACCATCCCGTTCCTTTATCGCCGCGTTCTGCTAATGTTTCTCTACAAGCATCTGCCAATTTGGGAGTAGTTAGCGGATGGATTTCGTTGCCAGGGTGCAATCCCCATAAATGCGAAACATGACGGTGCCTGTCGTTCGGATTATCAATGTCTTGCAGCCACTCCTGAAGTTGCCCGTGTTTCCCAATTTGATTGGGAGCAATTTTCTCTCGTTTTGCTTTTAAGATTGCTACAAAATCGGTATCGACACCCAAAAATTCTGCCGCTTCTATTGTATTTGCAAAGAGATTTCGAATTATCTGATGATCCATTGTTGGCCCCATTACCAGCCCACCGTGTTCGGGGCTGTTGCTTGGCCCGCTTATTAGCCATTGCGGATTCTCAGGGTCGGGGACCAAATAGCCGACAAAAAAGCGCGATGCCTCTTTTAAAATCGGATATGCTTTGTTGCGTAAAAACTCTTTATCACCCGAGAACTGGTAATGCCACCAAATATTCTGGCTTAACCAGGCTCCGCCAACCGGCCATATTCCATGATTTGAATTATTTATGGGTGCAGCTCCCCTCCAAATATCGGTATTGTGGTGTGCAACCCATCCGTCGAGGTTATAATGTTCGCGGGCAACCCCTTTCCCTGTTTTTGATAAATCGTCAATCAGGCCTATCAAAGGTTCAACCATTTCAGGGAGATTGGATATCTCTGCTGGCCAGTAATTCATTTCAGTATTAATGTTTATGGTATATTTACTGTCCCACTCTGGAGCCAATTTTGCATTCCAAATACCTTGTAAATTTGCCGGTTGTGTCCCCGGTCGCGACGAAGAGATTAATAAATACCGCCCAAAATTATAGAGTAAAGCCACCATGTTCGGATCTTCGTCGGTTTTAAACGACTCAATTCTTTTGTTAGTTGGGCGCATAGATAGTTCTGTTTTCCCCAAATTAAGTTTTACCCGGTTGTAAAACTTCTGATAGTCGGTTATATGCACTAACTTTATTTGTTCGTACGTTTTCCCTATTATTTCAGAAAGATATTCTTTACATCGATTTTCAGGGTTTCCGCTAATATTTTTATAATTAACAAAACTTGTGGCAGCCACTAAATAGAGTGTTGCACTGTTTGCATTTTCAATTTGAATTGTTTTTCCGTTATTTATTAATTTGCCTCCGTCAACCTCAACTTTTAATCGAGCCTCGAACCGTAATTCACTTTTCGGATAAGCAATATTTTTTCTCCTAGCATTTGCACGATAATCGTCTGCTTTCCCTTTTAAAATAATTTCGTTGTCTTTAATTGTTACCGAATAGTTTGAATGAGGACATTTTAACTCGGCTGCAAAATTCAATAATCCCGGTTTACCAGCTTCAATTTTTACTCCAATTGTTTGGTCGGGTGCCGAGGAAAAAATCTCTCGTTTATATTTAATCCCATCAGCTTCATAAAAAACAGAGGCAGTTGCATTACTCAAATTCAATGTTCGCTTATAATGGGTAATATTTTTTTGATTGGCAAAATGCAACAATATACTTCCAAATGGCTGATAGCTTAATTGTCCTAACGGTTCAGACATGAAATATTTATTGGCCAGTTTCTCTGCTTCACTCTGTTTGCCTTCCCAAAGTAATTTCCTGAGTGTTAAAAAATATCTATTAGCTCCTTCATGAGCGTAATTGTGGGGTTGTCCCGTCCATAATGTCTCTTCGTTAAACTGAATCGTTTCATTCTCTACACCTCCGAAAATCATGGCACCAAGCCGGCCATTTCCTATTGGTAATGCTTCATTCCATGTTTTTGCAGGCGAGTTGTACCATAATGTATTCGACGGACTGAATTCAGCGTTGTTAGTTTTTAATGTACATGAAGCTATTAGAAAAGAGAGAATTGACAGGAACAATAAAGCAGTACTTAATTTCTTCATCATTGGTATTTCTTTTTATTATTTCCAAACTTACAAAAATAGTCGCTGTTAGCATTAAAAAGTTGATGATTCTGCGCACCTCTATTTTTCCCAATTTGGATACATTTGTCCACATTCGAAACAGCCGTCCCGATCTGGGAGCACACCTGCGCCTCTCGAACTAGTAACCAACTGAAACACAGTCACTCGCACATTATGGATTGAGAATTGAGCTACATCAGTATCATAAAGATAATAACTAGGGGATTTTTATGGTCTTATTAAAAAAGTGGAACTCGTTTTGGGTTCCACTTTCTTTTTTTTATTCATTTATAATTATCTTCGTCGAAAAAATATTTATGATAAGGATTCTGTTTTTTATTCTACTGCTCCTGTCGATAACTACCGGTTTTGCTCAAGATCGATATACAACATCGGCATTCGACGAAATTATTACCGAAACATATACGTATTCAACCAAAGACGGAGAGAATCTTGATTTGGATATTTATATGCCCGACTACGATTCGGCGTTAAAACGTGCCACAATTATTTATGTTCATGGAGGTGGATTTCGAAATGGGACAAGAGATGTGCAAGGAGTAAAGGATTTTTGCAATCGACTTGCAGGATACGGATACGTGGTTGCATCGATTTCGTACCGGTTAACACGGAAAGATAAACCGGGAGGTTTTGGTTGCGATTGTCCGGCAAACGATAAATTAAACACATTTTATGCTGCCGTTGAAGATGTTCAGGATGCCACTTTTTTTCTGATAGAACACCGCGAACAGTTTGCCATCGATCCGCAAAAAATTATTTTAGCAGGCAGTAGTGCCGGGGCCGAAACGGTGTTAAATACCGCTTATCAACCTCCGTATTGTTACGGCCTCGATTCGGGACCGGTGGCTTATGCCGGAGTAATTAGTATGGCCGGCGCAATTCCCGACACAACAGTAATTTACGACGAATCGGCTGTCCCCTCATTGCTGTTTCACGGCACAGCCGATAAACTTGTTCCCTATGGAACTGCTCCTCATCATTATTGCAAAAAGGGAAGTCCGGGATATCTGATATTAAACGGCTCGTTAACAATTTCGAAAAAACTAAGAGCGCTGGATGTTCCGTGCTGGTTATACACACGTTGTGGCGCAGGACATGAAATGGCCGTAGAACCGATGACAAAATATTTCGACGACATTGTCGATTTTTGTTATACTTACGTAATTAAGAAGGATGGAACGTACCGCCAAACCGTTATTAAAGATGAGAAAGACAACACGAACAAACAAACAGCATTGGCACCTAACTTTAGCGATGAAAGCGAAATAAATCCATGCACGGCAGAACCTGAAACGTTGGATAAATAGCCAAATCAGTTTTATTTGTTTTTTTAGTTGAATTGTATTTCCTTTATTCAATGCTGAATAATTTAGGTGAACTCATTATAAAAATCTCAGATGGAATTTGGGGCGCACCCATATTAATTTTGCTGCTTGGTGGTGGATTTTACTTTCTTATTTATTCAAGACTTGCTCCGTTACGCTACATCGGGCACGCAATACAAATACTTACCGGGAAATACGATAATCCCAACGAACCGGGGCAACTGCGCCATTACCAGGCTCTTTCCACAGCACTTGCAGGTACAGTTGGAATGGGTAATGTGAGTGGTGTAGCAATAGCAATAACAATGGGAGGCCCGGGGGCTATTTTCTGGATGTGGGTTTCGGCACTGCTGGGTGTAAGCACCAAGTTTTTTACCTGTTCACTGGCGGTTATGTTTCGGGGAAAAGATTCGGCCGGAGAAATTCAGGGTGGCCCCATGTATTATATAACCGAAGGACTCGGAAAAAACTGGAAACCTGTTGCTATTTTCTTTTCGATTATGGGAATGATTGGCGTTTCTCCGCTTTTTCAATCCAACCAACTTACGCAAATGATTCGTGATGTAGTGCTAATACCAAACAATTTTACTGCTTCGTTTCAAACCGATTTAATTACCGGAATCGTTATTTCTATTCTGGTTGGGATTGTTGTTATTGGTGGAATTAAACGGATTGGAAACGTAACCGGAAGAGTGGTGCCGTTTATGATTATTGTGTACACGGTTACCGTTTTATACATTATTTTTTCGAATGTTACAGAAATTATTCCGGCCTTTAAAACCATATTGCACGATGCTTTTACGGGCGATGCAGTGTTGGGAGGTTCGCTCGGGGCAATAATTGTTGTGGGTGTACGGCGTGCGGCTTTTTCGAATGAAGCAGGCTTGGGAACAGCTCCCATGGCACACGGGGCGGCCAAAACAAGCGAACCAATTCGCGAAGGATTGGTTGCCATGCTCGGCCCTATTATCGATACAATTATTGTTTGTACCATGACCGCGCTCGCAATTATAATAACCAACACATGGATTGACAGTAGCGCCGATGGAATTACATTAACCGCGCAGGCCTTCGATTCGGCAATTCCGGTTTTTGGCAAATATATTCTTGCCAATTGTGTCGTTTTTTTCTCCATGTCAACCATGTTTGCATTTCCATATTACGGTGTAAAATGCCTCGGTTTTGTGGCAGGAGCAAAATACCAAAATATCTACAACTATATTTTTGTGGTTATTATAATTGTAGGAGCAGTTTCGAATCTTCGTTATATTATTGGACTGATTGACATCTCTTTTGCGTTAATGGCTTTTCCAACGGTAATTACAACAATACTCCTGTCGCCACATGTTCGCCGGGCATCGAAAGAGTATTTTGCTCGGTTAAAAAGAGAAAAACAAAATGAATAGTTGCCGGTATTATTAAAAAAATATGTGCTCAATTCGGATAAATTCTCGGGTATTAAGTTTCACTTTTCTTAGTTCTAGAATAGTGATTCTAAACTTTAATAGATTTGAATTAGCATGACAAATAATTATCACACAAGAAAATAATTATGATAAAAGATTTCATACAGGAGTACGATTAAGTTAAAACACTAATTTTCTTCTCTTGTGTCTTAATTCTAGTATCTTGATTCTAATTTTTAACCAGATGAGAAAACTATTAATCTTACTTTTTACAAGTATGTATATACTTGGTTGCGGAAATTATAAACGGAGTAAAGACCCAATTCCAAAATACATTACGTTTAAAATAAAAATTAGCCTCCTTTTTGTCCATTACACCAAAATATAGAATAAACAAATGCAGGCATTTTTAATATAACAAGACAAAAAACTTACACTTATAAAAACATCAAATACAGTATCTGGCTGTACATCTAATACTTAACCGTTTTTTCAGCAAACCCTAACAGAACAAATTCAACCCAATACTAAAAATGAGAAGGATGGCACTGCGTAAAGCAGTGCCATCCTTTTTTTTACGCTCGCGTTGCTCCTAAACTTTTTCGAGTTCAACCGAAAAGTGCCGCATAATCGGAGCTTCTCGCTTTATTCTGAATCCTGTTTCAATCGATTCGCGGCGGTCGAAAATATTCTTTAATGCCATGGCAACAACATCCATGTGGTTGTTTGTGTAGGTGCGGCGCGGAATTGCCAGTCGCAGCATTTCAAGGCGCGGGTAGCGATTCTCTTTGGTTTCGGGGTCGCGGTCGGCTAAAAGTGTTCCCACCTCAACACCCCGCACTCCCGCTTCGAGATACAACTCAATGGCTAATGTTTGTGCTATATACTCCTCTTTTGGTACATGTTGCAAAAATTTTGTAGCATCAATAAAAACAGCATGCCCTCCAATAGGTTTCTGAACCGGAATGTGCCAGTTAATGAGTTTGTTACCCAAATAGTTGACTTGTCCAATGCGGTTTCCAAGATAGTGCCCGTCGGTAATTTCGTGCAATCCAACGGCAAGTGCGTTCATGTCGCGCCCTGCCATTCCACCGTACGTATTAAATCCTTCGAACATAATATTAAAAACCGACGCCTGCTTAAATAACTCTTCGGTTCTCATGGCCATAAAACCGCCAATATTTACTATGCCGTCTTTTTTGCTGCTCATGGTCATTGCATCGGCATACGAATACATTTCAAGCACAATTTGTTTGATTGATTTGTTCCGGTATTCCTCTTCGCGCTGTTGAATAAACCAGGCATTCTCGGCAAAACGTGCCGAGTCGAAAACAACTTTAACACCATATTTTTTCGACAGTGCCGAAACTTCCCGAAGATTCCTCATCGATACCGGCTGCCCCCCCGAAGTGTTACAGGTTAATGTTACAATTATCATTGGTATTTTTTCGGTATCGATGGTTGAATAGACCGTTTCAAGTTTGCTGAGGTCGATGTTCCCTTTGAACGGATGTTCCGATTCGGTATCAAATGCCTCGTCGATTGTACAATCTACCGTGCGTGCATTCCGGAACTCGATGTGCCCTTTTGTAGTGTCGAAATGGCTGTTGCCGGGAATAACATCGTTCTCTTTTACCAACACCGAAAAGAGCACATTCTCGGCTGCTCGTCCCTGATGAGTGGGCAAAAAATAATCGAATCCAAAAATATTTTTTATTGCATCTTTTAAATTAAAATACGATGATGAGCCGGCATAACTTTCGTCGCCGGTCATTAGTGCTGCCCACTGTTGGTCGCTCATTGCGCCGGTACCACTATCGGTTAACAGGTCGATGTAAACCTGTTCGCTTCGCAGGTTAAACAAGTTATAATTGGCAGCTTTTATCCACTCTTCGCGCTGCTTCCGTGTGCTTCGGTAAATGGGTTCAACCATTTTTATTTTATACGATTCGGCAAATGGTAATTCCATAATTAATATTTTTTTTGAGGAATTAATAAAAAAAGAATACTTCAGAAAAAAGGAATTTATTGGGAGTTACTATGCCGGAAAAGCATCGCGGTTTTTAATATTTGTGAACTTTATATGGGGCGAAACAACTATTTCAAATAAAAAAATCATTTCTGTTATTTTGCACAAACATATAAAGTTTTTTTCAGTATAACAATGATATTTCTAAGGAATTAATTCTGCCACAAGTTTCTGCAGGAAATCGCGCGTATAATAGTCTTTATCAACTATTTCTCCGTTCCATGTTATTATGTCGAGGTCGATGCAGCGCGAGCTGAACTTTGGTTTTGTACGGTCGCGACCAATCAAATTTTCAATGTTTTTCAATAGTTTATTTAATTCCGTTTTTCCCAATTCTGTTTCAATTCTTACTGCGCCGTTTGTAAACCACGAACTGGTGTTTATACCTATTGGTTTTGTTTTCAAAAATTTGGAACTCTTTAAAACAGTTACCTCTGTTTTTAAAATCTCCATCGTTTTTTTTATGTTCTTTTCAGCATCGATGTTTGACCCGATTCCTATTATGCAAATATTCATTCGTATATAATTAAATTAAAATACTGTAATTCATACAGATAAACATACAAGTCGAAATTGTAATTCTTGACCCATGGAACTCGCATGCACAATTTATACATAAACTTTTGTGTTTTGTCGACTATGCTCGTTTCATTATGTTATCGCTTTTTTGCGAGGATATAATTTGCCTCTTTGTTATTAGTCATACCCTGACGGGAAGTCAGGGCATGACGCAGATTTACATTTTTTGGTAAAAGATTCTCCTTTATCAATAAATCATAATCAATTAGCTTTCCTTTTCTTACTCCTAAAAAATCTCTCATCGAAGAAAATTCCCAATCTTCAGCTTTCTCAACCAATTTCGAAACTACCGGGTGTTGATGAATATATTCAATACAAGTTTCCAAATAATACCAATTTAATTTCAAAACACCCTAAATAATTTGTATATTTACTGCATGGGTAAACGAACAGTAATTATAATAAAAGAAAGCCTGAATGAATTGAATGTTTTGTACAAACAAACCAGAAAGC
>Ga0256831_1000680_pt1 | contig 17852 bp, 18 predicted proteins | sample 132544metaG_FD_189087 | JGI IMG/M metagenome (GOLD analysis project Ga0256831, IMG submission 189087) | Hydrothermal vent microbial communities from Lau Basin, Pacific Ocean - 132-544 | ecosystem: Environmental > Aquatic > Marine > Hydrothermal vents | place: Pacific Ocean: Lau Basin | collected...
GTGGGTGTAATATCCTTGCCTCTCTTCTTAATGGCAGCCTTCAAGAAAGCCTTCAGTTTCTTTCCCTTTAATGGATCGCAGGAAACCTGAAGAATATCCTTTATACTCTTAATGGTAAATCCTGATCGAGAATTTGGATCTATAGAGACGACATAGTATAAATCAGGAGCATCTCTGAAAAACCTCTCCCATAAGTCAAGAACCTTTTTGCTTTTAGGAGTTTGCCAGTATTTTATTATGTAAAGAGTGCCTGAAGAAAATAGACCACCTCCGCCGGTATTCTCAGGTGGTGTAGATATCTCATTTGCATATATAATTTCTACATCTATGGAAGACTTTTCCGCCCAAATTTTTATCTCATCAATAAATACATCGTGAAAATAACGCTCTTTACCTTTTAGAACATAAAGACGGTGAATATCTCCTTTTTTTATGTCTTTAATAATATCAAGAACATGGAGTTTTTTCCTAGTCGCCATAGAAACCACCTATGGACATATCAATAATCTTTTTTACATCATTGGCAACGATGGGTGTTCCTGCCACAATATTACCCGTTTTCCATATATTGGTATCTCCGAAGGTAAAGACACTCCCTCCCGCTTCCTTAACTATGAGAATACCCGCTGCAATGTCCCAGGGTGAAAGACCAAATTCAAAGAAACCATCAAATATACCAGCAGCGGTGTAAGCAAGATCAATGGCAGCAGCCCCCATACGTCTGAGATCACCTATATATGGATATAGGGAGTGAAATACACTTTCATATGCAGGAAACAAATGCTTCTTTCTAAATGGAAAACCTGTGGCAATTATACTTCCCTCCAATTTAGTCCTTCCACTGACCTTTACTTGTTTACCATTTAAATAAGTACCTTTCCCTATTTCTGCGTAAAAGAGTTCATCCCTTTCGGGAAAGTAGATAACCCCAATGGTGGGCACACCGCCTTCCATCAGTGCAATAGATGTGGCATACACAGGCACGCCTCTAATAAAGTTTGCCGTGCCATCTATAGGATCTACAAGCCAGTAGCGATCCCCTCTACCCTGACTTCCTGTTTCCTCACCATACCAACCTATACTAGTACACTGAACAAGAAGAATATCCTTAATGGTATTCTCCACGGCAACATCTGCCTCTGACACAAAGTCATCAGGACTCTTTTGTCTGAATTCTACTTTCTTCCTGAAAAACCCCCTTGCCACCTGGCCCGCCTGTAAAGCGGCATCTATCGCTAAACTGAGCAAGTTCATCCCACAAATCACCCCTGTCTATATGATAAAGAAAATATCCCACTTCAGCACCAATGAGAATAATATACCCCATGAGGTAAAACCAGAAAAGGAGAAACATGACATCGGCAATAACCCTGTATAGTTGAAAAATACGGCCTACGGAAATATATTTCACAAAGATCCATTCAAGAAATATAGTGCCCACTGATGCAACTACTGCCGAGGCAAATGCATATTTAACATGCATTCTTTTGGTCGGCGTCATATAGTAAATAACAGCAAATATCACAAACATAAGAGTCCATCTATCTAGAGAAGCAAACACCCACACAAAGATACTATTCTCCTTGATACCAAGCACATTTTCAAACATAGTCAGAAGATGAGATATATAAAATATTACCGGTTGAAATACTGCAAACAGCAGGAATATAAAGACAATCGCACTACCCCATAGTCTACCCTTCCAAAACCCTTTTGACGGAAATCCCCATACTGAGTTTATAACTACTTCAATAAGATAGAATAGAGATGTTCCTGTCCATGCCAGTGGGATAATACCAAGAAACCCCCATGACTTTACAGACAAAGCCTCGGCAAGCAGTTTATCGAGGAAATCCCCGGAGAGTGGCACAAACTTGGGTATACCATTCATAATAAGCTCCTTCAAAGAATGAGCACCCCAAAGTGTGAAGAGCCACATAAAAACAAGAAGTAGTGGAATAAGTGAAAAAAAAGTGAAATACGCTATTGCCGCGGCAGATATACCCAGCCGATCGTTACCTATTTTAGAGACCACCAAACAACCTTTGTGTAACCACTTACCAATAATTGTGCCTTCATCAAACAAAAGCATCTCTATACTTCCACAGTAAGTAACCATAGTAAATGGAAACAAAGAAGAGAAGAACACCTGAAACAACCATAGAAAGGACCATTATCTTACTGAATATGTTGTGATAAGACAGAACCTCCTTAATTACAGGTGTATACATAACATTTCGCAGTGCCATAGCACCAGCAAACAAGGCCATGGGTACCATAAGTGAAAGTAAAAACCAACCAGATTTAGATCTTCTACGAAGGGCACCTCTACCGGCAAAATAAGGTAAAACAAAAATCATAGCAGTTATAAATGTGATCTTATCAAACAGCCCGGAGGCTGGCAGTCCCAGGAAAAATAATATACCAAACAGTGTTGTCCATGTATAGAGTTTATCAAGTTCCCTTTTGGTATTAGAAAAATCATAAAGGGCACCTTCTAAATATGTGAGAAAGGACATAGCCACCTTATAAACCACAGAGGATGGGTTTTTTCTAAGCATCTTCTCAAGGTTTGCCTTCGCCTTTTCGCCCATAACCTCAAGAAGGATTTCTTCTATTTTCTCAGGATCATCTGTCTCCAGTATAGGCAGTAGTTTCTTTTCCCAGTAGTTTACAACCCCATTGTAAACCTCATTTAGACCCTTATCGAATTTCTTTACAAAGGTAGCCTCCTCGTATTTCTTCTTCACAACCTGCCACTTCTTTAAAAGCTTCTCTTTCTGTTTCTCCGTAAGCAGCGGTGATGCATTAACCTTCTTCTCATACTCTCTAAGAATTTCTAGTAGTCTTGCCTTCTTGATATCCGATGACACACCTTTCACCTCCTAAATAAAAAGCCGTGGGAGTTTTCCCACGGCTTAATTCTACCAAATAACAAGCTGGCTTTACGCTTTTGTGTCGGCATTGACCAGTGTAGGCACTGTGGCATCCACAAACCAGAAAATGAATGCCCATGCCAGGGACATAAACGTAGCAGCAGAAGAACTCATGCCCAGTGCAACCACTGTCATATACCAGCCAATACCACCCACTATGAAGGCGGAAATAAATTTCACCCACTGATTATTTGCTACCCAACCATAACCTATTCCTCCAAGAAAGAGAATCAGTCCAATCCATACCATAAAAGCCACCCCCTTATCTACGGATGAGGACTTTGCCCTGGGCAATTTCCTCACCATAGGTGCGCTTGATAGAGCTGTAACTGACGAAGAAACCGATTATCAAGACTGTAATTATGACGATACGAGCAGCGAGAACCCAAGGACCAATCTTAGGAATATCTTTCTCGGCAACACCAACAAACTTAGCAAGAGTTGCAGGATTGAAGGAAAAGTATCCACCTTTAGCATAATCGATGGTAGAGAAGGTAAGGATAACGGCAATGTAAAGCGGGGTAACCCATCTCATGAATATCTCAAAGTACCATCTGGGTACTTTGACATAGGCACCGCGGTTCATCTCTTCCCATGCACCCTTACCCCAAATGGTGGCAGTAACGAGAACCTCTATCAGACCAAGCACTACGAGGAAGTAAGAACCAACCCAGTTGTCAAGCTCCGTGAGATATGCAAGGTATGCCGTCTTTGTAAGGATAGGCTCCAAAGCAACAGGAAGACCGATAATGAAGAATGTCAGGGCTGCAATGTAAGCACCAACCTTTCTGTTGATACCGGCATCCTCCTCAAGCATGGCTGACAGGTAGTTAAACATGGCAATAGCAGATGTGAAACCTGCAATGAAGAGCAGGAAGAACCACAGGGACCCCCAAATCTGTCCACCGGGCAGATCTCTAAAGACATTAGGCAGGGCAATAAAGGAAAGACCGACACCAGACTTAACACCTTCCTGACCAAGGTATGCATAGGCTATAGGAATAGCAATAGAACCACCCAGGATAACCTCTGCAAACTCGTTTAGAGACACGGTAGCAAGACCAGACAGGACAATATCATCATCTGGCTTCAGATAAGAGGCATAGTTCTGGATGATACCCATACCGACAGACAGTGTAAAGAATATCTGACCTGCGGCTGCCAAAGCAGACTTCCATGTCAGGTCAGACCATCTGGGTTCCCACAAATAGTCAAGACCCTTAATAGCGGACCATTCGGGCTTCACTGGAGCACCCAGTGTAATTGCCCTGATAGCCAGCAAGATACCAAAGAGGTACAGAATAGGCATCATAACAGATGCCCACTTCTCAATACCACCCTGAACACCACCGGAAACGGTGTAAGCCATAAGAAGAAGTGCAATACCCCAGAAAATAAACACATACCAGGGATTCTGAATGTAACTGACAAAGAATGCACCAGTGTTTACTGCCTTATCCATGTAGGCACCTGTAAGAGAAAGGTAGGAATAACCAAGAGTCCAACCGATGATCTGAGAGTAGTAAGATGTTAGAAGAGCCATAACAGAGAAAGCAAACATACCACCAACAGCACCGGTAATTGCAGCTGCTGCTGGAGACATTGCCTCTCTAGCATGGAGGTAAAGCATAGGAGCCACAGTTCCGTGGCCATACCTACCACCAGTACGACCCTGGGTCCACTCAACAAGCATCAGTGGGATACCCAAGAAGAATAGAGCAAAGAAATAAGGAATCATGAAACTACCGCCACCATTGGCAGCGGCCTGATAGGGGAAACGCCAGAAGTTACCAAGACCTACAGCATTACCGGCCATGGCAAGAATAAGACCAATCTTCGTCCCCCAAGTGTCACGGGTTTCTGCCATACAAGTTCACCCCCTTGAGAGTTTTATGGTGCTATGGCGAAATGCTTCATCTACAATAATAATATACCAAATACACATACTTATGCACAAGAACTATCCCAAACTAAATTAGCAAATGCAATAACAACATCATATTGCCTTAACCTTACTATACATTTTATCCACATATTCCTTGAACATTCTCACGGTATTAAACTGTGGGGCCAGTGTTAGGAAGGAATGCTCAACCATCTCCCACCAGAAATGCTTATGACGCCTGTAGATGAGATATGCCTGCTCCATCAGGGTAATCAGTGCCTCGGCATCTCTATCATCACCTGTTCCTTCCCATCCCCATCCATTCATGCCATCATATCCTTCAATCCACCATCCATCAAGTATAGAAATGTTAAGTCCTGCATTGTAGATGATCTTCTGTCCAGATGTTCCACTAGCTTCTTTAGGTGGAATAGGATTATTTAGCCACAAATCAACTCCACCGACCAGATAACTGGCAACATCCATATTATAGTTAGGAACATATACAATCTTGTCTTGCCACCCATAGCGTTCAATAGTTGCATGGAGATTTTCTATGATCTCATGTCCCTTCTGGTCTGCCGGATGTGCCTTCCCCGAATAAATGATACGGAGTCCCTGATCTAGAAGTCTACCTAATCTATCTGGATCCCTGGCTATCAGGTCTGCACGCTTATACGGAGCAACACGACGGGCGAATCCTACTATAAGATCATCTTCATTCCATCTTACTCCCATTCGCCTAAGATAGAGAAGAAGTTTTTTCTTCTGAAGTGACTTTGCCATCTTTATGTGATTCTTTCGAAGAATAAAGGACTGCCAAAAGTCAGGATCATCCACCGCTGTTTCCCAGCCTTCTCCACCAACATCGGACATAATCTCCCTCATATGGTCTCCTGCCCAAGTGGGGACATGAACACCATTGGTAATGTGGAAGATAGGCACATCCTCAGCACGAGGTACATTAAAGATGTGTTTCCACATATTACGAGATACCTCACCATGTTTCTTACTAACGGCATTGGTAAGACCAGACAGTTTAATAGCAAGAACAGTCATGCTAAGACCACCCTCTGTGGCTGCACCGCCCAGTTCAAGAACTTTATCCCACGGCTGGCCAGATTCCTCCCACCAGGAGCGAAGATATCTTTCTGCCAGCGACACATCAAATACCTCATTACCAGCTGGCACAGGCGTGTGAGTCGTAAATACCAAATGTTTTCTTACACGGTTTATAGCCTCTTCCCAATCAAGCCCATCCATAAGGAACTCCCTAAGAAGGGCCAGACCGGAGAAGGCAGAATGCCCTTCATTAAGGTGCCACACATCATAACCGGGATAAACTTCCCTAAGGAATTGAGCTCCACCAATACCCAGGAGTATTTCCTGCCGAATGCGCTCAGGTCTATCGGCAGTATAGAGTTTGTAAGTTGTCATTTTCCACTCAGGGGAGTTCTCGTGAAGTTCGCTGTCGATAAGATAGAGTGGCACCCTACCAACCATTGCACGCCACACAATATAGTGAACTGTTTCTCCACCCAGACTAAACTCACCTTTATAAACCTCTGTCATACCGAAGTCCCTTGGGTGATAATATGGATACTCTTCCCTCTGCTTACCATCTTCTATGATCTGGGTAAAGTAACCATTGTGATAGAAAAGACCAAGACCAATCATAGGATAGCGAAGATCACTGGCGGTTTTTAAAATATCACCGGCAAGAACACCAAGACCACCGGCATATATGGGCCAGTCTGGATGAGCTCCAAATTCTACACTAAGATATGCAACACGTGGCTGTTTCATTTCAGACACCTCCACACATAGTTTATTTCCCCCTACAACTCTGTTATACCCCACAAATAAGAGGAAAAAGCACGGAGCAATACCTCTTACATCTTTTTATTCTGAAAAAATATGCATAATAGCCTAAGGTTTGCATATCTTAACAGGCAGAAAATAAGATGTAGATCCCTTAGCTGGGTTTAAAACAACATCTATCTGTCCCATAACCTGATGAAAGTCTATATCAAGACCAGATGACATAAAAGAGTGAATGTAATCAAATGAGATAGCCGAGCAGTCAAAATCTTCAAGTGGATATAAGACTACATACAAGACTCCCCAATCTGCATACCACAGATCAGTATTTACAAGGTAGTTGCCCCACCACAAACTTTCCCTCCGCACATACCTCTCGTAAAACTTGGTATAGTAGGCAGTGGCAGGAAGCCCAGTGGCAGGTATCGGCTGGTTGAAATAAGCCTGCGAAAGAGTACTTGTTCCCATAACATACTTCATATGAACATATCCTGTAGCTTTATCTACAGCAAAAAAGGAATTCCACCATCTGAATCCTAGGAAGTCGGGTGCCTCGTCCATATCGGGAACTCCTTTATACCTAAATACCCCAATAAGATGCAGTTTCCCATCTATCCATTTACCCCAGACAGCCATAGACAGATGGGCATCAGTGGCATATACCTTGCTGACACCCTCATAGCCAGATGCATTCATAAGATCTGTGATAAAGTCAAGGGTATTTATAGAGCCGTACTGATGCATAGGTGAGTAGCCATGCTTTTTACTCCAAATGGAAAGAACTTTCACAAAGTCATCATAAGGCACATCATAACCCTTCATTGCGGAAATAATAGAATAGAGATCGTCGTAAGTGCTAAGATCATCTACACCTTTTACCTCACCACGAAGAGGAGGATTTAAAACCACGGCATCTCTGCCTGTGCGGTAATAAACAAGTAAGGCGGCAGCCCCCACTATGAGTGCTGCCACCAAAAGAAAGTTCCATACACTACGGCTATGAACCTTAGTATTCAAAGAGGCTACCTCCCACAAATTCTCTGAGAAGAGAAGTTCTTGGCACAAATGTGGTAGATAGCGGCTCAAAGTGTCTGATGAACTTAAGAAGTCTCTCAGCCTCTGCATACTCTGGATATAGTTTAGGAACAGCCTGAAGCAGCGGCTCCACCAGTGGTCTTAAAACACTCAGTTCATAGGGTAGAGCAGAATTAAAGAACACATCTGCCTCCTCCTGATAGGGGAATATGTACCTGTCTTCTCCTCTCCTAACAAGCGGCCACTGGCGAAGGGTATCAATGACACCATAACCACGGAAGAGACTATCTCTTACCATACGGCGAATGAGTCTTGCATCGGTTGTGGGTATGCGATTATGATCGTCAATATTCAGTTGTGTCAAGGCACTGACATAGATCTTAAACTTTGTATAGCCTGGTATCTCAGCGGTGGTAATAGGGTTAAGTGCATGAATACCCTCTACGACAATAACACTGTTTTTCTCCAGTCTTACAAATTTACCAGAGCGTTCCCTCACACCTCTAACAAAGTTATATCGTGGTAGCTCTATCTCTTCACCCTTTAAAAGTGCCATCAGTTGCTGGTTGAAAAACTCTATATCCATTGCCTTGATGCTGTCAAAGTCTGGTCTCCCCTCTTCATCTCTGGGTGTTTTATCTCTGGGGACGAAATAGTCATCTGTAGATATGACAATGGGCTTAATACCATTAACACGGAGTTGCACACCTAGTCTCTTGGAGAAGGTTGTTTTACCAGAAGAGGACGGACCAGCAATGAGAACCAACCTAACATCATCAATACTATCAGCAATCATATCGGCAATCTGCGCTATCTTCTTCTCCTGCAAAGCCTCTGCAACCATAATAATATCCTTCGCTTTACCAGATACTATAGCCTTATTAAGGGCACCCACATCTTGAAGTCCCATGAGGGTAAGCCAGTTGCGATGCTCCTGGAATGCCTTGTAGAGCATGACAATTTCTTCAAATTTAGCAGGTTTTCTGTAATTTTTTACCTCAGGCAGAACAAGGACAAAGCCCGGTGGATATATGATGAGATCAAAGGCATTGAGATAAGATGTATCAGGCACAAGGGGAAGAAATACATAATCGTAGTAATCTGTCCCCTCTGCTTTATAAAGGGTCACATACTTGGAATGGAGTGTAGTAAATAGTCTAACCTTATCGTCTCTGCCTTCCTTCTCAAACAACTCTATTGCCTCTTTTCTATCCATCTCAACATATTCAAACTTCAGCCCTTTCTTGACATACTCCCACATTGTTTCTTTTATCTTCTCCAGTTCGCCGTATGTAATCTCCCTATCACGGAGTCTTCCATAAAGACCCTGATTGTAGGAATGTTCTACCAGAACATTTTCATTGCCAAGAACATCTCTGGCGGCAAGGGTTAAAAGAAACACATAACTTCTTTCAATAATACGCCTACCTGTAACGGTATGGGCATCTATAAAGTCAAGTTTGGCGTCCTTTTTAAGTTTATAGTGAAGGTCAACAAGATGACCGTCTACCCTTGCAGCAATGACATTGTCAGTAGAACCATATTTCTCCTCCAGAAGATCCCTAACCTGTGGAATAACCTCTAAAATAGTTGTTCCCTCAGGCACCTCTATTCTCATGCCCTTTTCCACAGTCACAAACACCTTTCCATCCATGGCATTACACCTCCTATTTATAAACTTCTGTTCTGTGTGTATACATATTCTATCACCATGGCGAAAACACACAGCAACTAAAATAAGGATAAATGGCATATTATAATAATTAAAAAAGAAACGGAGGTGCCGCTTATGCAGAAATATAGGGTAGCAGACCTGGGAAAATATGTAGGTGAGGAAGTAGAACTGAAAGGATGGCTATACAACAAAAGAGACATTGGCAAAGTTCGTTTTGTGCTTGTCAGAGATGGTAGCGGTATTGTTCAAGGTGTTATGGTAAAAAACAATGTAACGGAGGATGTATGGAACAAGTTTGACGACCTCACACTGGAAACTTCTCTTATCATCAGGGGTAAGGTAAGAGAGGAAAAAAGAGCACCAGGCGGTTACGAACTGGATGTCAGCGATATTGAGATATTCCAGATAGCAGAGGGATATCCCATAACCAAGAAATCCCACGGTGTAGAGTTTCTTATGGACCACAGGCACCTGTGGCTCCGCTCCAAAAAACAGTGGGCCATTATGCGTATTAGAGATGAGATACAGAGTGCCATTATGGACTTCCTTAGGGAGAACGGATTTGTGCGTATAGATGCCCCTATTCTTACATCTTCGGCAGCAGAGGGAACAACTACCCTCTTTGAGGTAGACTATCACGGCGATAAGGCCTATCTGTCCCAAAGTGGACAACTTTACATGGAAGCAGCAGCCATGGCACATGGCAAGGTATACTGCTTTGGACCAGCATTCAGGGCAGAAAAATCCAAGACAAGAAGGCATCTTCTAGAGTTTTGGATGGTAGAGCCTGAGATGGTATGGGTGACATTTGAAGAAAACCTTGAAATCCAGGAGAACATGGTTTCTTACATCGTAGAGCGAGTGCTAACAAACCGCAGAAATGAACTGGAGATACTGGAAAGACCACTGGAACCCCTCCAGAAGGTCAAACCGCCTTTCCCCAGAATCACATACGATGAAGCCATAGAGATGCTGAAAAAGTCCGGTGATCCCGAACTTTCAAAGATTGAGTGGGGAGAAGACTTTGGCGCCCCCCATGAAACATACATTTCCAATCAGTTTGATAAGCCTGTATTTGTAACCCACTTCCCCACCAAGATGAAGGCATTCTACATGCAACCAGATCCCAATCGTCCTGAAGTGGTGCTTGCCGCAGACCTGCTGGCACCAGAAGGTTACGGTGAAATTATAGGTGGTAGTGAGCGTATTTATGACTACGAACTTCTGAAAAAACGCATAGAAGAGTGGGGGCTTCCTATGGAAGACTATGAGTGGTATCTGGATCTTAGAAGATATGGCACAGTGCCTCACTCTGGCTTTGGCCTTGGTCTGGAAAGGACAGTGGCATGGATAGCCAAATTACCACACATCAGGGAGACCATTCCATTCCCAAGAATGCTTCACAGGATGGTGCCATAAGTATGACCATTGGAGTGTTGGGAACCGGTAGCCTGGGCACTGCCCTGGCTACCCATTTTTACAAACTGGGATATGATATCGTATGGTGGGGAAGAGACCCTGCACTTGTAGGGCACATAAACACCCACCACCATAACCCCCGCCACATGACAGAGTTTTTACTTCCCCACGATTTAACAGCTACATCTGATATGGAAAACCTGAAAAAAGCCACTTTTATCATATCCGCCGTTCCTACACCATACCTGAGAAAGACATGGAGAAAACTAAAAGAGTATGTAGAGAAACCTACTATCATCAATACATCAAAGGGTATAGAAGTGGAAAGTGGCATGTTTGCCCACCAGATATTTAAAGATATATTTGAAGGCGGTACATTTATAGCCATGTCGGGTCCCTCGTTTGCCAGGGAGATACTCAAAGGTTTTCCCACAGCGGTTGTCCTTGTAGGACCACCTGAGATCACAAAGGTTCTTATAAAGGAGTGGTCAACCCCAGCACTAAGGTTTTATATGAGTGAAGACCTTACCGGCGTGGAACTGGCAGGTGCCTATAAGAATGTCCTTGCCATTGCCAGTGGAGCCGTTGCAGGACTGGGACTGGGTGAGAACACAAGAGCGGCACTGATTACCCGCGGGGTGGCAGAACTGGCAAGACTTGGAAAGGCTTTGGGAGCCGATCACACCACATTTATGGGCTTGGCAGGTGTGGGGGATATTATACTAACCTGCTCCTCCCGTGAAAGTCGTAACTTCTCCCTGGGGTGGTATGTGGGAAAGGGACTATCCCCCGAAGATGCCCTATCACGGCTTAGTGGATATCCCGAAGGGTATAGAACTTCCCTTGCTATGCACTCACTTGCAGAGAAGATGGGCGTTGAGATACCCATAGTAGATGCCGTTGTCTCTGTGCTTCACAGAGGAAAGAATATTAAAGATGTTCTTCGTGATCTTCTGTCGCGTCCACCTAAACATGAGTTTTGGGGGCTGAAGGAATAACCCTCAGCCCCAGCCATAACCTACTTTCCTATGATAGAAACTGCATCCTCATAAGCCTTATTTACATCATCACTACCCATAATGGCACTTCCCATAACGATAAGGTCTGCCCCCATATCCAGCACCTCTTTAAGGTTATGGTGCTTCACCCCACCGTCAACCTCTATGAGAAAGTCATAACCAGGTTCTCTTCTGATCTCATGGAGCACCCTAACCTTATCAAGGGCATATGGAATAAGTTTTTGCCCCCCAAAGCCTGGATTTACCGTCATTACAAGGACAACATCCACAAGGGAGAGTGCCATCTGGAGAGCACCAATGGGAGTGGCGGGATTTAGAGATACACCGGCAAGGATCCCTTTACTCTTAATGTAAGAAATGGCACGGTCAAGGTGGTTTTCTGCCTCCACATGAACGGTGATAATATCGGCACCGGCATCTGCAAACATATCAATATAACGCTGGGGCTCTTCCACCATCAGATGCACTGAGTAGATAACATCGGGAAAATGCTTTTTCAGGGAACGGAGAATACCGGGACCTATGGCAAGGTTGGGAACAAAGTGGCCATCCATGACATCTATGTGGAGCATACGCAGCCCACTATCAACCAGAAGGGATACATCCCTACCTAGCTTCACAAAGTCTGCGGACAAAATAGATGGTTCTATAATGGGAACCTCTCTTCTTATCTTCTCCTTCTTTTCCTGCGTTTCCACTTCTTCTCCTCCTCCCTCTCCTTTACAACTTCCCATATCTTCAGATAACTCTCATACCTGTGGTGTGCTATTTCGCCCTTCTCCACCGCCTCTATGACTGCACAGCCCGGCTCATTTCTGTGGGTGCACCCCGGATAGGCACACAGATGCTCTCTTTCGGCTATCTCGGGAAAGCCACTGGATACATCTCTAAGGGTAATATCCTCGGGCACTTCCAGAAGTGAAAAACCGGGGGTATCCACCACATAGGTATCCCCCACCTTTATCAGTTTTGTATATGTGGTTGTATGTCTTCCCCTGCCTATCTTCTGAGAAACCTCACCAACCGACAGATTCAGCCCATACATGGCATTGATAAGGGAACTCTTACCTACGCCGGACATACCGGCAAACACGATGGTCCCCCTGTCAAGGAAACTCTTAAGATCCTCTAAACCCTCTTTCTTTTCAGCGGACACCCACATGACCGGATACCCCAGTCTCTCATAGGTAGCCATAATATCCCTTGCATTTCTCAGTTCTTCTTCGCTTAGAAGATCTATCTTATTGACAACAATGACAGGCTTAATGTGCTGATGAATAACATTCATAAGAAACAGATCCAAATAAAAGAGATAACCCTCAGGATTCTTGAAGGTATGAACGTACATTGCCTTAGATATATTGGCAACGGTGGGTCTTGCAAGGAGATTTTTACGGGGAACAACCTTCTCAACCGCATATTCCTTACCCTTAATAACCTCAGTCACCCACACATAATCACCGGGATAAATGCCGGTATCCCTCAAAACCCTCTTTCTCACATGGGCATACTTCTCCTCACCATCTATCTCTATCCATGCGTTATACCTATCCATTTTCAGTACTCGTGACAGTCTTCTGATAGTCACCTGTAAACACCTCCAAATCAACGGTTTCTCCTACCCATCTGTAAATACCCGAGCGTGGAAATTGTGCCTTAACTGTCTCCAGTTTTACACCTTCAACATATATATACTTGATCTTCCCCACCTTAAGATCTGCATCGGTGATCTTCTTCTCTGCTATAGGCAGTGGCAGTCCTACCACATATGGCACCCTCGTCTGTTTGGGTATAGAAACCGTTAGGACAACTCCCTCACCTATTGCCATATGAGAACCAGGAGGTGGATCAATGGCTTTCACCACAAACTGGCCCCCATCGGATATTTCAATGACATCCTTAATGTGAAGACCTGCATCTCTAATGGCATTGATGGCTTTCCATGCAGGCTCTCCCACCACCGCCGGCACAGTGGCTGTATTCATACCAACACTGACAAGGAGCGTCACCTTCTCTCCTTTGCCCATAAGGGTGCCGGGGACTGGTATCTGCCCTACTACATATCCCACACTGATATCCGACTGTATGCCCTTGATCTCAAATGATAGGTCTCTATCCCAGAGTTTCTTAATGGCATCGGATATATACATATCGGATACATCGGGAGCCCTCCTACCCACAGATGTACGGCTCCTGTCAGACAGCCAGTAATACATACCCAAGGCTATGGCAAGCCATATAACTGTGGCAAGAAGAAGCACATGGAGTATATACCGAAGTACTCTCCTCATCCTCTTCGCCTCCTCAGCATACCGCAGGCGGCATCTACATCTTTACCCACCGAACGCCTAACTGTCACAATAAAGCCCTTTTCTTTCAAATACTCTTGAAATGCCAGTATACGATCCTGTGGTGGCCTTTTAAAACCGGCAAATGTATCGTTATATGGTATCAGGTTAATACGCTTTACCCTGCCTTTTAACAGTGTGGCAAGTGCCTTTGCATGGGAAATGGAGTCATTAACCCCATCAAGCATGACATATTCTGCAGTTAGCCTCACCTTCCTCTGACGGGCATACTCATGTGCCATATCCAGTATTTCATCAATGGGATTATCCTTCTGAATAGGAACAAGCGATAGCCTAAGATCAGGCAGTGGTGCATGTACAGAGACGGCAAGGTGCACTTTTAGATCGCTCTCAAGCAGTTTTTCCATGCCACTTTTTATTCCAACCGTTGACAGTGTGATACGGCGGGGCGACATAGCAAATGCCTTCCTATCGGTAAAGACCTTTATAGCCTTATATACATTTTCAAAGTTCAGAAGAGGCTCACCCATGCCCATAAAGACGATACGATCCACCTCTTTCTTCATTGCCTCCATCATCCATATCTGACCTATGATCTCACCGGCACTGAGATTGCGGGAAAATCCACTAAGCCCTGTCTGACAGAACTTACAACCTACAGGACAACCGACCTGCACCGATATACATGCCGTATGCCATGTATCATCTTTACCCTCAAAGTTCATATAAACAGCCTCAACAAGTTCACCATCTACCTTTGACCTGAGAAGATATTTCACGCTATCGGTGCCCTCTGATGCATCAACAATATCAAAAGGCACAAGATAAAAGTTATCAGAAAGATATTCCCTAAGATCCTTAGGTATATTGGACATCTCATCAAACGACTGAACAAACTTATCATATAGCCAGTTCCATATCTGACTGGCTCTATATTGCTGAAAACCAGCCTTCATAAGTTTCTGCTTCAGTTCATCTATGGACAGGTCCATAATAAGCCTCTTTTTCTCCACCACCTATTTCCTCCTTATATAAGTGATAATATCCAGTGGTAGTCTGAGAATCATAAACAGAGAAAAGGGATAAAAACGGACTGAGTAAAGCATGTTTTCCTCACTTTCAGACATCTCGCAGTTTTGGGTGCAGAGAACAAGTGCCCTAATATAACCATCGGTATCCCAGTAGCTTATAACAAGCACCACCATAAGAATGGCAAAAAGAGCCCATGCCACCCCCCATCCCTTCCATAAAAGCCAGAAGACAGGCAAAAACATCAAAATCCATTTTGCAATTATCTCAAGCCACCTTCGCAGAGGGACAAACCACTCATCGGAAATGTGCTGAAGAACCCTTCCTACGATAAAAAGTGTCATAATCTTTGAAGAGATAGGCCCCCCCTTTGTCACATATCGTCTATTTATCAGCAGAACTCTACCAGCGCCCTCGTAATAAAAAAGCGGTGGAACCTTGTTTTTTACCACCACAGTTATAAAAGGAGATAGGAGATAAGACACATCAACATTAAAAGATATCTCCTCCTCACGAATGCGAAAGACACTACCATGCCACGCATACCATACAACCACCCATAGCAGGTAGATAGTTATGACAAGATATAAAGTATCCTTCATATCTAAGACCAACGCTCTCCTACCTCCGGTCTATAACCCCTTATGAAGGCCCCACTGTCTATAGTTTTCTTACCTTCAGGCTTGAGCTCTGCCGGCACATATACACCCTTTCCTGTCTTTATACCAAAGCGCTCTTTTCCGGTAAATACAATCTGTGAAGGTTCACCATCATAATCACCAGAGACACATTCCCCATAGAGTATTTTTACCCTTTTTCCACGAAATACAGCGTAGGCACCGGGCACATCGGCAAGGGCACGGACGAGTCTGTCAATCTCCTCACATGGAGAGGAGAAGTTTATATGAAATTTCTCCTTTTCAAACATCGGGGCATACAAAGGCTCCCCCTCCTGTGGCTTTGGTTGTATCTTTCCCTCCATAAAGAGTGGTATAAACTCCTGCCACAGGGAAATAACCTCATGGGCAAGTTTTTCCTCAAGCTGTGTTGCCTTCTCCCTACCAGTAAGAGGAGTCTCCTTCTGATAAAGGATATCTCCTGCATCTATTTCCTTAGAAAGTTTATGAAATGTAATACCCGATACCATATCCCCTGCATATATCGTCCACTGAATAGGAGCAGGACCCCTCCAACGGGGAAGAAGAGAGGGGTGTATATTTACCATAGGTGGAACATCTACTCCCGCATAAAAATAAGAGGGAATATAAATGCCGTAGTCTATAACGGCGGAGACATCTATGTCAAACTCTTTATACTGAGAAAGGAGATCGCGGTTCAGTTTATCTGCCTTTTTCACTGGCACACCATAAGCCTCCACAACAGACGCCACGGGGGTAGGAAGCATCTTCATACCGCGCCCCTTTTTCTTGTCTGTCTTTGTAAAGAGAATGGCAAGTTCACCACGCTTAAGAAGGTATTCTACTAAAGGTACACCAAATTCACCACTGGCAAATACGGCAACCTTCACCTGAGAACCCCCTTCTCTTTCAGAAGAGATACCACAGTGGGATACTTAAATGCAAAGGGTTTGACATCCACCCTGCTCCAGTCTTCAATCTTATCCACAAATAGAGCACCATCAAGGTGATCCATCTCATGCTGAACAACACGAGCAGGGAAACCCTCAAACCTTTCTTTCTTCTTTTTCCCCTTAATATCCTGATACTCCACAACAATCCACTTGTAGCGACGAACGGGACCATAAACTCCCGGAACACTAAGACACCCCTCTTCTTCCACCTCTGTCTCCTCTGAATAAGCCACTATTTTAGGATTTGCCATAACACCACTACGTTCTCCAATGTCATACACCAATACGGCAAGGGGAACCCCTATCTGCGGTGCGGCAAGCCCTACACCACCGGTCTCTCCCCCCTCATACATGGCCTTAAACATCCGAGCGGTTAGTTTCCTAAAATCCTCATCGAATCTCGCAACCTTCTGTGCCTTCTGTCTTAGCACAGGATCACCTATAACAACAATATCCAACATTTATCACCTCGCTACTAAGTATATGGAAAAGATTCCAAGTGTAAATCCAACGGTGGCACCCGCCACAACCTGCCCCCATGTGTGGACCCTCTTATAAACACGAGACCATCCTATAAAAACTGTCATAATAAGAGCAAATATACCTGCAACGGCATTATAGTGGAATATGAAGGCAGAAAACAGCCCCATGGAAAAACCGTGAAAGGATATTTTCCACTTAAGATTAATTGCTCCACATATCAACACTCCAAGCATAACAGACATGACAACTGCGTGGAGCATAGAATACTGGGGTAGTTTGGCAGGTGCAATAAGCCACAAGAGAATATAACCGATGAGAGATGCCAGATAGGGCAGATACCTATCTTCCCTCTCCACAATATCCAGGTTGGGAAGATTCTTTCTTATCTTTACCCAAAGTGCGGCTGCAAAGAGTATAGATCCCACAAACAATGTTGTCCACAGAAAAAAGAGAAATACATCTTTAGCAGGGTATCCTTCCATGTATGAGACAAAAAAATAAATCAAGGTAATAACAATAAGTGGGTTGCCTATATCAGAAAGAACCTGAGCAACCATACCCAAGTATTTCTCGTTATACACTCTTTTACCATTACCCATTTTCAGTTCCATAGCATAAAGATTATACTATTATAAGTGTAATACTAAGGG
>Ga0256831_1000681_pt1 | contig 17851 bp, 18 predicted proteins | sample 132544metaG_FD_189087 | JGI IMG/M metagenome (GOLD analysis project Ga0256831, IMG submission 189087) | Hydrothermal vent microbial communities from Lau Basin, Pacific Ocean - 132-544 | ecosystem: Environmental > Aquatic > Marine > Hydrothermal vents | place: Pacific Ocean: Lau Basin | collected...
GTCCATAAAGGAGTTATGGTTTTAAAAGTTACTTTTATCTCTTTCACAAAAAGCCTTTGAGCATTTTTTTAATTATAACAAAAAAAATCAAATCTCCCCTCTTAATTGATATGTAATATCCCCTGCTCCAAAACCGATAATTAAACCTTTATCATAATTTTTAATAACATTTCCAAACTCATCAGTTAACATAATATTTTTACTCTTTGAGATTATGCGGTTTGCAAAGATTGGGTTATATTTTTTAAAATGTTTTTTAAAATCAATATCAACCTTCTCTTCTCCAGCTGCCCATACTGGAAGTATTACCAGCTCATCAACTCCCTCAAAACATTTTATAAACCCATCAAGATTATCAATAGTCCTAGAATATTTATGAGGTTGCCAAATAGCTATAATTTTATCTATTCCGTTTAATTTAGCAAAAAGTTTTGCAGAGTTTAGTGTAGCTTTTATCTCAGTTGGATGGTGTCCATAATCATCTATTAACGTAAAATTCTCTTCATTTTGTAAAATATCAAATCTTTTTTTAATGCCTTTGTAGTTTTTTATATTTTTGGAGATTTTCTCAAGTGACATAAATTCATTTGCTGCTTCTATTGCAAGAAGCGCATCAAGTACTAAATGCTCTCCAAATCCATATACTTCAAACTCATAACCTTTATATTCAAAAATAGTTTTTGGCTGGTTATCTCTTATTTCATATCTTATATTTTTAGCTTCTTTAATAAAAACTTTTTTCATAGGCAAATCAAGTTTTTTAATAAAATCATCATCTCCATTTACTACTCTAATTTTAGCCTTTTTTAAAAATTCTTCATAATGAGAATAAAATTTATCCAAATTATGATTATAAAATTCCATATGCTCTGGCTCTGTATTTGTAACTACTGCAATAAAAGGATTAGAATCTATAAAACTTCCATCACTCTCATCTGCTTCAAAAACCATCAATTCACTCTCACTAACCCTTGCATTTGAATTAAATTCTTTACTCTCAGCTCCAATTAGCGCATTTGCATCATCTAAAATAGAAGATAAAATTGCAGTTGTAGTAGATTTGCCATGAGCGCCACAAACTGAAATGACTTTTTTATCTTTAAGTAAAATTGGCAAAAATTCTCTTCTTGAATATGTTTTTATATTCTTTTTTTTAGCTCCAACTCTTTCTGGATTGTTTTCTTTTGCTACTGCAGTATAAATAACTAAATCAATATCATCAGTTATATTTTCTTCTTTTTGAGGGATAAAGACTTTTATCCCCTCTTTTCTTAATTTTTCTAACAAAGCAGTGTTTTTAATATCACTGCCTTGAACGTTAAAACCTTTTTGATTCAAATATCTAGCAATTGCACTAAGACCTATGCCACCAACACCAATAAAATGAATTTTATTTTGCATCTTTTGCATATTCTTCTTGAAATTGTTTTTTGTGTTTTATTATCAGTGCATCTATTTCATCTTTAAAATCAACAAAAAAATCATTTTTATAAGTTTTATTAGTATTTACATATTTTTCAAAAAACTCATCTACACTAAGTCCTTCTAACATTCCAACAACAAACATAGAAAACATCTCTTTTAATTTTTCATCTTTTACAAGATAAAGCATATCATATCCAAGCTGTTTTGCTTCTTCTATCTCACCCTCAGCCCAAAGCTCAAGCATATATTCAAACATTGCTCTAATCACTGCTTTATCAACTGGATTATTTACATCTAAAAATTCATTTTTTTCAAATTTTTTATTAATTATTTCAATTGCATCTTTCAAAATATCTCTAAAAATTTCTTCAATTTTTTCATCTTGATTTTTGTGCAATGCTTTTTCAAGCTCTTTATATTTTTCTACTATATTCATAATAACTCCTTTATAATTTTTAATGCTTTTTTTGTTTTTTCCTCATCATATACTAGTGCAATTCTTACATAACCTTCACCAATGCCACCTCTTCCCATAAATCTACCTGGCATTACTTTTACGCCTCTTTTGTAAGCCTCTTTAGTAAATTCTAAATCATCTTTTACTTCTAACCAAATATAAAAAGTTGCTTTTGGAGTTTCTATACCCAATATCTCTTTTGCAATTTCAAAATTTCTTTTGTATTTTTCTCTAAAAACCTCTACATGCTCTTCATCGCTCCATGCTCTAGCAGCTGCATATTGCAAAGGAAGAGATATAGCACATCCTACATAAGTTCTAAATTGAAGATAATTTTTTAAAATTTCACTATCTCCTGCTATAAATCCGCTTCTAAGTCCTGGGGCTGAGCTTCTTTTTGAGATTGAATTAATTGCTAAGATATTTTTAAAATTTTTATTTCCTACTTTAAGACTTGCTTCAAGAATACTTGCAGGTTTTTCATCAAAATAAATCTCACTATAACACTCATCATTTAATATCACAACATCATTTTTAAGAGCATAATCTACCCACTCACACAATTCATCCAAACTCATTACACTAGCTGTTGGATTATTTGGAGAGTTTAAAATAATAAAATCTTCATCTCCATCAAGCTGGTTAAGATTATTTTTAAAATTATTTTCTTTAAGTAAAGGCATATAATTGATTTTAGCACCAGCGGCAATTGCCGCACCTTCATATATTTGATAAAAAGGATTTGGAAAAGCCATTTTTTTAGGTTTTAGAAACAAAGGAAAATTAAATAAAACTTCTCTTGTCCCATAAGTTGGCAAAAGCTCATTTTCTTTAAGCTCTACTCCAAATCTTCTTTTTACAAATTCTCTTTGGGAATTTTTAAGTATCTCCTCACCTGCAGTCTTTGGATATTTATTAAGAAGATGAGTATTTTTACATAGCTCTTCTTGGATAAATTTAGGAGTTTCAAATTGAGGCTCTCCTATTGTCAAAGAGATAACCTCATCTGGATGAGGTATATTTTTTAATAATTCATTTAACTTTTCAAAAGGATATTTCTCAAACATCAATCCTCCACTAATGCAAGCTCAATTTTAAAGCCACTTTGAGATAATACTTTAACTTTTATTTTTTGACCTTCTTCAAAATCATCTAAACTTTTTCCATTCATTTTACTTATATGCAAAAGCCCCTCAACATCAGGCGCTATTTCTACAAACATTCCAAAAGGCACCTTTCTTTTAATTACACCCTCTAAAATAGTACCCGGCTCAAATTCTGGAATTTTTGGAGTATCATCTTTACAAACTACATTTAAAATATAATCTTTTGCTTCTTGCATCTTTTCTTCATCTTTACCAAAAATCTTAACTTTTCCTGTTTCTCTATCTAAATCAATTGAAATACCAAATTTAGCAATAATCTCTTTTACAGTCTTACCAGCAGTTCCAATAATATCAATGATTTTATCTGGCTCAACTTTAAAACTTAAAACTTTTGGCAATACATCTTCATTATATTTAATCTTACTTGCGGCATTTTCCATTTTTTCTAATATAAATGCCCTAGCTTCTCTTGCTTGATATAAAGCTTCTTTTAAAATTTCAAGTTTAATTCCTCCAAGTTTTATATCCATTTGCATTGCAGTAATTCCATCAAAAGTTCCAGCTACTTTAAAATCCATATCTCCATCATGGTCTTCAAGTCCCATAATATCAGTTAAAATTGCATATTTTTCACCCTCACTTACCATTCCCATAGCAATTCCAGCTGCAAGTTTTAAAAGTGGCACTTTTGCAGCTTTAAGCGCTAAAGATGCTGCACAAACAGTTGCCATTGAGCTACTTCCGTTACTCTCAAGTATCTCACTTACAACTCTTACAGTCTCATCAAATTCAGGGTCAATTAAAGGCTCAATTGCTTTTTTAGCCAAATATCCATGTCCAAGCTCACGTCTGCTTGGAGGTCCAAGTCTCTCAGCTTCACCTACTGCAAAAGCTGGGAAATTATAATGGAGCATAAATTTTTCAAGTTTTTCTTCTTTATCAGTTAAATGAGAATAAACTTGAGCATCCATATCTCCACCACGCGTAGCAACTGCAAGCGCTTGAGTTTGACCTCTTGTAAATAAACAGCTTCCATGAGCTCTTGGAAGAAGATTTGTCTCAATTGTAATTGGTCTAATCTCATCAAGTTTTCTACCATCTGCTCTAATTCCTTCATATAAAATCATACCTCTTACTATTTCTCTTTTTACTTCTTTTACTGCTTTTAAAATGATTTCAAAATTCTCTTCTTCTCCTAAAGCTTTAGCAATTTTTCTTGCAAATTGCTTTAAGAGATAATCTCTTTCACTTTTACTTAAATGTTTAATAATTTCTCTAAGCTCATCAATATATTTTTCTTTTATTAATTTAATATAAGGAGTTAAATCAACTTCTTTTCTCTCTTCATAATTAATTTTTTCTTTTACAAAGTCTTTAAGTGCATTTTCATAAATTTCTGCACCTTTTTTAATATGCTCTTGAGCGATTTTAAGTATTTCAATTAACTCATCTTCTGTAATTTCATTTGTTTTATATTTCACAATAGTATTCTCAACCGGTGCCCCATCAAGCAATACATCATCTACTGGGATAATCTCAATCTCTTCTTGCCCTTGAGAAGCATATTCTATCATTAAAAGCTCATCTTTAGTACCTGTAACAAATAAATTAAAATCTCCTCTCTCAAGCTCAGATAAAGTTGGATTTACAATAATTTCTCCATCTACTCTTGTAATTCTTACGCCATGAACCATTTTAGCAAACGGAAGAGAGCTTAAATACATACATGCCGCTGCTGCATTCATAGCAGCAACTTGCAAATCACTCTCCTCATCAGCACTAAGTGCCATAATCGTAAGAATTGTATTATATCCGTAGTCTTTTGGGAAAAGCGGTCTTAGGCTTCTATCTACAATTCTAGCAGTTAAAGTTTCAAAATCTCCCGGTTTTTGCTCTCTTTTAACAAATCCTGCTGGAATTTTTCCAACAGCATAAGCTCTTTCTACATATTGTACAGCAAGTGGTACAAAATCTTCTTCTACCATCTCTTCTGGATTATAAGTAAGAGCAGCTAACATTACTGTATTGCCTTCTTGCCACCATACAGCACTATCAGCCTGTCTTGCAACTTTATTTAATAAAAGTTTTTGCTCTTTATCATTTATTTTTAACTTAACTTCACAACTCATTCATTCTCCTTAAAATAAAAATCTATTGATACAAAATCTTCAATCTCTTTTACAAAAAAAGTATTATCTGCAAGTTTTTGTACCATTTCAGCTGTTTCTTTTGCAATTATAGGCATTGCCACATTAATCGTGGCAGCTTTTTGAGAGATGCAACTTTTTATAGCACACATTACTCTAAGCCCTGTATTTGCACCCTCATCTACTAATAAAACATTTTTATCCTTAATTGAAATTATACCCTCTCCTGCTCGTAATTGGTATAAATCTTTTAAAATTTTTTCTTCATAAACTCTTTCAATTTCGCTAAAAAGATAATCATCATTAATTTCAAAACTATTTACTAACTCATCTATTATTATATAATCTTTTGTCTCACTAATTGCAGCAATTGAAGTTTGTTTATTAATAGGAGATTTTACTTTTTCAATAAATAAAAAATCTCCTTCTAAAAACCCGCATCTAAGCCCAATTTCTCTTGCATAAAAAATTCCTCTTTTACTAATTGAGAGAACAATATTATCTTTTATTAAATCTCTATCTAAAATATCTAATAATGCATTTAGCGCTTCTTGTCTGTTTTTAAACATTTTATACCTTAAATTTTTTTATATACTCGTAAGGAAATTGCTTTATTATTTCTTCTTCAGTAAATAAAAATTTATAGTTTTCAATATATTTTTTTAAAACTTTATAAGCCCAATTAATCTCTTGCATCTTTTCATTATCTCCATTTAAATCAGTATGATATTTTTTAGATAATTTTCTATACTTTTTTTTAATATCATTTAAAGAGCTTAAAGGTTTAATATCCATTATTTCACAAGCTTTTTTTACATCATCTATTTTAATAGTGATGTGGCACCTCCACTTATTAATGTTTTTAAATCATTATCTCTAAATTTAACTCCAACTCCTAAGAAAAACTGCCTTGCATCAGAATTAATTAAATTATCAACTCCCGCAATAAACTCAAGATGTTTTAGGTATAAATATCTAGCTTTTAAATCAATATGAGGATTATCCCCTCTATAATCATTTTCTCCATTAAAATCATAAATATCAGCACTTAGTTTTATTCTATCTTTATTGATAAAATAATCAACTCCTATACCGCCAGTACTCTCGATAATTCCACCTCTTAGTAAAACGTTATTATATCTTTTTCCAAGCTCTGCATTAAAATAAATTTTACTATTTTCTTCTTCAGCTAGCTTTTTAGTTGAATAATCTTCTTTTGAAGTTACTCCAAAAATATAATATTTTGTAGGATTTGGAATATAAGCTATATTAGCCGTTGTTTTAAAATATCCATCTTTTGATAAATAATTACTATAAACATCTACATCAATTTGAGATTTATTAATTGATGAAAGAAAATCATCAATCTTTTTGAAACTATTACTTCCATTATCAAAGAAATTTTTTGCAGAAGTTATAGTAGCTTTTATACTATTTTTATTCTCAACCAATAAATCATTAGCATTTTCTCCAAGCTTTATATACTCATCTGCAAGTTTTTTTAGTTTTTCATGCAATGTATTGCTAATATTATTGAGTTTTGTCATTAAAATATCAGTTTTATCTAAAATTATAGGCACTTTTTTCTTAATTATATTTCCAATATCTTTATAAGTTAAAACTAAAGAATTTGCATTATCTAAAAGAGTAGGTAATTTATTATTAGTTACTTTTAAGATATCTTTTAATTCTTTTGAAGCATCTTTTATATTAGAAATTGTAAGCTTAATATTTTTCATAGTCTCTGTATCAAGAGTGGTATTTAATTTGTTTATTAACACTTTAATATCATTAACAGCAGAATTAATATTATTCATTACATCTTCCATTGATGCAGTTTTTAGATATTTTTTAATAACATCTCCTGGTTTATAATACTCATGAGAATTTGAAGGAATTATTTTTAAGTATTTTCCACCAAGTACATTATCTTGAGCCACTGCTACCATAGAGCCTTTTGGAACTTTTACATTTTTATTAATTAAAAGAGTTAGCCAAACTGCATTGTCTTTTAACTGCATATCTTTTATTATACCAATTTTAACTCCTCTCATTTTTACACGAGACTTTTTAGCAAGCCCGCTAGCATCATCAACTAAAGCATATAACTTATAGCCTTTTTCTTTAAAATCTTCTAATGTTTTTACCTGAAAAGTCAAATAAAGTATAGCGATTATAGAAATCAATACAAAAATTCCTACTTTTACTTCATTTCTCATTATCTTCCTTATCTAAATAAAATTGATTGTTTCAAACCACCTATTGGGTAAAAATTCACATAAAAACTTAAAATATAATCTACGTTATAAGATATTCCACTCTCTTTTAAAACAGGTGTTAAAGCTTTTTTGAAACTAAAATCATACTGCCAACATTTTTTATTTAAACTAACTCCTGCTAACCAAAATTTTGGGTACTTATTTATAATATCATAATTATACTCAAAATATAGTTTTTTGTATTTGTTAATTTGTTTATTAAATTTTAAATCAATACTTTTAATAATAGGAGAGTATTGATAAATATGTGAAATACTAAAAGTATCATTATTTAAAAATGTATATTGAAGACTAAAAGCATTATAGATAGGTTTTTTTAAATTCCAATCAAATTTGTTTGTATCGCTAATATTTAATCTATCGATACTAAAATTAATCTGATTTTCCATAGGCTCGGAAGTTTTGTTTTCAATATTATAAAATTGATGAAAAGTATGCTCTAAATATAAATTTTTAGTTTTTAATATTTGATATAAATTAAAAGAAACTGAATTTTGAATAGAAGTTAAATTTATAATATCAGCCCTTTTTTTAATTTTACTAAAATTTTTTACATTAAAAGTAATCTCAGGAGATACCACATGTAAAAAATTATTATTATATTTTGTAAAAGAAGACAAAAATTTAAATTGCGTATACGCATCAATACTATAACTTGGAGCAGTAGAAGAGTTATAAAAATTTCCATGCTCTCCTTTAAAAATTTCGCTAATTTTTAAATTTAGATAATTATTAAACAAACTAAAATTTAACGCTATTGGCAAATTAAAAGAATTTATAAAATATCTTTTAGAGCCTTGAGAGTAATAATTATAAAAATTATAATCAAAAGAAGTTATTAACAATCTTTTATTTTCAAATACATGATAATTTAGCTGAGGCAAAACTTGCAATGTATTTTCATTATTTAAAACGGATGTATCTATAAAATATCTGTTATAAATACCAAAAACAGAAGTTAAAAAGTTTTTTACATAATTGATTTTAGAAGTAATTATTTTGTCTGTAAGATAAGCTGTGTTAAACCTATAATTAGTAGGATTTAAATAAAAATAATCCACATCATTTGCATATTTTAAATCAACATATAACTTATCTCCTCCAAAAACTTTATCTCTTTTATAATTAAATTCATACCCAAAATGTTTTTTATGAGCTAAATTATATTTTTCATAATATTTATCGTAATCTATAAAAACTCCTCCTTTAATAATTCCAAACGAATAAGGAGAGTCTACAAATCTAAACTGAGAATAAACTCCTCTTCCTCTAAAAGTTCTAATAGTAGGAGTTATTTCCAAATCACTTCTTATAGAAGTTACAAAATATATAGGTTGTGAATATAAAAAGCCTTCTTTTGTAGAAAAGCCTATATAAGGTCTAAGAAGTCCACTTTTTCGTTTTTTATTTAAAGAATTAAAAAAAAATGGAAAATAAAATACAGGAGTGCGGTGTATATATAAAGTAATATTGTAAAGTTTTAGATATTTGTTTTTTTTATTAAAACTCCCCTTTTTAACAAACAAATACCAATCAGGCTTTTTTACACAACAGCTACTAAATATCGCATTTTTAAATATTAAAATATTTTTATTTTTTAAAATTGCATCTTTAGCCTTAAACCAAATACCAAGCTCTTTATCATAATAAAAAGAGTATCCTAACGTTATATTTTTAGAAGTAACTATTTTTACTTTATCTGATTTTAAAGTACCATTTTTATAAAAAATAATTACATCACCACTAAAAATTGCAGTATGTTTATTTTTTATAATGGCTTTTTTAGATTGAATGAAAAACTCATCATTATAGATTAAATAAGGATTGTTTAAAATAATTGTTTTATTTACCTCTTTTGCAGATGTAGCATAAATTTTTACTATATCTGCAAACGAAAAAACAGCAAATAAAAAAAGACTAATTATCTTCAACAACAACACATCTCCCAACTATATCATGCAAAGCCCTATTATATTTATCAAACAATGCAATCATCATACCAGCATACAAAAACATTTCATCAAAATTTCTAAATATACTTCTTATAAAGCTTCTTAAATGATTTGGAGTTTGCAATGTCTCCATATCTACACATTTTATTTTTACTATCATTTTCCCAATAGTTTTACCATAAAGAGCTATAAAAATATAATGATAAATAGTATATGCAATAAAGATATAAATAAAAATCTTATCTGTGATAATCATATATTCTTGCATAGTCTTTGCATTTTTAAAAGCATCAAAAAAAGCAAAAAAAATCAAAAAAGAGATTAAAAACTCATCAATCATCATAGCAATTGCTCTTTTTGAAATTGATGCTATTTTTAAATTTTCTAACTTATTTTCCATTAGATTGCCTTATAGCCTGATAAGCTATATCTTTTCTATATTTTTTACCATCAAAATGCACTTTATCAACAATTTTATATGCCTCATCTCTTGCTTCTTTTACATCTTTACCAAATCCAACACATACTAAAACTCTCCCACCTGTAGCATAAAGCTTACCATCAATTTTTTTAACTCCTGCAAATGCAATATATCCATTACAATCACTCAAATCATCAATACTAATCTCAGCTGGCTCGCTGCTAGAATATGGATAGTTTTTGCTAGCACAAACAACCCCTACTGCTACCATATCTTTTGTTTTTACATCAATTTTATCAAGCTCTCCTTTTGCACCATTATAAAACATATCAAATAAAGAGCTATCAATTAAAGGCATAAGCTCTTCGCACTCAGGGTCCCCAAATCTTACATTATATTCAAGCACATAAGGCTCATTATCTACTATCATAAGCCCTAAAAATAAAACTCCCTCATACGGGCTTCCTTCTTCTTGCATTCCTTTTAGAGTTGGTTTAATTATTTTTTCTTTTACTTTTTCATAAATCTCAGGTGTAGCAAGTGGAGTTGGAGCATAGGCTCCCATACCTCCAGTATTTGGTCCTTTATCTCCATCAAGAAGTCTTTTGTGGTCTTGCGCTGCAGGAAGCAGTACAAAATCTTTTCCATCACAAATAGCAAACATACTAAGCTCAAATCCATCTAAAAACTCTTCTACAATAACTCTTTTTCCAGCCTCCCCAAAAGCTTTTCCACTTAGCATCTCTTCTACTGCTTTTTTAGCATCTTCTTTACTCTCAGCTATAATTACCCCTTTTCCAGCACATAGCCCATCAGCTTTTACAACAATTGGAAGCTTATCCATCTTATCTATAAATTCAAAAGCTTTTTCTTTATCACTTGTTTCAATATATTTTGCAGTAGGAATGTTATATTTTTTAAGAAAATTTTTCATATAAACTTTGCTACCCTCTAATCTTGCAGCATCTTTACTTGGTCCAAAAATTGTTAAGCCATGCTTTTTAAAAATATCTACAATTCCTTCAACTAAAGGAGCTTCTGGTCCTACTATTGTTAAATCAATATTATTCTCTTTTGCCCATTTTGCTAACTCTTCAAAATCACTAATATCAATATTTGTTGCAAATTCCTCAGTTGCTCCATTTCCAGGCGCATAGAAAACTTCAGCCTCATCTTTTAGGAAATACCCAATTGAATATTCTCTTCCACCACTTCCTACAATTAACACTTTTTTCATCTTCGCCCTTTTTGCAAAATTATATCTTAATTACTTAGCTTATTTCCAGTAATTAATGCATATAACCACGGCCAAATAAGAAATAAAATAACTACTATCGCAATTATCACATAAGAAATTTTAGGTTTTGCTCTATCTTTAATACATTCAATATCATTGTTGCAATAATCAATATCTCTTGAGAGTTTATTCAAATATAAAAAATAATAACAAAACCCACTTAGCAAAGAATTAGTAATAATAATCCCTAATAAAACTATTATTGGATGCATTTTTGCATATGCTAGAATATAACCAACCATTAAAGAAAATATCAAAACTCCAAATGCTTCTGTTGTCATTCTTCTATACAAAAGATAAAACCATCCAAAGATAAATGCATACAAATTAAATTTAACTCTGCATTTTCCAAGACCCTCATCATTCATAATCTCTTCAAAAATTTCTTCATCTTTTTTAGTTAGCTTATAGTAGCTATTTTTTAAAATATTCATATATTTTTGCTTCATCTTCTACCTTTAATAAAAACATTGTAATAATCCCAAATTGCTAAGAATAAAAATCCAATAACTGGAGATAAAAATAAAGCAATAAGCCCAAAAATCCACATATTATAACCAAGCCTATATGCAAAATAAGCTACAATAGTAGCTAAAACCACATAATTTATTAAAAACCAAATTCCCATTAACTGCCTTTTTAGCTAAAATTATATTAAAAAAGGCATTAAATGAAAATAAAAGTTCCTAAAAGTTTTGATTTAAATGTCAAAAATTCTGAAAGCGTAGGAAAAATAGCAGCAGCTGCAAAAAATGGCGGGGTTGAGTATGCACTAATGATACCTACAATAAAACCTATTTATGATAAATTACATCTTGCATACAATTTAAAAAGAGCAAATGAAGAGAATTTTAATCTATTTGTAGCAATTGAAGGGATACATGATAATAAACTCTCAGAAATTTCTATTCTTAAAAATAAAGGCGCAAGTGCCATTTATATAAACTCTGATGAAGATATGAATTTAATAAAAAGAGTTTTTGAGTATGCAGAATTTTTAAATATTCCTATATTTATTAATGCAAACAATAAAGCTTTAAGCAATGGAGTTATGAATGATTCACCTACTGCTTATTCTCTTGGGCTTAATGGCATTGCTAATTATGCAGAATCAATTGAAGTTGCAAAGATTTTAGAATTATCAAGACATTTTAATGCAAAGATAATCTTTCAAAGTATTACTACAAAAGAATCTATTGAAATTTTAAAAAACAGAGCTAAAAATGTTTTTGTTGATGTATGTATAGATAATTTATATTTTTGTGATGAGGATATAGGAGAATTTAACACTCTTTTTAAAACTTTTCCGCCTCTTAGAAGCAAAGAAGATAAAAATGCCTTGCTTAAAGCATGTGAGAATGGAATAGTTGATTTTATCTCATCTAATCATATAGCAGCCACAAATAAAGATGTGCCATTTGAAGAGGCTGATTATGGTATAAGCAAGTTAGATATATTCACTCAATTAGCCTATTCTCTACCTTTGCCTACTAAAACTATTACTAAATTAATCTCTACAAATCCTGCAAAACTATTTAATATTGAAATTGATGAATTTGTAGAAATAGAATTTGGAGAATTTGAAGTTGATACAGCTAACTTTAAAAGCAAATCAAAATTAACTCCGTATAAAACATTAAAAGCAAGACTAGTTTAGTCTTCTTCACTCAACTTATTTTCTTTACTTTCAATAAAAAATCTGCTATAATATATTAAAGTTTTAAGGAGGGGAAAAATGAAATATTATGAGCCACTTGGAGATGGTAAAATCAAATGCCTCCTTTGCCGTCACCATTGTATACTTAAAGAGGGTCAAGTAGGCATTTGTGGTATAAATATGAATAAAGATGGAAAACTTGTTAACTTAGCTTATGGACATCCAGCAAGCATAAATGTAGACCCAATTGAAAAAAAACCACTTTTTCACTTTTTACCAGGTACAGCAGTTTTGAGTTTTGGAACTGTTGGATGTAATTTTAGGTGTCCATTTTGCCAAAACTGGCAAATATCTCAAAATCATAACGTAGATACATCTATTTATGTACCACCTGAGAAAATGGTGGAGCTTGCACTTGAATATAAGTGCAAATCTATTGCTTATACTTATAATGAGCCAAGTGTTTTTTATCCATATGCTAGAGATGTAGGAATTTTAGCCAAACAAAAAGGATTAAAAAACGTATTTGTAACAGATGGATATGAGAGCGTATATGAAATTGAAGATATGAAAAATTGGGTAGATGCTTGTAATGTGGATTTAAAAAGCTTTAATAAAGAATATTATAAAAAAGTATTAAAAGCCAACTTAGATTATGTGCTTGATACTATTAAAAGATTGCATGAAAACGGAATTTGGCAAGAAATCACAACTCTTATAGTACCAGGCGATAACGATAGTGAAGAAGAATTAACTAAAATTGCTGAATTTATTGCAAGTGTGGGTACTGAAATCCCATGGCACATATCAAGATTTCATCCAGATTATAAAGTTACCAATAAACCTCCAACACCAATGGAGACTATGTTTAAAGCATATGAAATTGGTAAAAAAGCAGGGCTTAAATATGTATATCTTGGAAATGTGCCAATTCCAGTAATTACTTATTGTCCAAAATGCAATGAAGAGTTAATAGTTAGAAGCATATATAAAGTAGAAAAAAATATCTTAAAAATTGATGAAGATGGTAAAGCACATTGTCCAAAATGTAATGAAATCATTGAAGGAGTTTGGAAATGAGAAGAGCAGTAGTAAAAGAGTGGTATGGTGGAACTTGTGAAGCAGTAGAAAATTTTATAGCTCATTTTAATAAAATACTAGATGAAAATGTAGACCCTAATAAAGCAAAAGAGATATTCTCTCTTAAACCAAAAGCATTAATAGTACCTCATGCGGGGTGGATGTATAGTGGATTTACAGCAAATTTAGCATATAGAATTGCTAGTAATACAAAACCAAAAAGAGTAGTAGTAATTGGTCCATCTCATAGAGTACCATTTAGAGGTATTTCTACTACATTAGAAGATGTATATGAAACACCTTGTGGGTTTTTGCCAATAGATAGGGAATTTGCAAAAGAATTAATAGAAAAATTTGGTGTTTTAAATCTTGAAGAAGTGCATCAAGAGCATTCAACAGAAGTGCAAATGCCATTTATTTATCACTATTTTGGAGAAATTCCTGTAGTTGAGCTTATTTATGGAGATTATGAGCCAGAAAAACTCAAAGATATAATTGAATATGCGCTAAATGACAATTCATTAGTGGTAATATCAAGCGATTTAAGCCATTATTATGATTTAAAAACAGCAAATGCCCTAGATTATAACTGCCTACAAGCAGTACAAGATTTAGACTTAAATGCACTTGAGAGATGCGAAGCATGCGGTAAAATAGGAATTGCTGGTATGATTATGGCAGCAAGAGAGATGAATTTAACTCCACTTATCGTAGATTATAGAACAAGTGCAGATGTAAGTGGAGATACTTCAAATGTAGTTGGATATATGAGTGCAATATTTATCTAATTTATGATATAATAACAAAAACTTCCAACTAAGGAGGTGCTAGATGGCAAGAGGAAAATTCAAAATGAAAAGAAAAAGAAGAAGAGTTTTATACTCTAAATAAACTCTTCTATCTTATCTTATTCTTCCCATCTTTTTTAGCTTCGTACATTTTTTTATCTGCTGTTTTTATTAATTCATCATAAGTTTTAATTTTAGGAAAAGATGCTATACCAATACTTGCACTAACTTCATATTCTCTAAATACAAAATTTATCTCTTTTTGAATCTTTTCTAACATATGTTTAGCGCATTTTTCATCACAATCTATTATTGCTACTACAAATTCATCTCCCCCAAATCTTGCTATAATATCTTTACCTTTTAGATTGCTTTTTAATATTTTTGCTGTTTTTATTAATACCTCATCTCCTTTATTATGCCCAAACGTATCATTAACATATTTAAAATTATCTAAATCTATAAATGCTATAGAAAAAGGAGTGTTTGTTTTTATAAGCTCATTTATCTTTTTTTTAAAAAAACTTCTATTATAAACTCCTGTTAGTAAATCATGAGTGCTTTTATATTCTGCTTCTTTTAATAACTCCTCTTTTACTTTAACCATTTCATCATACTTACTACTAACTTCATCTAAAATATTTAATAAAATTTGAAGTTTTATATCCATTACTTCTCCTTAATAGCCACAATTAAAGAAGATTGATTATACAGTTTTGGTTTTTGATGTTTATAATCAGGACCAATTTCTCCAAAAGTAGTAAATCCAAATACAGGAGCATTTAAAATTTCTGCATAAATTTCACTTTCTTTAGATTTTAATTCCCCTAATACAAACTCTCTTGCATTAGAAACAAAATTAAAAACTAAATCCGGAGAAATTTTTCTTTTTAAATTTAAAGCTACTTTCTTATCTTCTTCTAAAAGTATTTCAGCAGTTGCAAATGATAATTTAACTTTAGAATCTCTTTTAATATTTCCAAAAAATTCAGTATAAAAATTCTCTTTTATACTTTTAAAAGTTCTCACTACATCTACTATTCCAGTGTTATCAGAAATAACTAACAAAGGAGAATACCATAAATTTTCTATTTTACCATTAGTATTTTTTAAAAGTTTTTTAGTAAGCAAAGAAGCATCTTCATAATCAATAACATATAATTTATTTTTCAAAGAAACATTAATTTTATAAGTAGGTCCTATGGGTTTATATCCTAAGGATATTCCAAATTTATAATCTACATTATCAAATTCTAATACTATAGGCTTTTCTTTTTCTATTTTTCCTTCATAATAAATATAAGCTCTCTCTCCAGAGCATACGCCTCCAATTAAAGGAATTTTTATTTTATCTAAATCATCACAAATACATTTTTCATTATTATATGGGATAAATACTATATTAAGTTTATCTTTATTTAATGAATCTAAGCTTTTTATAGAAATTTTTCCTTTATTTTCAAACTTCAAAAAAAGAGCAGTTATAGAATTATTAATATAGCTATGAGAAAAAGACTCCTCAGAATTAAAAGCAAAATATTTATCAGTTTGGAATATCCTTTTTATAGTAGGATTTATATCCTCTGGATGAAATTTATCAGAAATTGCAAAAACAATAAAGTCAAAGTCATCTAAAAAGTAATCATTTTTAAATTGCAAAAAAATATCTTCCATAGCTACAAATAAGGCATCATAGCAACTTACATAAATTCTAGCTTTCATTTATCCACTTTTTTTAATGTAAATAATTTATCTAAGCCTAAATCTCTAAATAAAGAGAATATAAGCTCATTATAAATAATTATTTCTATTTCCTTTCCTCTATCTCTTAGAGCAGTTAATTGTCCTATTATTGCAGAAGGTAAAGAGTAGTTATTTACCATATCTATGATAATTTTAGTAGCTTTTATTTCTTTTAGATTTTTTACTAAATCAAAAATAGATTCTATATCTACTAAGGGCTCATATATTATTACTTTATTATCTTTGATTTCAAAACTCATCGTTTCTCCTTTTTAAGCTTCACAATAAACTTAGCTCCACTTTTGGTGTTTTCAAAATCGATTGTGCCATTTAATCTCTCCTCGGTTATTTTTTTGCTCATATAAAGCCCAAGCCCTATTCCTTTAGGACCTTTAGTAGTAAAATAAGGCTCAAAGATTCTATCTTTAATCTCTTCTGGTATCCCACCTGCATTATCTTCTATTATTAGATAAACATAATTTTCATCTTCACTAGAAGATATTTTAATTATTTTACCATTTTTTTTACTCTCTAGCGCATCTCTCGCGTTTGATATTAAATTTAATAAAACATGAGATAATTCTTTTTTATAAGAATTTAGTTTTAAATTCTCATCTATATCAATATCAACTTTAATATTTCTATTTTTTAGTTGTACTCCTACTATTTTCATTATATCTTCTATAAGATTTTTTAATAAAAACTCTTCTTTTTCTCTATCAGGCTTTGAAAAATTCATAAAATCATCAATTATTTCAGATAATTGCTGTGTTTGATTTTGAACATATTTAGCAAAATTTTTACACTCTTCTTCTTTTAACTGATTCATCTCACTTTTTAATTCAATTGTAATAGCTGATGCACTTAATGAATTAAGCGGTTGCCTCCACTGGTGCGCTATCATATTTAACATCTCTCCAAGAGAAGCTAACTTACTTTGATTTAAAATAATTGCATCCTTTTTTCTAATTTCTTCTATTTTTTTCTTTACATTAATTTCTAACTCTTCATTTACTTTTTTTAATTGATTTAATAGCTCTTCTTTTTCTTTTTCCCTTTTATAATCTATAAATGATATAAAAATTAGTACAAAAAACATAAAAAATGCAATAATTAACACAATTCTAATATTAAATATAAGCTTATTTAGGATATTTTTGATAAATTTAGATAATTCTAAAGAATAATCTATTACAATAAGCGCTTTGATTTTACCATTTACTACAATAGGATAAATATAAGTTAAAAAGAGTGATTTTAGTTTATAATGAAAAAAATAATGCGGTTTTAATTTTTTAAATTCTTCTTTATTCAAAGGATAAAAGCTCTCTTCAAAACAAGCTTTATCTTTTTTTGAAGCATCTGCTAAGAAAACATATCTATCATTCTCTTTGCCAAGCAAATAAATATATTCAACATCATTTATACTAATTAATGACAACTCTTCTTCGATATATTTTTGAATATTAGGGTGTGATTTTAAGTACCTTATCCAATTT
>Ga0256831_1000682_pt1 | contig 17833 bp, 17 predicted proteins | sample 132544metaG_FD_189087 | JGI IMG/M metagenome (GOLD analysis project Ga0256831, IMG submission 189087) | Hydrothermal vent microbial communities from Lau Basin, Pacific Ocean - 132-544 | ecosystem: Environmental > Aquatic > Marine > Hydrothermal vents | place: Pacific Ocean: Lau Basin | collected...
ATTATCGGCATGGCTATCGCAACGGAGGAGGTTGCACCTGCGAAGAAGAGGAGGAAGAACCAGATAAAACCTATAAAGTCTCCACCTGTAAGGTGTGAAAAGATTGCCGGTAGAGTGACAAAGGCCAGGTTGAAAGCTCCGCTCTCTGCTACAGATTGAGCGTTCATAACGCCGAAGAAGGCAACGGCTGCTGGAATGGCTATTGACCCTCCTAGGATTACCTCTGCCAGCTCGTTCAGTGAAGCCGCAGAGAGTCCAGAAGCAACAATGTCGTCGTCTCGCCTTATGTAAGAGGCGTAGGTAATTATCGCTCCAAACCCAAGGCTAAGCGTAAAGAAGACCTGCCCTGCTGCAGCCAGCCACACTTTCGGGTTGGCAAGCTGTGAGAAGTCCGGGTGCCACAGGAAGTCAAGCCCCTGAACAGCCGTTCCGTGGGGAGTCTCTATGAGGATTACCCTAACCATCAGGATTAAGGCCAGTATAAAGAGGGTGGGCATCGCTATTTTTGCAAACTTCTCAATACCTCCCCGTATTCCTCTGTAGAGAATGTAGGCGTTGAAGGCCATGGTTAGCAGGAAGAAGATGTAAGCAGCAAGGGAAGGCTTTGTGTAGTTTCTGAGGAACTCCTCAAAAGGCTTCAGGTACTCGCTCTGAGGTAGAGACGGATCTGGGTGGGGAAGGAGGCCGGCAATTGAGAAGAAGGAGTAACCGAGAGTCCACGACTCAATGTAGACGTAGTAGCAGAGAACGACGAAGGGAACGAAGAGACCTAACGCCCCTATGTACTTTGAGATAGGATTGTTCCACAGGAGTTTAAATATAGCCGGCGTTGTGCCGTGCCCTTTTGAGCCTCCGTACCTACCTATTGCCCACTCTGTCCACATGAGAGGTATGGCTATTATGAGCATCGCTATCATGTAGGGGATCATAAAGGCTCCGCCGCCGTTTTCGGCAGCCTGCGTTGGGAACCTTAAGAAGTTCCCGAGGCCTACGGCGTTTCCGGCCATTGCCAGAATCAGACCTAACCGTGAACCCCAGTGTTCCCTTATCTGAGCCATAATTGCCTCCAATTTTGTATAAATTGAGTGTGCTGGTAATTTTAAATCAAGGAGGTTATGCTGCAATGAAATACATTTTTGGTCCCGTCTTTTCCCGCCGTTTGGGTTTCTCTTTAGGAGTTGACCTCGTTCCCCACAAAGTCTGCAGTATGGACTGTCTCTACTGTGAGGTGGGGCCTACCACCGAGAAAACTGCAGAGAGGGCCGAGTACGTTCCCCTTGATGGGGTTAAGAGGGAGCTCTCCCTCTTTCTCTCCTCTTCGCCTAAAGTTGACTACATCACCTTTTCCGGCTACGGTGAGCCTACTCTCTTCTCCCGTCTGGGGGAGCTCGTCGGCTGGCTGAAAGAGAACTACCCCAACTACAGGTTAGCCCTTTTAACCAACGCTTCACTCCTCAACAGAGACGACGTCATTAACGACGTTAAGGGAATAGACGTCGTTCTACCTTCGCTTGACGCTGCTTCTCAGGAGGTTTTTGAAAAGGTTAACAGGCCTGTTGAAGGTCTTACTGTAGATACGGTAATTGAAGGAATAGAGAGGCTCCTTAAAGAGACCGGCTGCAGAGTTTGGGTTGAGACCCTCTTTGTAAAGGGAATCAACGATACCCCTCAGGAGGTTGACCGGATAGGGGAGGTCATTCACAGGCTCTCTCCCCACAAGTGGCAGATTAACACGGTGGCAAGGCCTCCTGCCTACGGAGTTGAGGGGCTCTCTTACGAGGAGCTCCGCCAGATAGCCGAAAGGGTAGGCTACCCTGCCACCGAAATTGTTGCCCGTTCTAAGGCTAGGAAGAGGAAGTTCCCCTTTTCCCAGCTAAAAGAAGAGGTTTACAGAATAGTCGTCAGGCGTCCCTGTCCTGTAGAGGAGATTGCAGACGCTTTAGGGGTTTTAACGGAAGAGATTGAGAAAGCTGTAGAGTCCTTAAAGAGGGAAGGAAAAGTAAAAGAAGTTACTTACGGAGGGGAGCCATACGTAAAGGGCTTGTCTATTTAGTTCTGTTTTCACTTCTCTCTTTTTATCAAGCGCTAGGTTTTACTTTGAAAGTGAAAGATGGGGTCTGTTTTGACCGAGACTTACTTAAACAGATAGAGAGACAGTCTAAAGTCGTCTGCAGTTTTTCAGACTGTACTTTAGTGACTTCAGAGCTCCTTAAGAGCTTAGGTTACGCTGTTGAAGTTAAGGGAAGCACAATTCTCGTTAAAGATTATGCTGTTGTAAAGTCCGTTGAGTTTCGTGGTCTTTCCGACTTTAAAGATATTGAGAAGATTGTAAAGTTCCTTCTTCTGGAAAAACCGGTTTCGTCTTCTACTATAGAGAGCGTCAAGCAACTCATACAGCTTAAACTTAAGTCTCTCGGCTTCTCCCGTGCCAGAGTTTCTATTTTTCTAAAGAAAGAGCGTTGCGGCTACTCGGCCGTTGTTTCAGTTGAAAGGGGAGCTCCTCTCATCGTTAAGACCGTTTTGGTTGAAGCCCCCTCCCCTTTTAAAGAGAAGGCCTTAAAGCTTTTTAAAACACTCGTTGGAAAACCTTTAAACTACCAAAAACTTCTTGACCTTAAAGACGCACTTGAAGAATCTATGGCCAGTAAAGGCTACTATAACTGTACGGTCTCTTTTAGGTTTGTTCCCTCTGGGAACGGAGTAACCCTTTACGTACGTGTAAATCCCGGAAAACTCTATAGAGTTGTTTTTTCTGGTAACAGACACTTCCCTTCAGATAAACTTCTACCTTTAGTTACCTTTCTGTCTGCCCGTTCTGTTGACGAGTTTGAGATTGAAAATTCAAGGAAGCGGATAGAAAAGTTTTATAAAGACCATGGTTTTCCCTTTGTTAAGGTCTCTACTTCCGTAGTTGATAAAGGGAAAGTGGTAGTTGTTGAGTTTAAAATTAACGAAGGACCTTTTGTCGTTATAAAGCAGGTAAAGTTCAAAGGGCTAACTCCCAAAAAGAAGTCCTATTCTTCCCTTATAGGTAAACCGTTTTCTGAAAGTTCTGTTACTTCTCTTATAGAGGACTTGGTCGCTGATTTAAAAGCAAAGGGTTATAGGGAAGCAAAAGGCAGTTATAAAGTAAAGCTTCCTGAAACTCTTCTGATAGAAATTGACAGGGGACCTCTATTCAAAGTCGTTTCAGTAAAGGTTTACGGAGATAAAGCCCACTGTTTCAAAGGGGTAAAACTGCCTTTCCCCTACACTGAATCAAACGTAGAGAAGATAACTGGAAAAATATCAGATTGCTACGCTTCAAAAGGTTATCCCGACGTTAGAGTACGGACCAAAACAACCCTTCTCTCCAAAAGGCGTTACGAGGCAGACTTAGAGCTTGAAATTAGAGTAAACAGTGGCAGACAGTACCGATTTGGTTACGTTGTTGTAAGAGGGCTCAAAAGGACTAGGCTTGTTGCTGTAAAAAATTTAATAGTGATATCTCCAGGGGAGCTCTACTCTCGTAAAAAGGTGATTAAACAGTACTCCCGACTTCTCGACAGTAAGCTCTTCTCGTCTGTTAACATAGATGAAGTCCGGTCAGACTCTGTGATTTCGGAAGTTATCAACCTACAGGAGGGGAGTTTTTTAAGAGTAAAAGGATTCTTAGGTTACGGGACAGACTACGGAGCTGTAGCAAACGGTTTTCTTACGATGACTTCTCCTTTGGGTATGGGCCTTAAGTTTTTTGCCTTTGGTCGTTACCGTCAGAAAGAGGGTTACGATGCCGTCTTTAAGGTTTTAAAACCGGCTTTTCCCTTTAAAAACTGGAATTCAGGTTATTCAGTTATAAAAAAGGAACAGATATACGAAAGTTTTAAGTCTATGAAGCTTCTCTACAGCTTTTCCCTGGAAAGAAAGAAAACAAAGTCTTTTTCCCAGACCTTTAAGGTTGAGGTATCAAGGACAAATTTAAGGGATACTTCGATTTCTACTAAGCGTTTTAACCTTGAAAGGCGTTTCGTATACCTTCAGACCTACGACAGAAGAGATAGCATCTCTAACCCTAGGAGAGGATATCTGTCTTTTACCAGGTTTTCTCTGGCTGGTCTCTTTTTAGGTGGAGATTCGGATTACACTCTCTTTGAGGAGAAGTTCCTTTACCTTAAGAGTATTTACGGCTTTACTGCGGCTACGAGAGCCGGTGTAGGTTTTATCTTTTCTCTTAAAGGTTCCACCGTTCCCGTTCAAGACAGGTTTTTCCTAGGTGGGGCAGAGAGCGTTAGAGGGTATAAGTACGGAACTATATCTCCCACCGACAGCAGGGGGAATTACGTAGGAGGAAAGGCTTACGGCCTCTTCAGCGTGGAGCTCCGCCACAGAATTTACGATCACGTTGAGGGAGCTCTCTTCTACGACGCCGGAAAGGTCTTCAGGGAGCCTTCCCAGTTCTCCCTCTCAAACTGGTACTCCTCTGTAGGGGTTGGTCTCAGGTATCTGACCCCTGTAGGCCCCTTAAGGATCGACTACGGTTACAAGCTGAGGCCGGTTCCTGGTCAGGGTAGGGGTAGGTTTCACATCTCCTTCGGATTTCCGTTTTAACCGTAGCTCTCGTAGTGTGCTTTTTCCAGTGCCTCTTCCAGCTTCTTGAAGAGCTCCCTCTTTATCTCTTCAAGGCTTCCCCTCGCCTCAAATCCGGCAGCCATTTTGTGGCCGCCACCCCCCATAGCCTTTGCAACTTCTGCAACGTTAACTTTCCCCTTAGACCTCATAGAGACTTTCCAGTAGTTCTCTTCAATTTCTTTGAAGAAAACGGCTACCTCAACTCCGGCGATTGATCTGGGGTAGTTTATAAACCCTTCTGCCTCTTCAGGGTAGGCTCCCGTCTCCTCAAGGAACTTTTTAAAGAGGGTTATGTGGGCAACTTTCTGGTTGAGCTCAAAAGAGAGGGTTTTGAGAACCAGCTCCAGGAGCTTGAGTTTGTTTATTCTGTTCCTCTCAAAGATGTTTGTGTAGACCTCGTAGGGGTTTACTCCCAGTTTGAGGAGTTCCGCCGCCACCGTGTGGGTTTCCGGTGAAGTGTTCGAGTAGTTGAAGCCTCCAGTGTCTGTTACTATCCCTGTGTATATCGGGATTGCCACGGAGAGGTCTATCAGTTTCTCGTCTATCAATTTCATAATGTGGTACGAGAGCTCACAGGTGCTTGAGATTTCCGGCTCAACTATTGCGTAGTCTGTAAAGGGTTCTGCCGTTATGTGGTGGTCTATAACCAGCGATTTCTCTGCCGGAATTTCGGAAAAACCGGTTCTCTTGGGGTCTGAAACGTCGGTTATGATTACCCAGTCAAACTGTTCCTTTACTTCGTCTGTAACCTCAACGTTCCCGATTCCCGGCAGGAAGTCAAAGAAGAACGGAACCCTGTCGCTGTAGATCACTCTTACGTCTTTTCCCAGCTTTTTCAGGAAGTTGAACCAGCCGAGGGAGCTCCCCACCGCATCCCCATCGGGGTTTTTGTGGGTGGTTATCATTATCTTTCCGCTGATCTCTTTTAAAAGCTCCGCAGTCTCTTCCCTGTTTAGCTTCATAGTTCCACCTCTGGGTCAATCAGGAAGTTTGGCCTTGGAACGGTTCTTATCTTTAACCTCTTACCTAAAAGGTGCTGAACGTAGCCGGCTGCTCTGTTTAACCGTTCTACTGCAAGGAGAACGTCTTCCTTTTTGAGGCCGGATATAAAAACGTCCGCTCTTGAGCCGTCTTTAGAGAGCTCCACCCTCTTAACTGTAATAAAGAGGTTCTCCGGCAGGTCTATCTCCCGCCTTACGATGTCGGAAATCTCTCTCAAGAGCTGTGATTTAAGCCTTTCTCTTCTAAACCTTGCCATCTACTCCCCGCTTACCGTAAGTTCTTTAACGAGAACTGAAGGACTGCACACGTTACCCAGCCACTTCTGGTCTGCTCCCGCCTCTGTTACGTTCTGAAGGAGCTCCTTCATGTTCCCTGCAACGGTCATTCCTGTAATCGGGGTAACTCTCTTCCCGTCAACGTAGTAAACCCCGCTGATTCCGATTGAGAACTCTCCGGATATCGGATTTACCGTGTGGATACCCATTGCGTCTGTTACGACAATTACCTCTTCAGGGGTTTTCACCATCTCCTCTAAGCCGAGAGCTCCCCTCTCAACGATAAGGTTTGTTATTCCAGACGAAGGGAGAGAAGAGATAGAAGGCCTTATTCCGTTTCCTGTAGGCTTCAGTCCCAGCTTTCTGGCCGAGTAGATGTCAACGAGAAAGTTTTTGAGAACTCCCCTCTCTACTACCGCCTTTCTTCTGGTTACGACCCCTTCGTCGTCGTACGGGCAGCTTCCCAGTCCGTCGGGGTGGTGGGGGTCGTCGTATATAGAGAGTGCGTGGCTTGCAATTTCGTGGCTGAGTCTGTCTGCAAAGAGGGATTTCTTCCTTAAAACGTTGTTTCCGAGGAATGCGGCAGAGAGGGTCTCTATAAGCTCTGCGAAAACTGTATTTTTGAAAATCACCGGGATTCTCTTTGTCTTAATGGGTTTTGCTCCAAGCAGCTCTACGGCGTTGGCTGCAGCCGTAACGGCAACGAGTTTGGGGTTTAACTGGTGGAAGAACCTTGCAGACTGATAGTCCCACCCTATCTGGGAGTCTCCATTCTCTTCTGCTGCAAGTAGAATGCTCAGGGTGTAGCTTGTTGTTGTGTAGCTGAAACTGTGGTCGTTTGAGTTGTAGTAGTAAACCGTTGTCTTTCCGTCGCCGTAAGAGGCCTTTCTTACCCTCTTTACTCTGCCGTCAAACCGTAGGGCCAGAGATTCAAGCTCTTTTGCCAGTTCAATTTTCCGCTCTGTAGGTATGTTTTCGTATTCGTCGTCTGTCAGTTTAAGGTCAAAGGGGCTCTTTTCCGGCATTGAGAAGGAGTAGTCGTCGGGCTCAGAGCACTTTGCGTTCTCCTTTGCACACTCAATTGCTATTCTTATTCCGTCGTCTGAAACGTCGTTTGTGTAGGCAAAACCGAGCCTTCCGTCAACAACTACCCTTATGGCAACCCCTTTTGTCTGTGAAACTTTTATCCTGTCAACCTCTCCGTTTTTTACCTCTATTCCGGTTCCGTCTCCCTCTACGGCGTAGATGTCGTAGTCTTCAACCCCTAACTTTTTCAGGTAGTTTGCAGTTCTTTCAATTATCTTAAACATTACCTACCTCCAGTCCCCGGAAGTACTCTCTCACCTCCTCCGGTCTTCCACAGCTCTTTTTGCCCTCTGTACAGTACCCCAGATAGTAACAGTTTGGGCCTACCCCTTTAAAGAGAAGGGGAAACTCCTTCTTTAGAATTTTCAGCATCTCAACTGCCAGCTCTCTTATCTCCCACTGAGCTCTTGAGCAGGTTCTCAGCCTCAGGAAGTGGACCATCTCTTCACCGTTCATTGTAACCACTATCCTGGTTGAACAGGCGTTTGGGAGAACGAACCTTGCGTCCTCTTTGGGAGCTCCCTCCTCAACAAATCCCTCGTAGGCTTCCCCCAGGAACTCCATAATGTCGCCAAAGCTGTACTTTCTACCCTCTATCTCAACCTCTTTCCCTTTAAGGCTCTGGGGCTCTACGTAGGGGAAGTTTTTCATACTTACGTACCTCTGGGACTGCTGGCTGTAAGATGCCGGCCTGTGTCTTACAAGCTGGTGGGAACAGGCTCTTGATATACCGTCGATCAGAAAAGTAAACGTTGAGTGGCGAAGGAGCTCCCTCCTGTCTGAAAGTTCAGGGTGGTTGTAAGAGACAAGGAAAACCCTCAAGGAAAAAACCTCCGATTTCTTAGCAGTTGTGGAAGGTTAATTATAAATCTTTGCTCTCTTCAAACTGAACGAGGGGGAGGTTTGCCTCTTTGGCTATCTCCTTTGCCAGCCAGTCGGGGTATCCTTCTCTGTATATCACTTTTGTTATTCCTGCATTAATCAGCATCTTTACGCAGAGTGAACAGGGGCAGTGAGTACAGTAGAGGACAGACCCTTTCGTTGAAACGCCGTGAAGAGCCGCCTGTATTATTGCGTTCTGTTCTGCGTGAAGGCCTCTACAGAGCTCGTGCCGTTCACCACTGGGAATCCCCAGCTTCTCCCTTAAACAGCCAACCTCTTCAGGGTGCTTAAGGCCGCTGGGAGGGCCGTTGTAACCGGTAGATATTATCCTTTTGTCTTTAACGAGAACGGCCCCAACCTTCCTTCTCAAACAGGTTGAGCGGGTTGAGACCATCTGAGCTATAGACATAAAGTACTCGTCCCACGAAGGCCTCGGCAATTAGTGGCCGCCTCCTAATAGGTGATGGTAGGCCGTCATAATGAGAGTAATAAACATAAAGATGTAGAGTATTATTTCAACCGAAGCTATCCACTTTCTAAATCCAAAAACTGTTTTAAGAGCCTTACTGGCCATCTTTCTCCCCCTTTAGAACCACATGAAGATGGACTGTGAATACCAGTGTACGAATTTAACAAACCATACTCCTAAAATTGGAAGAAGGAGAATACAGAGAACAGCTATTAAAACGATCCAGGCCTCTTTCTCTATATCCCTTGAGCTAACTTCCCTTGCCATTGTTTACCTCCTATTTGTAGGAAGGGTTCTTCTGGTGAACTTTATCTGTGTGGAACAGCTTGTACCTGTAGAGAGCGTCAAGTCCGTGGCAGTCCACACAGATGCTACCTTTAAGGTCTTTGTTCCTTAAGAAGCTGTTGAGAGCATTTCCTTCAACCGGTTTTCCTGGAGCAGTCCTTGTCCACTTACTCCATACGTGTGGATCGTGGCACGTTTCACACGCAATCTCTCCTCCAGCGTGAACCTCTTTTCCGTCTTTTGTAAAGAGAGGCCAATCTCCACTCCTTCCCGGCCTGTTGAAGTTCCTTAAAACAACGTCTTTATGGGGATGGTAGTAGTACTCAACAACTTTTTCGCTGGCCACCCCGTCTTTAGTATGGCAGGTAAGGCAGTAGTTAGACATTCTATTGTCTGTAACCTTTTTCACTTTTGTAGCCCACAGTAGCTTGTCAACTGCCCTGTGGGGGACGTGGCAGGCAGAACAGACTCCGTCTTTGAGAACCTCTTTACCGAGAACGTTTTTAAAGTTCTTCTTAACAACCCTCATGTCGTGGTCGGTGCCGATTACCGCCGCTTCCTTAACGTGGCAGGCCGTACAGAGGGCGCTGTTTCCTGCTACGGTGTACCTTGTTAGCCTCTCCTTATCAGCTCCGTTGTGCGGATCGTGGCAGGTAGCACAGTCCATAATTCCTGTTTCACCTTTCCTGGCAGGGTGCCCTGTCATCTGGTTTATGAGAGGAAGCCTAGACTTCTCTATCATTGAGAGGTTTTTCTCGGTAACTTCTCGTCCCATCGGGTGGGTGAACTTGCCAACCGTTTTATCCTCTGCGAGTTTACCTTTCGCGTGGCAGGAGAAACAGAGTTTCTCGCCGATGGTCTTTCCTTTTCCAGGCTCTCTGCTCCAGAGAACTTTGAATTTGGGGTTGTGTGGAGTGTGGCAGGCAGCACACGGACCGCTCTTCAGGAGCTCCTTCCTCTCCTTTTCAGACAGTTTAACTTCCGGGTTGCGTAGCAGGTCGTGAGGCGTTCCCTTTAGGTTCTGATCTGTATGGCAGGTAAGGCAGAGCTCCGAGTTACCCTTAACAGGAATTCTGAGGAGTTCGGTCTTGTGGGTGTGCGGGTCGTGGCAGGTAGCACAGGATATCTTCTTGCCGGGCAGTTTGTCAGATGGGTTCTTAACTCCAACAGGGTGTTCGTTGAAAACGCTCTGTTTAACTTTGTGTTTTGCCATTCCTTCAGGGTCGTGGCACGCCAAACAGAATCCGTCAACAGGCGGTTCCATAGGGGAGGTTTCGCCGTAAACGACCCTTGATAAGTAACCTCCTTTTGCCTTGTGGACGTTGTGGCACGCTGCACAGTCTCCCTTCTTCCATCTCTTCTTGTCAATCTCTCCGTGAGGACCGTTCTTGACGTCTGCCTCTTCTCTGTGGCAGGTGTAACAGAGTTTCAGTCGGGGAGCTCTCAAGAACTTCCCTTTGGGGCTGTTGTCAAAGGAGTGGTGTGGATCGTGACAGGTAGTACAGGCAAGTTTTCCACCTGGAAGGGGCAGTTTTAGTGCTATTTTCTCTTTGAGCTTAACTCCGGTTGGGTGGGTTAAGGTTCCTACTGTTTCTACCTCTTTTCCGTCAATTACGTGGCCGGGGTAGTGGCACGACAGACAGAGAATGTCTGTCTGACCCTTTGCCTCAATCAGGGCTGCGTAGTCAAATGCGTCTGCAGGTATAGGTCTGCTCCACAGCTTTCTTCCTTTCGCCTTATGGGCTACGTGACAGGTCTTGCAGGACTCTCCATCTATGTTGTGTTTCGTCTTTAGAACCGCTTTCTCCTGAACGTGACAGAGAATGCAGAGCCTTTTCTCTTCAGCTACTAGAAGGTGTTTATTTCTCTCCCTGTGTACTTTGTGACAGGTCATACACTCAACAGACGACGTAACGGCCTTCTTCTCTTTAAAGAAGGCAACGTCTGCACCTTTAGGTAGCTTTTTATGTATGGGATGGTTTCTGAAGTTTGGATGCTCCTTAGAGTTAACGTTTTCAATGTGGCAGATTGCACAGAGCTGAGAGTTCTTTGCCGGTTCAATGAGGGCTTTGGGAGCTCTGCCTCTGTGTGCTGAGTGGCAGGATTCACATTGAACCTCTCTGTTTTTCGTAACCTTTCCACCTAACTTTTCTATTTCAACGGCGTATTCAGGTTTTAGTTTCCCTTCTGTATCTTTTAGTATAGGGTGGTTTAAACCGTGCTCTGCGTTTTCTTTGTGGCATTTCATACAGAGTGCTGAGTTTACGTTAGGTTCTCTCATAAATGTGTAGTCGAGCTTCTTTTCACTACCTGTTTTTGTGTGTGGAGTGTGGCAGGTACCACAGTAAAGCTTGCCGTCTAACAGGGGAAAACCTTTAGGTATCTTAAAGTCTTCTGGAACTTTTTTATCTACAGGGTGAGAGAAGTGTTTAAAGCCAAGGAAAGTTAACCTGTCGTCTGCCATTGAGCCGTCGTGGCAGGATAGACACATCAGTTTATCTGCCGCCCTGAAAGATTTGGTTGTAAGTAGTTGAGGAGATTTAACCTTCGCTTCAAGAAGCCAGTTTTCGTGGCAAACAAGACATTCCTTCTTCATACTCTTTTTCAGTTTAGCCTCTGAAACCCCTGGAACCACGAGAATACTTAAAAGGACAAGAAGTGATTTCCTCATTACTTGACCCCTTGGACCTTAAATGTAAGGACTCTATTTTTAAGTGGCTCTAAAACAAACAGTTCTCCCTTATAGCAAGTAACAGCTGTAGGGTAGTAGAGTCCTTTTGCTACAACCTCTTCAAAGCCACCGTAGATATCAAAGAGCTGAACAGCTCCCGTAATGGCATCTGAAACAGCAACTGTTCCCTCTCCGCAGAAGGCTACTCCTTTTGGTCTGAAAAGGTCTCCTTCCTCTATTCCAAAGACCCCAAAGCTTGTAACGTAGTTTCCGTCTTTATCAAACTCCTGGATTCTGGCGTTAACGGAGTCAACCACAAATACCAGTTTCTTGGAATGGTCCGCCATAAAAATTCCTACGAATTCACCTGGAGCACTACCTTTGCCACCAACTCTTTTTAGGAGTTTTCCGTCTAAGGAGTAGATGTCTAGGGATTCACTCTTTCCGTTTGTTACGTAGAGCTTGCCGTTGAGTTTTGTAACGTCTATGGGGCGTCCTTCTAAATCTAAGGTTTTCTCAACGTTTCCCAGCTCGTCCAATACGTAGAGCTTTCCTTTCTGGCTTGTTACATAGAGCAGTCCGTCGCTGGCAGCTATTCCAAACGGAGAATCGATCTTAATGTCCGTTAAGTGTTGTCCGTACAGGTCGTATACGGCTATCCTGTTGTTAAGGCCGTCTACAACGTAGAGCTTACCGTTGGAAACGGCAATGTCTGAAGGGAACTTCCAGTCTCCTTTAATTTCCCCTGCTAGAGCTCCCACCATTGACGTTATCAGAATTGCAACCAGTAGAAAAAATCTCTTCATTCTCTTCACCCCTTACCAGATAAATTTGGGGAAGTGAATTGTTTTGTACTCTTCGAGTCCCTTTACTATCTCGTTGTGTTCAAGGTCTTTTATCCTTTCGTCGCTAAAGCCGAGGGCTTTAAAGTCCAGTTTTCCGTTTACCTTGTGGCAGTCGTCACACTTGAGGGGTTGGTCGGTTAGCGCGTTGTGCATTTTTGCTACGGCAGTAACATCTTTTAGTAGGTTTTCGTTGCCTTTTAAAGGAATTTCTACAGGAACGCCCTTGTAAACTGGAACTATTTTGGCATTGCTGTCTTCACCGGAGAGCATTACTCTGTTTCCGACTTTTACGTACCTGAGACCGTAGAAATCTCCTTTTTTGAGGAGAACAACTTTACCGTCTTTTATCTCTGCCCAGCTGTAAGTTATACCGGGCTTAACAAAGTGGCACACATTACAGCTCATAAAGGTTCCGTGGGCGTTGTAGAAGGGAGAGAACTTCCTGTCCTTCTTGTGTGCGGCAAATGTGTGGCACGCACTACACACGTCGTTAAGCTGGTATTTGTAGTAGTTGGGAGCGTGAAATGGTTTAGGGTATTCCTTTAGATTGGGGAGCTCTGGCCTTTCAAACTCCTTTAGCTTCTGTTTCCATTCTGCCGTGTTCCCTGCAGGAGCTGAAAGGAGCGGGTTTTCAGCCGATAGAGCCGCTGCAGGTATCAACAGAGCAGCTATTAGTAACTTCCTCATTATCCGTTCCTCCCTTCAACTTCCTTCTCAAGAAGGTGATGTGCATATTCGTGCATTTTCTCAATCATCTCCTCTTCAGGGAGCTTTTCAACTTCAAGGACAAACTGGTACCTTTCTTTAAGGAATGGGTACTTTTCCAGAAGGTGAGGTTCGTTCTCTGCCACTGCTTTGATAATTCTTCTGTAACTTCTTGGTCTCTCCTCAATCCACTCAACTTCAGAAGCTGTTCCTGTAAGCCATATCCAGTCCATCGGGAACTTGTTGGGGCCGTAGTGAACGATGTACATGTGGACCAGAGCAATCCAGCCCAGAGCCAGAACAGCCTCGTCTGAGTGCATTAGGTAGGCGATCTGTATGGTTTCTGGTGGTAGGTGAAGGAACCCTGTAAAGATTTCTGGTAGCCAGAGTATCCAACCTGTAATACCGATAGCAAGCATACCCCAACCGACTGCCCAGAAGTCAAACTTATCGACCCAGATGTACTCGTCCCAATCTGGAGGCACCTTTCTGAGGCCAAGTAAGTACTTAATGTAGTGGACGAAAGTAACGTCTGTAGGGCCTGGAACAATTTTGAAATAACCGAAGAAGTCTTTTTTAGCTAAGTCCCAGTTTGCTATGAGGATTAGAATAAGGTAGAGAACCGTAAGAAGGAAGTCTGAGAACATTATGAATCCTGAAATTCTGTGAATCGTCATTTCTCCCGGAATGCCCCCTAAGAGGGCTATTAAAGGTTTTGCCCAGGCCGTATCGTAAAACTTAAGGGGGTATCCTGTAATTATCTGCCAGATGAAAGTTGAGAAGATTCCAACGTGGAGAAGCCTTTGGAAGAGCGTAAACTTCTGTATCATTATCTTCTCACCGTCAACGATGAGAAGCTTATCCTGCTCTGCTCTGACTCTAAATCTTCTCTTGAAAGCCTCCCAGAGTCCCATTAGTGTTTCCTCCTCAGGTTTTTAAGAAGGTCAAGTCCGACAATTGTAACTGCAAACAGGAGAGTTCCAGTTGTAAGCCAGAACATAAACTCTTCAATTATTTTCACTATCTTCTGGCCGGTTGAATCTGGAATTGGATGCATGTGAACCCACTTTGTTGTGGCGAAGTTCTTCATGTGCTTTTGGGGAGCAAGTGGGTGACACTCTGTAGAACGGCCACAGGTTAGCTCAATGTTTTTAACGTTAATAGAGGACCTTGGGTCGTCTTTGTGGAAGATGTCGTGGAAGTTTCCGTCTTTGTTTGTGTGGCAGTCTAAACAGTCGGCAGCCCTTGTGTCGTTTCTATCTAAGTAGAGCATCTTTGAGTGCATCGTTACTTTGTAGGATTCAACAGCGGTAAGAACGTGCTCTCTCTTAAACTTATCGTGTATTCCCTCTATATCAAGGGCCTTTTCCATTTTCTTTTCGTCTTCGTGGCAGGAAGCACAGAGCTCCACAATCTCCCATCCGTCGCGTCTTGTTTTAATAAACTGGTGTGTGAATCCGTTCTTTATAATTGGAATAGGTTCTCTGCTTGCGACGTGGGAAAGTCTGTCTTTTGTCCACTCTTTGTTTTCGTGACAGATAGAACACCTATTAAAGCTCATTTTTAGAGCTTCAAACTTGTTGATGTCTATAAGAAGACGGTTTGTATGACAGTATGAGCAGTAGGGGTAGATATCGGGGGCTTTTTCGTAGTTCTTTCCGTGGACACTCTCTTTCCATGTCTCATAGACTTTTTCGTGGGAAAACGGTTTCTTGGTTGATGGATCTATAACGTGGCACTTAGTGGCACAGTTTACTTTAGCGTTTTCCGGTTTGTGAGGGTACTGTTCTATCTTGGTGTGACACTCTGTACATCCCACGTTTCTGTGAATTGAGTGAGCAAAGAGGGCATCGGAGATACTGCAGTCTTTAACTTTGTTCTCTTTATCAACAACAGAAAGCCCTTTAAGTCTGTGACAGACTAGACATCCGTCGTCTGTTGTTCCCATGCCTAGGGCTGTTCCTGTGATGGCAATTGCCCCTGTTAGTCCTAATATGAAGGCTTTCACTCTCTACCCCCTACTTAAGCGAGTTGATGGAATGGCAAATTTGGCAGAGTTTTCCGCCTTTAAGGTCCGCACTCATAAGTTTCACGCCTTTTGTGTTAAGTTTGAACCTGTTAAGCTCAAGGTTTAATTTCTTGAGTTTATACTCAAGGTCAGCTTTTTCAACTTTTGCCCACTCCTTGTCTTCAGGAGGGGCAGGTATGGCAATCTGAGGGTGTGGGTTGTGGCAGGTTATACATTCAATGTGGCCATTAACGAGTATAACTTTTGGTTTTCGGCTCTTTAGAACTCTCTCGTCAATTTTCGGTTTTAAGTCTCTCATAGAGGTAATTTCTACAATTTCAGCTTTTCCTTTCGTTAGCTCTTTAACCTTTTCTGGCTTTGCAAAGAGGTGTTCGGGAGCTCCCACGTGAGGTGTCTTCGTGTGGCACCCGACGCAGGCCCTGTAAGCCTCAAGTTTTGCTCCAAAGCCGTGGCAGTAGATACAGGCCTTCTTCTTCTCGTTCCACGGCAGGTTTGAGGCTATCGTCTTGTGAGGGTTGAACTTCTTATAGCACTTTTCGTTGTGGCACTGGAAGCAGAAATCGTACCTGTGTTTTAAAGGTCTGTTTGCCCTTAAGAAATCCCTGTTTGAGCCTGTCATGTCGTGGCAGGTTGTACAGGTAAGTTTCCCATCCCAGGTTCTGGGAAAGTTGTTTGGAACTTTTATACATTCAGTTTCTCTTATCTTCACGTCTACAGGGTGCAGAACGGGACATCCGGTTGTGTGGCACTTCAGGCAGAACTTTGAGCTGGTGCCGGTGTATCCTTTACCGCCACACTCTGCCGATAGAGCGTTCCCGCTGAAAATCAGACCTATAATTGCCAGTCCTATTAATCCCTTCCTCATCTCGTCCAGTTCCCCTTTGTATGGCATTCCATACAGAATCCAACCCTGTGGCACCTGCTACACTTACCAGGGTCTGCCGCTGCCTCTATGCTGTGGGTGTACTCGTAGTTCCTTGGGTGAACTTTATGCTGAATTGTGTCTCTCCTTTCGTGGCACTCTATACAGAACCTCTGCCTGTGGCACTCTGAGCACTTCTTGGGTTTGGCCTGGTACGCAAACCGGTGTGTTTTCATCCAGTTGGCGGTTTTGTGGTCGGCCGGTTCAATCTCTTTCATGTTGAAGTGGCAGATGTAGCACTGGGTTGGAGCGTTTGGAGCGGGAGATTTGCCCGGGTTGTTGTGGCAGTAGTGGCAGGTTACCTTAGAGGGCATGATTATCTTTTTGGAGCCCTTTTCGGCTGCCTCTATGTCTGCCCACGACATCTCAACGTTCATCTTGTGGCACGGTATGCAGCCGTGGTTATCTATAAACTCCTTGTGTTCCCTGTGGTGGAACTTTGCCGTTGCTCCAAGCTCTTCGCTGTAGTTGACCTTTCCCTTACCGCAGGAGCCTGCCGTTACCACTAAAGCAGCTAAAACAAGGAGTTTTAAACCTTTCCTCATTTTCTATCCTCGGCCTTTTTTTCTCCCGTTCCGCCCCAGAAGAGGAGGTTGTATCTGAAGATGAGCCTTAAGTCGTGGTCAAAGTCTTCGTTGTTTCTGTAGTCAACTCCAAGTTCTAAGTTGGAAAACTCTGATGTTTGATAAGTTCCCCTCAGGTAGTAAGCCGTTGCCCACTGCTTGCCGTAGGTTATCTTGTCGTAGCGGGCTATGTCTGCCGTTCCGTTTAGGGTGAGTTTCCTGCACACGTATTTGGTGAATCCAAGCTCAACTCCCCTCATTATTCCTATCCAGCTGTTCTGGTAGAGGAGAGCTCCGTAAGCCCTCAGTCCGTTCTCAAACCAGGTATCCCTTACTGCTCCTACCTTTGCAAGGTAACCGTTGTCCTTCCCTTTCCTCTGAACGTCTGTTAGGGTGATGTTTCCAAAGAGCTGCCAGTTCTTGGTTATGTCGTAGTAGGCGCTCTGGGTGAAGCGGAGCTCCCTCCCTTCCGGCGAAAAGAGGGAGAATATCCTGTCTTCCCTTATGCCACCATCGTAGGTGTAGGATGGGTCGTAGTACTCAACTTCTGTGTTGAACCTGAGCCTTTTTGTCGGGAAGTAGTTGAAACCCAAGCTTGCGTTTAGGAGTTCCCCGTGAGCCGCGTCAACTTCCAAACGGCTGTACTGGGCGAGCTCTTCTGTTAAATACCTGTAGTTTCCGAAGACGAAAGAGCTCTTCTTAACCTTTCCGTCGTCCCTTAAATGTTCAAAGCCCAAGTAGTAGCCCTTGTAGTCAACCTTGAAGCCAAAAAGTAAATCATCTCCTGAGTGGGTGTTTGGCTCAAAGAACCTGGGCTTTCCAAGGTAGACAGTGTATGTAAGGCCGTTCTTTAGGTTTACGTCCAACTTCACAGCATCTGCAACGTAGGTCTCAAATCCCTCAGATATAAACTGCCTACCAACAGAGAGGAGGGCGTTTCTCTCTTTTTTCAGCGGAACCTCAACGTAGAGCTGGTAGAGGTCTAAGTTCCAGTCGGTTCCGTACCCGAGGTCTTTCCAGAGCTTTCCGTAGAAGTGGAGCTCCGAGTCTCCCTTTAAGTCCCTGATGTCTAACTTCAGGTAGTTGTCAAAGGGAATGGAATCTCTATCGTAGACGTCCTGTCTGAACTCTATCTGGGTTTTCAGCTCTCCCTCAAAACCGGGAACGGAAACAGCTGCTAGAGACTGAGCAGTTAGGAGGCCTACCCCCAGCCCTGCCGCTATTGCTAACCTCTCTATCCCCACGTTTATCCCTCTCTGCTGGAGCTGTATTGCAGAATATTACAAAACCTTTCAATTTTCTGTCAAGCTTTATAAAACATTCGCAAATTTTTATCTTATCTCTATCCGAAATAGCCTATCAATAATTTTACAAAAACTCTTTGAGCAGGAGAACCTTTACCTTCTCCCCGGGTTCAACAGGTCCTCTTCCTTCCGGAACAACGGCAAGACCGTCTGAGTCTACAAAGCTCCTGAAAACAGAGGTCTGCTG
>Ga0256831_1000683_pt1 | contig 17826 bp, 12 predicted proteins | sample 132544metaG_FD_189087 | JGI IMG/M metagenome (GOLD analysis project Ga0256831, IMG submission 189087) | Hydrothermal vent microbial communities from Lau Basin, Pacific Ocean - 132-544 | ecosystem: Environmental > Aquatic > Marine > Hydrothermal vents | place: Pacific Ocean: Lau Basin | collected...
GTTTTTATAGTGTACACTATTAATTTCAAATTAAAATGTTTTACTAAAATTATTTCAAAATGATGAGAAAAGGAATTCTATTTTTAGTGATGGTGATGTTTGGTTATTGGGGAAATGCAAAAGAGCATATTCCTACTAAAGCGAATTACGACGCTTTTAAGAATACTAAAACATTAGTAGTAATGGATATTAATCCTATGAGTGACTTTAATTTTAAAATTAAAGATGTAATGAATGAGCACTGGACTCTGACTCCATTTGATTTCATTACCGATCAGGAGTTTGAAGAGATGAAGGGTGATCCGTCATACTCATTTCTGGTAACTACAGTTGTAACTTTTGATAGGGATAAAACTAAGGCCAGATATAAATTTCTTAGCCTTCTGTTAGGTGAAGATGAGAGAGAGGTGAGAGATCTTCCCGATTTGTGCTCTGTGCCTCTGTCGTATCTTAAGGTTGATGACGATAGCTACTCATACAAGATAGATGCTTTTGTCAGTTTTATTCAGAATCATGTTAAGCTGATGACCGAGAATCCTGATTTGATCAAATCAAACGTATTTAAATATTACAATAAGAACATTAAAAGTTTGAAGAATAAAACTCTTTTGCTAGTAGCTAACGATCTCGAGCCTACAATCAATACACAAAAGAAGATTCAGAAGATTTATCCTCACGACGTTAAAATAGTTTCGCGCGAAGAGATTATGGAAGCTATTGAGAGTAAAGATCCGGATGTGGTATTTCTGCATAAAGTGGGACCCGAAGGAACAAAATACAAAGCGCGTTGTTATAAGATTTTAATGGGTGCTGCCGATTCGCAGTTCTACTATTTCGACTACCATATGGTGAATTCGAAACACCGGGATTACCTTCTGGCAAAGGATCTGAAAAAAATGGCAGAACATTAAGGCAAAAGTAAAAAGTACAAGGAAAGAAGGAAAGAAGTAAAAAAACAAATATGGCTGATGATAAGAAAATAATATTTAGTATGGTGGAGGTAAGCAAGACCTATCCTCCGCAAAAAAAGGTTCTCAGTAATATCTATCTCTCATTCTTTTATGGGGCAAAGATTGGAATTATCGGTCTCAATGGATCAGGGAAATCAACTCTGTTGAAGATAATAGCAGGTGTTGAGAAAAACTTTCAGGGAGATGTGGTTTTTTCTCCCGGTTACACTGTTGGGTATCTTGAGCAGGAGCCTCAGCTCGACGATAACAAAACAACCCGAGAGGTGGTTGAAGAGGGTGTTCAGGAGGTAGTGGACGTGCTGAAAGCATACGAGGATGTTAATACAAGATTTGGTGATCCTGATGTTCTGGAAGATCCTGACAAGATGCAGGCTCTTATGGATGAGCAGGCAAAGCTTCAGGAGAAGATCGACCAGTATGATGCCTGGAATCTTGATACAAAGATTGAGAGAGCAATGGATGCGCTTAGGTGTCCGCCTGAAGACCAGAAGATCGGTGTTCTCTCAGGAGGAGAGAAGCGCCGTATTGCATTGTGCAGACTATTGTTAAAAGAGCCTGACGTATTACTTCTTGATGAGCCAACTAACCACCTTGATGCTGAATCAGTGCAGTGGCTTGAGCAGCATTTGCAACAGTATAAAGGTACCGTTATTGCAATAACCCACGATAGATACTTCCTCGATAATGTAGCCGAATGGATTCTTGAACTTGATAGAGGAGAGGGGATTCCGTGGAAAGGAAATTATTCATCATGGCTTGAGCAGAAGACAAAAAGAATGGCTATTGAAGAGAAGCAGGCATCTAAACGCAGAAAGACACTGGAGCGAGAGCTCGAGTGGGTGAGGATGGCACCAAAAGCCCGTCAAGCAAAATCGAAAGCCCGTTTGTCATCATACGACAAGCTGATGAAAGAGGATATTAAAGAGAAGGAGGGAAAACTTGAAATATTTATTCCTAATGGCCCCCGATTGGGAGAGAAGGTTATTATTGCAAAGGATGTGGCCAAGGGCTATGGTGACAAACTGCTTTTTGAAGGATTGGATTTTGTGCTTCCCCGAAATGGAATAGTAGGTGTTATAGGTCCAAATGGAGCAGGTAAAACAACTATCTTCAGGTTGATTATGAAAATGGAGCAAGCTGACAAAGGTGATTTTGAGATTGGCGAAACAGTGAAGATAGGGTATGTAGACCAAACACACACCGGAATTGATCCCGATAAGAGTGTTTACGAAGTGGTTTCAGGAGGGCAAGATTTTATTAAGATGGGTAACCGCGAAATTAATTCACGAGCCTATTTGGGGCGCTTCAACTTTACAGGATCTGACCAAGAGAAGAAGTGTGGAGTGCTGTCAGGAGGTGAACGCAACCGCTTGCACTTGTCACTTACACTAAAAGAGGAGGCAAATGTTCTGCTACTTGATGAGCCTACAAATGATATTGATGTGAATACCTTGCGGGCTCTGGAGGAGGGATTAGAGGGTTTTGCAGGTTGTGCCGTAGTTATCTCTCACGACAGATGGTTCCTCGACCGGGTGGCAACACACATACTTGCTTTTGAAGGAGATTCAACCGTCTACTTCTACGAAGGATCGTTCTCAGAGTATGAGGAGCATAAGAAAAAACGACTGGGAGATACTACTCCTCACAGAATAAAATACAGGAAGTTGATAAAATAATTAAACAAATAAACAGTTAAACGAATAAACAAGGCGTTCAGATAACAAGCCAATATAGCTTTGGAGTAATGCAGTTATAGACCAAAAACTAAACTATATACATCAGAATCCTGTACAAGAAGAGTTGATGTTTAGGGAAGAAGATTATGTCTATAGCAGTGCCTTTGATTATGCAGGAGGAAAAGGATTATTGAATGTGTGTGTAGTTAAGTAATGGTGGCACAGATTGCAAATCCGCGCCTTAAAAATTTTTATATATTCTCGCTGAACAATTATCAAAAAGAGAAATCCCAAAAAACTCCTTTCCAGACCTTTTACAGATATTAAGCCCGGGATGAAAAATATTGAATTAGATAATTAAGGCTTTTCTCTCTAATTACTATTCCGTCTGACAGTTTGTCCTCTATTTTCTATCCTCAAAGGCCATAATGTCATGATTATGAGATTGTTCATGTCATAGTTTCCTGTTTTGTAAGTTGGCATTTAGTTTGGTTGAAGTAAAGTGAAATTATTTATAAACTAAAATATAGGAGGACATTAAAATGACACTAGTAAGAAGAAACAACTACATGATGCCTGAGTTAGGAAGCTTGATAAACAATGTATTCAGAAACGAATTCTTCAACTCAGATGTTGCTGAAGATGATGTTGCAACCCTTCCAGCTGTTAACGTGAAAGAGAATGAGGACAATTTTATTATTGAAGTAGTAGCTCCCGGATTCAAGAAAGATAACTTTAACGTATCTATAGACAAAGGAGTGTTAACTATTTCAGCTACTGAAGAGGAGAAAAAAGAGGAGAAAAAAGAGAACTTTACAAAACGTGAATTTAACTACTCTTCATTTACCCGATCATTCAGATTGCCTGATAATGTTATTGATGAATCAACAATAAAAGGTAATTACAAGGATGGTATTTTGGAAGTTTTCCTTGGCAAGAGAGAAGAGGTTAAGCCAAAACCAAAAAGAATGATTGAGGTTAAGTAAGTATCATCTATTCGTTTAAAAATTAAAAACATCAAAACCCTCCGAGAGTTTCAAATTCTCGGAGGGTTTGTTGTTTATTTTTATCCCTCCCCTCAGGGAGGTTGGGAGTGGCTACTTTTTTACCACTCAATAGCTTCACTCCCGTTTTTAATAAGGTATTCGTTTGCTTTTGAGAAGTGCTTACATCCGAAAAATCCGTAACCGGCACTGTAGGGTGACGGATGTGGTGCTTCGAGAATCAGATGTTTGCCTCTATCGATCAGAACTTTTTTATTTCTTGCGTATTTTCCCCAAAGCAGAAAGACTACACCGCTTCTATGTTCTGATATCTTTTGAATAACCGTATCGGTAAAATGCTCCCATCCCCGGTCGTGATGAGTGGCTGCCTTCCCCGCACGAACAGTTAAGATTGCATTTAGCAGCATCACCCCCTGCTCTGCCAAACGAGTAAGATTACCGCTTTGAGGAGTAGGAGTACCAACATCAGTGTTTATCTCTTTAAATATATTTTGAAGTGATGGAGGCGGTAGAACTCCGTCGGGTACTGAGAAGCTAAGCCCGTGTGCTTGTCCTTTTCCGTGATAGGGGTCTTGCCCCAGTATTACCACCTTTAACTTGTTAAAAGGAGTTTGGTTGAAAGCATTGAATATTAACTGCCCCGGTGGATAGATGGCGTAGTGTCTCTTCTCCTCAATCAGAAAATGCTTTAGCTGTTCAAAGTATGGTTTGTTGAACTCATCAGTTAAAACTTCTTTCCAGCTATCTTCTATTTGTGGATTAACTCTGCTCACAGAGCAAATTTAGAAAATTTTTCTCGATTTTCTTTTAAACTTCCTTTTTGTACTTGAAAGTGGATTGGCTGTTGATGAACATGGAACGGCAGGTCGACTTCCTGCTGCTCTAAGACTCAGTCGCTGATTAAATTCAAATATAATTGATATTTCATGTGCCCCGGCTGACTGTGTACCTAATCCGGATATTGTGATATCGTAACTATAACCAATCCTAAAAGGGCCAAGATCGTAGGCTAACAACGCGACAATGGCATCCTGATTGATTGAGCTTTTTACTTCGTTACCCAAAGGCAGACCTCTGTACCAAATACCAACCTCCATAGGTGAATTGTGCCAATATACTCCAACATCAGCCTGATTGAATTTTTTTTGATGCTGCAATCTGAAACTAAACGAGAATGAACGTTCAACAGTGCTTGTTCTGTGCCTCTCTTTCCAAATATTCATTCCTCCATACACAGTGTATTTAGTGTCATATTTCATCTCTTCACCTAAGAACGAGTAGTTGGGTTTTGCAAGATGATTAACAGTAAGACCTGCCCAGTACTTAGGGCTGTAGGCAAATACCGATGCTGCAAGATCCATGTAGTTTGCCTGTTCATTACCCAGTCTGTCCCAGGAACCTGATGAGCCTCCACCAATCTTCTCATCAGCAAATTTAAGCTTAGTGAAATCAATTGCTTTATTTCCATATTCAAACTGAATACCCGGAACAACCTGCCACTTATCGTTTATAATCAGGTTGTACGAATACTGAAATGCTGCATTTGTAGTTTTCAAACCGGCACTGCCGGCATTATCCTGTATTAAGTAAAAGCCCAATCCACTATTAAATATGGGAAAGAAATTATCAAAAGAGATAGAATATGTTGTGAATGCTGTTGAGATTGAGGGCCATTGATTACGATAGTTCAATATCATCCTTCCTCCATCAGTAGCTCCTGCCAGTGAGGGACTAAGATATAGCGGATTGGCATAGAACTGCGAGAAGTGCGGATCCTGAGCATAACCTCTCTTAGCTCCGATGGTCATCATCAGAACTAATAAAACTGCTATGTATAAAATCCTTCTACTCATCTATTATTCTTATTCTACCCTTTTCATCACAATTCCAGTTATGTAACTTTTCAACTCACTTCTCTTTCCACTTTCTGCTTCTGCCTTTTTACTCTCTTCTATCTAATCAGAGTAACATCTCCCGTTGTAACTTTTAATAATCCTGTTCCAAATTTACATGTTGCTTTGTAAATGTACACACCTTGAGGAGATAGTTTGCCACGGTAATATCCATCCCATCCAATCTTAATATCATGGCTTTCAAATATAAATTCTCCCCATCGAGTATATATCTGAAGGGTGTACTCGTCAATACCCTCCTGAACATACGGGTAGAATACAAAATTCTCCTTTTCACCATAGGTATAGTGCCCACCATTAGAGCCGGCCGGATTTGGAGTAAAAGCATTCGGGAAACTAATTTTTCCGCCTTGTTCGGCAGTACATGCTTCAAGCTGAACGTAGGAGTCTTTACACCCCTCATCGTTTGTTACTTCGAGAGATACATCATAAACCCCGGCCTCTTTGTATTCATACATAAATGAAAACTCCGTTGAAGTGTTTCCGTCACCTAAGTCCCAAAAACTGCTTATGGCATCAGTTGACCTGTTAAGGAAAGATACAGATTGACCGGGTATTTTAATTCTGCTTGGTACAGCCTCGAAATATGCCTTTGGTGAATCGAACACCTTAATAGTTACATCTTCAGCCTCCGCTGTACCTCCCGGGCCGTAAACAGCTAGCTTAACTTTGTATTCTCCCGAAGCATAGTACGTATGTTTCGGCTCTTTTTCTGATGAAACAGCTCCATCACCAAACTCCCACATAAATGTGTGTGACTCGGTAGAGTTGTTATAGAACTGTACAGTAAGTGGAGGACACCCTTCAGCATCCGGGCCATAGTCAATAGTTGGCAGATTGGTTAAAATAATTATCGACTTGTTAGTTGAATCTGAACAGTGCTCTCCCTCAACAATTAACTTAATATCATAATCACCCGAAAATGAGTAGGTGTAAGGATTAGGATCTTTATCTGTTGAGCCGTTTCCATCTCCCCAAAGCCATGTATAATCCCAACTGTTTCCGGGTGTATTGTTTGTTAACGTAACCGTTGAATTTGGCATCTGCTGTTTAATTGGTGTAACATCAAAAGCCGGTTGTGGTGTCCGGTAAACGGTAACCTGTGTTGTGTCAGTATTGCTACACCCGAAATTGGATATGGCAGTTAGTACAACACTGTAGGTAACATCATTATTAGTTGTATTTATAAATGTGTTGAACCCGGAGTATTTTGTTGAACTGTTACCATCACCATAGTTCCAAAGGAATTTATTGGCATTTACCGAGCCGTTGATAAAAGTAACGTTATGCGGGCTACAGCCACTATCTCCATCAGAGAGGGAAGCAGTTACTTTGGGATATATATTCAGTGTGCTACTGGTTGAATCGGTACAACTATATACGTTCTCCACCACCAAAGAAACACGGTACGAGTCGGGTGCATAGCCATTGTTGACGTATGTATAACTTGCTGAACCATCATTGGGAAGCGATAGTTCATCGCCATTGCCAAACTTCCAGATGCTGGAAGTTACGTTTCCCGATTCATTAGTGAACTGCACATCCACAGGAGCACAACCATCCTTTGGAGTGTACGAGAAGTTACTCTCAGGCGAAGGCTTAACATTAATATCTATATTGGCAGTATCAAGACATCCAAACACCGAGCTGGTGTAAAGTTTGACATTGTATGTTGCTATGGTATTTCCTGAGTTCTCATAAATGTGAGAGATAGCATTCGAGCCTTGTATTGACTGGCCATCTCCAAACTCCCAACTATAGGAGAACGCCCCGGGTTCAGATATTAGATCTATCTTTACAGGAGAGCATCCTGAATCGGGCTGAGCCGTAAGTGTGAAGTTACCCTGAGGATAGACGGTAATGAATGTGTTAGAAGTATCTGTACAACCATAGCTGTTTTCAACCGCCAGTTTCACTTCAAATGATTTAACGAAAGTTTCGGAATTGTAAAAAGTGTGAGTTACATCTTCGTTGGTAAGCAGAGGAGACCCGTCACCCATATCCCATTCATAAATTGTAGCTCCTTCTGATTTATTGTCAAAATTAATTGTTATCGGACTACATCCCGGACCTCTGTCAGTGGCAATGCTTGAAATTGGGGTTGGTGAAACTGTAAGCTCTTGTGTTGTTGTATCCACACATCCATATGCGTTGTATGCAACCATAACAATTGAAAAAGTATAGGGTGTGGGCATAGGGTTACGAAATGTGTGTGATGGATCCTTCTGGTTAGAGATAAAGCCATCGTTAAAATTCCAACTGTAGGTGTCGGCATTAGTGGAACTGTTCTGAAAATCAACAATTACCGGATTACACCCTGATGTGTCGAAAGGAGCAATAGAGGCAACCGGTACGGGGTAGAAATTCACTTTCACTGAGTCGCTTCCCGAGCAGCCAAAACTGTTTGCTTCAGTCCACCTGAATACATAGTCGCCAGGTATGCTAACCACTACTGCTGTTGAAGTTTGAGTATCGTTAAAGAACGTTACTGTTCCAGGGCCTGAGCTCTGGCTCCACCTACCTGCACCCAAATCAGGAGCTACAGAGATGTCGAATGCCAGACCACAGGTATCGCCATCAGCAGCGGCAACCGGTTCAGGAATCTTGTAGAAAACAAAATTAACACTGTCTGTATCTTCGCAGCCACTGTTGTCCTCAAGCCATTCCAGAGAGTATGAACCATAAGTATCTACAGTGATTGATGTGTTGGAATCGTGAATATCGGCAAAAGCAACACCTCCGGCACCGGATATCAAGCTCCAGGTTCCTGTACCTATACTTGGAATGGCATTCATCGTATTATTTACGCCGCATATAGTGTCATTTGCACCTGCATTGGCTTTTGGTTGCTGATGCACAGTTACGAAAATACTGTCTGAGGCTTCACACCCCTGACTATCTTTCACGTAATATTCATATTTAAACAGTCCTGATATTGGAGACAAGAATGTGGGTTTTTCAATATTAGCGTTCGAAAGCAGATCCGTTCTACTACCACTCCACAGATGAAATGAATAGACGCCCGAACCACCTTTGGGCTCCGGCTTCAGAGTATCTAAAATATTTGTACACAAGGTGAGGTCGGTATTCTCAAAATGAATATCTACCGGATATACATGTACGGCGATTGTATCTTCATCAAAACAGCTTTTTGAATCGGTAACTCGGTAAACCAAATCATACGTACCGGTTGTAACAGTATTAAAATTGGGAGTTTGGATATTTGTATTGTTGAGTGGGCCGGTGTCTCCTGTCCAAAGATGCGTGTAAGGGGTTGTTCCCTGCGAAGGATTACCGTCAAGAGTTTGGTCAATTCCGGGACAGAGATATGTAGCAGGATCTCCAAGAATATTTGCTTCCGGCGCATCCCACACCTGAATTGTTGTTACGCCTGTTGCACTACACCCATCGACATTGGTAATGTCGTAGTTAATAGTATGTAATCCGGGTCCGGCAACTGAGGGATCAAATGTTCCAACTGATGAGTTTGTAATTCCTGGACCTGACCAGGAGCCTCCCGGGTCAGCAGCAGCAAGATTTATGGGAAGTTCATTTTCGCAGAAAGGGCCTACTGCGGTAATGGTTCCATCGGGTAGTGCTACAATTATAGCAATTGCTGTTGTTTCAACAGGAGGAAAGTCACCATTAATTGGGTCAGCAGGGGGCAAACCGTCATTAGGTACAGTATCGTAGGGGTTACAGTAGTTCCAGTTTCGCAAAGTTACTTCAAAGAAATCACCAACATTGTAGCCGGCAGGGATATATATAGACTCCGTTTGATTAAAAGGAGCAACAGGAGCAAGAATAGGTTCGGTGGTCATATTTATTGTACCGCTAAAAGGGTATGTTTCAACCACACCATTTACTTTAGCTGTATTTATGTTTGTTCCGCCGGTTCCGTAAACCCATTGAATCCAACGTCTCCTGTTATTTGGCACGTCATTTTCATCAGGTGGAGTACAGTTCCAGTTACTAACATCATTAAAAGTTACAGTGCCATCGTTACCGTAACAAATAGGAAAAACATCAGGATCAATAACCATCTTGCCACCGTTCATATCGTCAGTATCCCAAACGGTAACAATCTGTTCCTGAATAGTGCTGCTGCACGAAGATCCGGCAACAACGAGGTATACGGTAGGGTGATAATTACACTTGTCTCCTCCTATAGGATATACATGAGTGTGAGTTACAGCCCACTCCTGAGCACTTACATTTATAGCAGGAATAAGCTCAGTAGGACTACCATCGTCCCAATCAAAAAGTATTTTTACATCCCCTGTTCCTCCATCATTAACTCCCCGGTAGGTTACTTTCCACGATACATTCACCGGAGCACACAAGCGATCCGGGTGAATATCGTTGGCTTTTGATAAGATGTTGCAATCCTGCCCTACAGTTACAACTATTCCAAACAGCCAGAGTGTAACAATTAGAAAAAAGGTTTTTTTTGTTTTGTACATTTTAAAGCCCCCTATTTAAACCCTTACATAATAATACAGATCCAAATAAGATTTTATTGCTTTCCCCTTTACTGAATTTGGTCATCTGTTTTAACTGACTTGTGTCAGTATATGTCACTAAGTCAACTGTTAATGAGATTAATCATTTTTTCATCAGTTTGTATTAGCGATTTTTGTAATGTCCAATTCATGCATAACCCCATTATAGGATTAATAATTTCATTTGGATAACTATGTTAATTAATACGAGATTGTTGACAAATAGTTCCAAAAAGTTGATTAAATAACACCAAGAGCATATAAAAAATTTGCAATAATGATTAATAAACTGATAGCAAACATGATTCCTCTGTTTCCCAAAAAACTTATTTGGGTGTTTTCGAAAAGGTATATTGCAGGACAGAATATCGATCAGGCAGTTTCGGTATCAAAACATTTGAATGCCGATAATATGAAGATTACTGTTGACCTTTTAGGTGAATTTGCCTCAGACCTAAGTGAGGCAACAAAAAACAAGGAGGAGTATCTGGAGATAATTGAGCGATTTGAGAAGGAGAAGATTAGTGGTAACTACTCTTTGAAACCAACCTCGTTTGGACTGCTGCTCGATAAGGATATTTGCTATAGCAATGTGAGAGAGATTGTGGCAAAGGCAGCTGAGTATAATAATTTTCTCAGAGTTGACATGGAGGATTCCCCATGCGTTGATCTTGAGATAGAGATGTTCAGAAAACTGAAAGCAGAATTCCCGAATAATGTGGGGCTTGTACTTCAATCGTACATGAGACGTACAATGCAGGATGTTGAAGATATGATGGATATGCATAGCGATGAGACTCCCCTGAATTTCAGACTGTGTAAAGGTATCTATGTTGAACCTAAAGAGATTGCCTACAAAGATTATCAGGAGGTGAACGATAATTACGTCAAACTGCTCGATTACATGTTACGTAATAAAATATATGTAGGTATTGCCACGCATGACAAACCATTGGTTAAGGCAGCATACGAGCTGATTGAAAAGTACAATGTGCCCAAAGATAAATATGAGTTTCAAATGTTATACGGTGTCACCCCCGACCTTAGACAGAGCATCGTTGACAAGGGGTACACTATGCGTGTTTATGTTCCTTTCGGGAATGAGTGGTTTGGATACAGCACACGCCGTTTGAAAGAGAACCCGAAGATGGCAAACCATATAATTAAGGCTCTGTTTGTAAGAGGATAGTATTTAGGAAAGTGAAAAGTAAAAAGGCAAAAAGCAAAAGTAATAGGCTAAGAAGGTAGATTGATTTACAAAACAAAATCAAGGAAGTTATCTCTGTTAATAACCTCAACCTCCGTTTTGTACTGATCTCTCCACAATGCAGGCGTTCTCACTTTTGAGGATTTGAGTTTGAATTCAAAAGCAAATAGAGCTCCCTCTCTCTCCTCAACGTAATCTATCTCAGCACCTGAGTACGATCGCCAAAAAAATCTACTAAAACTAACCCTCTCGTAGCTGAGCTTTTTCATTCTCTCTACGGTTAAGAAATTCTCCCATAAAGCTCCGGCATCATTCCTAACACTCAGTGGGTTCAGGTTATTGATAAGGATATTTCTGATACCGAGGTCATAGAAGTAATACTTTTGCGACTTCTTTATCTCTTTACGTGGATTTTTGCTGAATGCCGGCACACGAAATATTATGAATGCCTGTTCAAGCAGATACAAGTATCGCTCTACAGTCTCCCTGTTCAACCCTAACTGCCTTCCTAATTCGTGTATGCTCACCTGCGAGCCTATTTGAAATGCCAGCAATCTCAGAAGCTCATTTATCTTCATGGGAAATTTTATCTGTTCAAGCTCAATAATATCTTTATAGATATAGGAAGATGCAATATCCAACAGGTAATCTTCTTTCTCATTATTAGCTGTAATATTAAGCACTTCAGGATAAAGGCCAAAAATCAGCCACTCTTCTAATCTGTCATTAAGCTCAAAAGGGTTATAAATTTCAGCAACCTCTTTCACTGCTAGTGGGAACAGAGAGAAAGTTTTTTTTCGACCTGCTAACGATTCAGAAACCTTACCGGATAATAGAAATGAAGACGACCCTGTTACCAATAATTTTACCTCAGGTATCTCGTCATGGAGTATCTTTAAGGTAATGCCTATTTCCGGTATCCTCTGCCCTTCGTCAATAAACAGAAGTTCATACCCTGACACCAACCCTCTCAGCTTGGTTAAATCTCTGCTCGATAAAACATCCACAAACTTCAGTTGATCTCCATTGACATAAAGAGTTTTTAATCCTGACTTTTCAACAAGCCCCTTTGCCAGAGTGGTTTTACCCGCCTGACGAGGACCATAAATCAAAACCACTTTCATGCTCTTTTTCAGATCTTTAATTATCTGTCCCGATATAGTTCTTGGAATAAGCATAGCAATCCTTTCGTTATTTTCAATAACAAAGGTATGAAATTTTATGGTTAACCGTAAATTTTAAGTCTAATTTTTATGGTTGACCGTAGATTTTAAGCCTAAAATTTATGGTTGACCGTAGATATTCGTAAAAAACTACTAATATCCATCTAAAATATTCAACAAGGGTAGCCCTACTTCACCACACTACGCAACTGCTGTACATTAGCATCATCAGGGAATTTTAGAATCATCTCTTTAGCTAGTGCCATTGCTTCTACAGCTTTTTTATTCTTATTATAGAAAGAGTAGAGATTTGCATAGTTAGTAACATCATCAGGATTTTTTCTAATTGCTATTTTGAGATACCTTACAGCACTATCGTAATCATTAAAAAACTCATACATCATTGCAATATTATAATCAACCCTGGAGTTGTCAGGCATCCCTTCTGAAGCTTTTAAAAGATATTTCAGTGACTCCTTGTACTTTTTCGTTTCTGAAAGCACAAGCCCCAGACTATAAGCAAACGATGCATCGTCAGGATGTTTTGCAACAACCATACGGAGATACTTCTCAGCCTTTTCGGGCTTACCCATGGCACTGTACAGATAGGAGATATTTACTTTTGCAACATCAAGTTCAGAATCCTGTTTCAGGGCACTTAGAAAGAACTTCTCAGCCAGAGGATAGTTCTTACGGACATAATAGAAGTTTCCCAGACTGAACTTCCCCATAGGGAAATCAGAGCTGTAGATTAAAACCTCCTCATACTCCTTTAACGCTGCATGAAACTTTCTTTTGTACTTAGCTGGAACTCTGTCATCAGTAAGAAATGAGAGTTTGTTCGTTGTCTCCATCCTCACAGCTTTTGCCTCATCACTCAACATTGGCAACAGCCTGTTAATATCCTGTTGCGACTGAATCTGAAATGTTCTTACGGCAATGAGTCGCATCTGAGGGTCAATATCATTCATGGCCGAATATAAGACTTTGTAACTGCTGTCTGATTCAAAAGTCAATCTGGACAAAGCAGTTGCCTTCTTACTAATTGGATAAACCTCTATTGGTGATTTAAATATCTCGATAAGTTTCCTGTCAACTCCTTTAACACCTTGTTGAGCATCAAATATTGCTTCTCCAAACTGAAAGTGTCGGCTTGTGCCAAACCATTTCTCAACATAGCCTGAAGCCCATTTGTTACTCTTATCCGTATGGCACTGGTTACAAGCATTGGGTGTGCCTAACTTCTCCGAAAGATCAGGACGAGGCATTCTGAAGCTATGGTCTCGTCTGTAATCAACACCCATATAGTTGCCTCCATGCATGTGGCAGTTGTAACACTGCGTTCCCGAACCAACCTCAAATTTCACACCTGACTCTGAAATTACTGCTTTCCCTTTCTCACCAAAACCCTTGTGATGATTATGTACAGGTGTATCGTAATCGGCAGCTTTATGGCACTGTAAACAGAGTTGATTATCCTCTACAGGCAGAACCAGTTTGCCTGAGTGTACATTGTGACAGTCGTTACACTGAACATCATTCACAAACATCTTACTCTGAGTAAAAGAGCCCCAGACATAATCCTCATCCTTTATTTGCCCATCAACATAATAGTTGGGTTCAATGGGTAGAACGGGGATAAGATGGTCGTAAATATTTTTAGAGTGATAGTCGTAATCGTTCATTGTACTGCGACGCGAATGACACCGGGCACATTTATCAACATACTCAACATTAGTAAGTCCGCTGGTTTTTTCAACCAAACCATAGTTAGGTATCTTCTTCTGAGCATAGTTAGGCATATTGGCCCATTCGACGTGGTAGGATGAAGGTCCGTGACACGCTTCGCAACTAACATTTATCTCCGACCATGTAGTGTGGTAACTATCCGTTTTATAATCATATCCCTTCTCCAGATTAGTAGAGTGACAATAAGCACACATCGAATTCCAGTTTTGAGCCTGATTAGTCCAGTGCAACCAGTTCTTATAGTCAACATTCTCATCTTTGTAGGTAGAGTCGGGCATGTAATACCACACTTTATCCAGTGTGTTCCAGGTAAGAGCCAGCGTTTGCAGTCTGCCACTCGGAAATTCGACGAGATAATTTTGCAGCGGAGTCCATCCAAAAACATAATTCACCTCATAGTCCTGCATCTTACCCTCAACACCATCGGTATGTACCATAAACTTTTTACCGTCGCGAAACATACGATGAACAAGACCATTATTGCTTTTTAAAGTTGCATTATTAAAGTCGGCAAGTACCGTTGAGTCATTGGCCACATCCATAGACCTATCATGGTCAGAACCCTTCCAATCGTTAAACTCTGCTTCATGGCACTCGATACACGCCTCTTTTCCCACATACTCATACTTTGGTTTATTGGATTGCTCTTGCGAAAAGTACAGACGCTTAACAAGGTATGCCGGATATAACATCAGGATAACAAGTGTGAGAATCAGTTTGAGTTTTGCATATTTCATTAATTATATGGTTTCATGGTTAAAGGGTTACATGGCCGGATTGTTAAAATCATTATCAAATCATCTTACCCATAAACCAACTGCGACCGTTCAAATCGTCTTCTTTTTTGAGGATGATTAACATCAACCTTTACAATACCATTTTTTATCTGCACTGGCAGTGTATCCAAAGGTCTTGTTGCCGGTGGTGACAACACCTCTCCCTTAATGTTAAATGCTGATGCGTGGCACGGGCAAACGAAACTCCCACTCCCCTCGTCAAACCGGATAGTACAGCCAAGGTGAGTACACCGATACGACACGGCAATAACCCCTCCATCATCAAACTTATACAGATAAAACTTACCTGATGAGAAGGGATAAATCCGGCCGGGTTCAAAATCTTTCAGATGTCTGGCTTCAAATATATCTTCTGTATCCAAATCCTTCTCTTTGTTCCCCTTAAAAAAATCGAACAGAAGATAGGCAGATTGAGCTCCAAAAAGAAATAGAATCAATCGCTTCAAGAAGCTTCGTCTTCTTATAACTTTCATCCCTACTCAATCTTAAACTTAACACTCACACTGCTTTCAATCTTTATCTTTTCGAAATCTATATTTATTGGTTCAAAAGCTTTTGTTCTTCTTGGAGCAGCCATGACCTCTGCCCTTACGCCTGAATAATAATTTGTATTTGAATAACCATCTGCAACAAATATAGCAGCACCCAATTTTTGGTTCAACGGCTTTAACAAAGCTTCTGCCTGCACTTTCGCTTTTGCAACGGCCTTACCTTTTAATTCCAGATTGAGTTCCTCTATCTTTGAATATTCTGTTTTAAGAAGATTAACATTTGAAATACCAACACCCTCTAATCCTGCAATAACCTTACCCGCTGTTACAGCATCAAAAACCACTAACTGGTAATTTTTATGCTTAAGAATGTTTTTATGTTTAAGAAAATAATTTTTAAAATTACTAGACAAATCAGAAAGTGTCAACTGCTTTTTAATGTCAATTTTAAGATTTTTAAGAAGTCTGGCCATTCTATTCTCAAGCTCACCAACAGACACCCTATTTTTACTATCTCCCTCATTAATATCTATTGACAAATATATCTTATCGGGAGTAACCATTGTGTCAACCTTTGCTGATGTTTCAAGATAGGGTTGATCAATGAAATTTTTTACCTGAGAAAATCCAACTTGTACAATAAATAAAATGGCAATTCCTAAAACTAATTTTTTCATAATCTACTTTTTAAGTTTTATTTTAAAATATTAATTTCATACTCTCTCCCCTGAACCAAATGCCTATACTCATCATTACTATATATGATACAATGATAATGGTAACTATTGACATCAGAAGCTCCGGCTTATTCGATTTTTTACCTCTGGACAGAAACCAAAAATAACCAACCGCTGGAATTAAGTAGAGTAGAAACGGAATTAGTCCTGTTGAAACTATTAACGGCATTGAGCTGAACCACCCTCTGAAATTCAACAGATATTCAGTAACAAAAATCAAAATCAATGTAAACAAAAATGAAGATATTGCTGATTTAATCATCTGCTTTTTACCACTCTTCGAATTAAACCACACTCCCACATTAATACTCTCTGATGTTTGATAGGATATGTAAATCAACAGAGACAAAACCATAACAGGTAATACAAATGCAACAAACGATGGGTGAATATGCATAAGAAACTCCTGTAGACCCATGAAGTACCAGGGAGCTTTACTGGGATTTGAACTAACCAAGCTATTGGCCATATCTTTTAGCGGAGCATCAAAAAAGAGACTCAATAACATCACCAAAGCACCTATAGCTAAAGCTGCAATTATCTCCTTACGTACAAGGTGAGAACTGACATTTACAAGCTTAGTTCTTTCAGGCTGTGAAGTTGTAACACCCTTAGCTTTCCGGACTAGCCAAAAGTGAAAAATCATGAACACAATCATCAGCAGAGGCAACAAACCGGTATGCAACACATAAAAGTTCATCAGAGTACTCTGTCCCACCTGCTCCCCTCCTCTCAAAATAACACTCAGGTAGGTTCCTATAAGAGGAATGTAACTAAGTATCTCAGTCATTATTGTAACAGCCCAAAACGACAGCTGATCCCATGGTAGAAGATAACCGGTGAAATTAAAGGAGAGAACTAAGAACAGAAGAACCAACCCACATAGCCAGTTCTTGCGTCGTTCAAAATATATCGATTGCGAATAGAAAACTCTGAGAACATGTAGAAACACCACAACAACCATAAGGTTGGCACTCCAGTAGTGAATATTTCGGAGCAGAAGTCCGAAGATATAGTATGTCTGCAAATCCAAAATGGATTCATAGGCTCTGTCGATAACCGGCACGTAACTGAAACGCAACATCATTCCGGTAGTGGCCAGAATAACAAACAGTAGTGCACTAATACCCCCTAAGCCAAAAGTACGACTGTATTTCACAGCATTCTCATCTACTTTTTTGGGATGCAGATGCAGAAGAAACTTAACAACAACAGAGTGCTTATTTTTATGATTACCCATTAATACTTTTTTATATGGTTATAAAAATACACTATTCGAATATGTAAACCAAGAGTTACATCAGAGAAGAGTCGTGTACAACCCTTATTCAATGGATACAGACTTATACAACTTCATAATAATTTTACGAATCAGTTATTGCACAAAAATTCACGGAGAAAATAAAAACCCCCTCTCTGAACAATCAAAGAGGAGTATTTATCCCCGCCTGCTGTCGAGCAGGGAACCCATATCATAGGAATCGGAATCCTAATCGAGTAGGTAGGGGGATTACTCCCCCGCCCTCTCACACCACCACGCATGCTCTCGCACGTGGCGGTTTCAATTAATAGTTTAACTTTTCATAATTTAGTGACAAATTAAACAAGTTTTGTTC
>Ga0256831_1000684_pt1 | contig 17815 bp, 14 predicted proteins | sample 132544metaG_FD_189087 | JGI IMG/M metagenome (GOLD analysis project Ga0256831, IMG submission 189087) | Hydrothermal vent microbial communities from Lau Basin, Pacific Ocean - 132-544 | ecosystem: Environmental > Aquatic > Marine > Hydrothermal vents | place: Pacific Ocean: Lau Basin | collected...
CAACAATGAATACTTTTAACAAGCGGTAGGGATGGAAGCGGCAGCTATACATTTGCAATAGAATAGCGCATATAGTCTTGATAGAGCACAAAGAGGGCTCCTATCAAGGCTATATGAAGCTTCTATTGCAAATGTATACTATAGCATACAGCCCGTAAAACCGCCATAAAACTTAAAAAAATCCATGTTAAAATATTTACATATTTTTGCGCCCACTAAACACAAACAGATTTATATGACTTTTGAAAGATTATTTGATGTATTGCCGGTATATTTGGAAAAATATGCTGACAAAGAGGATGCATTAGCAGGAAAAGTGAATGGCGAATGGCGCCGATATTCAAGCGCTGAGTATGTACGCATAGTTAACGAACTTAGCTATGGACTGATTAATTTAGGCGTTCAGAAAGGTGATCATATCGCTACAATATCAGGGAATAGGCCGGAATGGAATTTTATGGATATGGCGATAATGCAGGTGGGGGCAATTCATGTACCTATTTATGCCACTGTTAGCTCTAGTGATTATAAATATATTCTTAATCATGCGGAAGTAAAAATGATTTTTATGGACGCCAAGAATCTTTATTACAAAGTTAAAGACATACTACCCGAAACACCAAGTGTTAAGGCTGTATATTCTTTTACGCCCCATGAGATTGTAAAAGATTATATGGAAGTAGCCAAATTGGGGAGAGAAAATCCACAGCGTGAAAAGCTGGAGATAATAATGCAGAGTATTTCGACCAATGAAATAGCTACTCTAATTTATACTTCAGGGACTACAGGGCAAATGAAGGGTGTAATGCTAAGCCATTTGAACATTATTTCTAATGTACTTGCCTTGCAACATGTACCTCCTACCGACTCAAAAGGTAAAGCACTAAGTTACTTGCCTTTATGTCATATTTACGAACGAATGATAAATTATATTTTTCAATATAAAGGAATTTCGATTTACTATGCTGAGAATATGGCTACAATCGTCAACGATTTGAATGATATTAAGGCCGACATAATGCCTACAGTACCACGATTATTGGAGAAAGTATATGATAAGATAGAAGCCAAAGGGGCAAAATTAACGGGACCTAAAAAGAAAATTTTCGACTGGGCACTGGAATTAGGACTGGCTTATAATCCCAAGGGTGAGAATAGCGCTTGGTATAATTTCAGACTTGGTATTGCGAGAAAGTTAGTTTTTAGTAAGTGGCAAGAAGCCTTAGGAGGCAATATAAAGGTACTTATTTCAGGAGGAGCAGCATTACAACCACGATTGGCAAAGCTATTTAACGCGGCAGGAATACCTACCATTGAAGGTTACGGAATGACAGAAACCTCACCGGTAATAGCCCTTAATGACTGGGGGAAAAACAATAGTTATATTGGCACAGTAGGACCAAAGATAATGAATTGCGAGATAAAAATCGCGGAAGATGGTGAGGTGCTGGCAAAGGGACCAAATGTAATGTTGGGATATTATAAGGAACCGGTACTTACTGCTGAGGCCATTGAAGATGGCTGGATGCATACAGGTGATTTAGGAGAGATGATTGAAGGTAGATTTCTGAAGATAACGGGGCGGAAGAAAGATTTATTTAAAACTTCTATGGGGAAATATGTGGCACCATCGCATTTGGAAGCAAAATTAAAGGAATCTCCTTTTATTGATATTCCGGTGGTTGTGGGTGAAAATCAGAAATTTGCAGGCGCATTAATTGTCCCTAACTTTGAGCATATAAAACACTGGTGCAAAGCAACTGAGGAAGAATGCAAAGCCCATAAAGAGATAATAAAGCGACCTGATGTATTGAAAAAGATAAAAGAAGAAATTGGTGCTTTTAATAAGTTATTTGGAAGTCATGAACAGATAAAAGTTTTTCGCCTAATTGCTGACGAGTGGACCGTTGAATCGGGATTGGTAACCGCCAAAATGAGTGTACGAAGGCCTCGCGTAATGAAGGCGTATGCTACTGTTGTAGAAGATATGTTCTCGTAGCGCATTTCTTTTTCCTATTTTTCTTTAGAAAAAGGCTGCCTTTAGGGCAGCCTTTTTCGTTGTCAACAAAACCGTAAAGAATAGTTGTGAATAGAACTTGCTAAAAAAACAGCCAAACCTACGCCCGGGAACGAATAAACATAATAAGGCATTAGCAATTAAGCCATCATTAAACCCATAAAATTATGCTTGCTTATTCTACGTATAGCACCAGACCTTTAAGATACTGCCCTTCGGGATGATATATACTTGCCGGATGATCAGCCGGTTGAGAAAGATGATGCAGTATTTTTACTTTACGACCACTTTGTATTGCTGCGGCAAAAATGGTAGATTCAAAAAGCCGTCGATCAACCACCTGAGAGCAAGAGAAGGTAAAGAGTATTCCTCCCGGTGCAATTTTCTTAAAAGCAATGGCATTAAGCCTTTTATATCCCTGCACTGCCTTATGCCGTACGTCTCGATGCTTGGCAAAAGCCGGAGGGTCGAGAATAATAAGGTCGTAACTCTCTTCCATAGATTGCAGATAGCTCATCGTGTCGATAGAAAAGGATTGATGCTGAACCGAAGTAAATTGATTAAGAGCCACATTATTGTCGGTAAGGTCAATGGCCTTGGCTGAGCTATCCACTGAATGAACCAATGAAGCACCTTCTTTAAGGGCATAGATACTAAAACCTCCGGTATAGCAATAAGTATTGAGGACTTTTCGACCTTTGGAATATTTTCCAACAAGTTCTCTATTAAAGCGTTGATCAATAAAGAAACCCGTTTTTTGACCATTAATCCAATTAACTTCAAATTTATTTCCATTTTCCAGCACCACTGTTTTCTCCATATCGCCCAATAGAAATTCGTTTTCCACTTCAAAGCTTAAATTCTTAGGAAGAGATTCTTTACTTTTAGAATAAACGGTATGCAATTTATCACCATAAATTTCTTTTAATGCGTTGGCAAAATCCTTACGAAGCAAATACATCCCAATGGAGTGCGCTTGAATAACGGCTGCTCCATTATAAAAGTCAATTACCAAACCGGGCAAGCTATCACCTTCTGCAAAAACCAAGCGATAAACATTGGTTATTTTGCTATCAACTAAACCAATAGTTTTACGCATAGTATAAGCCTGAAGAAGCCTCAATTTCCAAAAATCGTAATCAGGTTCTACCGCTTGAAAGCTAAAAATTCGTACTGCAATGGAACCATTTTGCCAATGCCCACATGCTAGAAACCTATCTTTATTATTATAAACATCCACAATATCCCCTTCTTGAGGATCGCCATGCATTTTTTTTATGGCGCCGGAGAACACCCATGGATGCTGACGCAATACAGCATCATCTTTACCCGATTTTAATATTATCTTAGTACGCGACATTGTCTTATTTTAGTTTGTATTTATATCAGAAATAATTTACCTCTTATTGCTCTATATTGCTAAGCTATACTTTTAATGCTACAGTAAAAGCTTGGGGTTTACATTCCTTTTGAATAGTAACAACAAGCTGCAAAAGTAGTGAAAAATCGGCTTTCTTTTTTCCACATTCACATGGTGAAAAGTTGCATATACACAAGGAAGCAGCCGTGGTATTATTTGTATTTTTACCTAGTATGAAAATAGCATTAAGCTTATTTGAATACAAATTTAATCTATTGACATACAATAGATTAAATTATTAATAACATCATATTTTTTAATAACCCTAATAAAATATCAAGTAAAATTAATAATTATGAAAAGAAATCTTATTTTAGTATCTGTTGCAGTATTATCATTTGTACTCTTAAGTTCACTAGCTCCCCGTAAAAGGAAGAAGTCGAAACAATTCAGAGGAACGGTAACTTATGACATAAGTTATGAAAGCAGCAAAATGAGCGATGTTCAGCTGGCAAAACTTCCCACATCAATGAAAGTAAAGATGTATGATGGCATGAGTATGTTCGACATGGTAATGGGACCTGTTGTTTATACTTATATCACTCGCCCAAAGGCTGACAAATTCACTATCCTGATAGAACTAGGAGACAAAAAAGCCGCCATGGTAAAAAAATACAGTGAAACCAATAGCGATTCACTTCGCAAATACACCACCCAAATCGACCTATCAAAAGACACAAAAGTAATTGCAGGCTATACTTGTAATAAAGCTGTAGTAACTTTTATTCCCAAAAAGGGTGTTGAAGACGAAGAACATACCTATTCCATTTATTATTCACCGGAATTGGGCAATAAAGAAGACAATATTGATGGTCCTTATGCCGGCATCAACGGTTTATTGATGGAAAGTTATGATGTGAAACCCGGATTAATTACTAAGATGGTGGCCACTGAAGTTAAAAAAGGAAAGGTTAAGGACCTTGATTTTTTAATGCCCAGTGACTATAAGGAGTTTAGCAATTTGGAGGATATGCAAAAATACCTAATGGGACAATAGATATATTGCAGTGGTATTAGGATAACTCATTGGCCTAACACATTTTGCCAATGAGTTATCATTTGTGTCTTATATTAAAAACAGCCGAGCATAGAATACAAACAAGAAGCAAACAAAATAAAGGCAAGCACAGCAATAGGATAATAGAAACAAGGTAATCAATGGCAAAAGGAAAAGGAAAAAAATCGGTAAAGAACGCGATAAGCTCTGAAGAGAAAGCAAGCAAAGGAAGAGGCAAAAAAGGCAAGAAGGCAAAAAAGAGTAATTCTAAATTTAAATTATCCTTATGGGGAGATAAATTTCAGGATGTGCGTTTTAAAAAGCTTAGCGGTCTTTTTCTGTTTCTGTTTACGCTTTATCTTTTTATAGCCTTTATCTCATACTTTGTAAGCTGGTTTAGCTGGGATGCTGACGATATATTTAGCAATATCGGTATTGGAAGGGTACTCTTTGACCAAAGTCTTGTGGTCCATAATATCACAGGAAGATTTGGAGCGGCGCTGTCCCAACTATTTATTAAGGACTACTTCGGCATAGCCTCCTTCTTTATACTCTACCTAAGCACATTAATATCACTAAGGATAATGTTTAACTTTAGGGCACTATCGATAAAACGCGCTGCAAAACACAGTATATTCGCTCTAATATGGCTGCCCATAACATTGGGATTCTTCTTTATCGGTCCAAAAAGTTCAATATTTGGAGGGATTTTCGGTTATGAAGTAAGTCAATATTTTATTGGATTGGTGGGAAAGCCGGGGCTTATACTATTAATAACTTTTAGTTTAATAAGTTTTCTGGTATTTGCCTTTAATATTAGCCAGTGGTTTTCAGGCAAGAGCGCACTTAAAGACTCGCAAGCTAAAACCGAAGAACATAATCTTTCGAATTACGAAGTTGACGGCTTAAATATAGACCAGTTAGCAGCCTTGGAAAAACAGAATGAAGAAAGCCCTGATGAAGAAAACAATAACTTTGATTTTGAATTAAGCATTGATGATAGCATTAAAAAAGAGAAATCAACAAAAGCTGAAACCCCAGATTTAAACTTTGAAATAACCCAACCCATAGAAGAAAAGACCATTGCTGACAATACCGAGAAAGAGCAAGAAGAAGAAGAAATGGAGATAGATTTAGCCATTGACGCACCCATCAAGGACGATAGTCTTAGTGATAAAGAGCTTAATAAATCCCATGGCATTGACACCCCTTACGATCCGACAGAAGATCTTTTTGATTTTAAGAATCCGGGCATTGATTTACTTCGCGAGCATAGTTTTAATAACGACATTACCATCAATCAGGAGGAGCTTCAGGAGAATAAGAATAAGATAGTAAAAACGTTGGCAAATTACAATATACAAATTGACAAGATAAAAGCCACCATAGGTCCAACGATAACACTTTATGAAATAGTTCCCGCCCCCGGCATTCGTATTTCAAAAATTAAAAACTTGGAAGATGATATAGCCATGAGTTTAGCTGCTTTAGGCATTAGAATAATAGCACCAATACCGGGAAGAGGAACCATTGGAATAGAAGTCCCCAATAAAAATCCGGAGATTATCTCCATGCGTACTATTATTGCCAGCGAAAAATTTCAGAATTCCAAATTTGACCTTCCTGTTGCCATTGGAAAAACCATCTCCAACGAGACCTTTGTTTTTGATTTGGCAAAAATGCCTCACTTGCTTGTAGCAGGAGCGACAGGACAAGGGAAGTCAGTAGGATTAAACGCAATTATCACTTCACTACTCTATAAAAAACACCCTGCACAGCTAAAATTCGTCATGGTTGATCCCAAAAAAGTCGAATTTTCCTTATTCTCAAAAATAGAGCGCCATTATCTAGCCAAACTACCCGATCGTGAAGATGCTATTATTACTGATAACAAAGAAGTGGTTGCTACTATTAACTCGCTTTGCATTGAAATGGACGACCGATATGAATTACTAAAAACAGCGCGGGCAAAGAATATAAAAGAGTATAATGCTAAATTTATCAAGCGGCAGTTAAATCCTGAGAATGGGCATCGATTCTTACCTTATATAGTCCTTGTGGTTGATGAATTTGCCGATTTAATTATGACTGCAGGAAAAGAAGTTGAAGGACCTATAGCCCGTTTAGCACAACTTGCCCGAGCCATAGGTATTCACCTAATAATAGCAACCCAACGGCCTTCAGTGAATGTAATAACGGGGCTAATAAAAGCTAACTTCCCGGCACGTATAGCCTTTAGAGTAACTTCAAAAATTGACTCCAGAACCATTCTTGATTCCGGTGGTGCCGATCAGCTTATTGGACGTGGTGATATGTTGTTTTCCAAAGGGGATGGACTTGTTCGTCTGCAATGTGCCTTTGTTGACACTCCTGAGGTAGAAGATATTGTAGACTACATTGGCAATCAGAGAGGCTATGCTTCTGCCTTTAATCTACCCGAATTTATTGGCGATGACGATGGTGGAAAATCAGATATTGATGTTGCCGATAGAGATGTACTCTTTGAAGATGCTGCACGAGTAATAGTTAATCACCAGCAGGGAAGCACCTCCCTCATTCAACGGAAAATGAAATTAGGATATAACCGTTCCGGCAGAATTATCGACCAATTGGAGGCTGCCGGCATTGTCGGGCCCTTTAGCGGATCAAAAGCACGTGATGTTTTAATAAAAGATATTGTTTCTTTGGAACAATATTTGGATGATATGCGCAACAGCAATTCGTAATCGATAATTTTATTACTTTTGCCAACCTTAATTTTTATATTAAAACAAGCTTATTATGAACAAATATATCTCTATAATTCTATTCACCTTCCTTCTTAGCGGATCATCTTTTGCCCAAGTGAATAATACAAAAGCACGCAATATTTTAGAAAAAATTGCCAAGAAAGCCAAGACTTATCAAAATATGAAGTTTGATTATACCTATCGTATGATTGACAAAGCCCACGATGTGGATAATCAACTGAAAGGTACTATTGTAATGGAAGGAGACAACTACAACCTCCACATGATGGGACGCAATGTGGTTTCCAATGGAAAAATAGTTTGGACACAAGATCCTGATGCCGAAGAAATTCAAATTAATACTGCCGATCCATCAAAAAATGCTTTTAGCTTTTTAAAGCTCTTAACAACGGTGAATAACGATTATAGCGCCAAGTTAATCTCAACAAAAAAGGAAAAAGGGAGAACATATTATATCATAGACCTAAAACCAAATAAAACTCAATCCTATTACAAAGTACGTTTGAAAATTGATAAGACAAACAACTGGGTTACTGAAGCCACCATTTATGAGAAAAACAATACTGAATATATATTTACGGTTGTCCACTTTTCTTCAAACTTAAAACTTCCTAAGAATTACTTTGTTATTAATCCAAAGGACTTCCCTGACTACGATGTAGTAGATTTACGTTAGTATCACCTATTAAACTGTATATCAAGCAAGGAATAAATTCATTATTCTTTTTGCTGATGCATCCTACTATTATATTGAGTACTACTATTTTATACGGATTTATTATATTGGTAATCTGTTATTTGGCAAAGGCTTCTGATAACCTCAGCGGCCATAAGAGTACCAAACAAGGTAGGCATATAAGAAATTGTTCCTAAAGTCGTTTTTTTATTTTCTTCGTCCTCCACAAATTTCAATGCCGAAGGATTTACTTGTTCCGGAGAAAAGACTACCTTAAAACCCCCATAAATTCCCCTTTTATGCATCCGTTTACGAAGCATCCGAGCCAGTTTGTCATTGTATGTTTCTTCAAAATCAGCAATTCTAACAAGGGAAGGATTAGTTTTACCACCGGAGCCCATGGAACTAATAATAGGAATATTTCTTTTTAACGCATTGGAAATAAGAGCTATCTTAGGACTTAATGTATCAATGGCATCAACGATATAATCATAGTTCCCTTCCAAAATTTGAGGTATATTTTCCTTATTAATATATAGATGCTGTGCCTTTACTTTAATGGCTGCATTAATATCCATAAGACGTTGTTCCATAAGTACCGCTTTACTTAGGCCGTTAGTACTTCCCAAAGCCAACAGCTGCCTATTGCAATTGCTGGGATGAATATTATCTCCATCGATAATATGCAACTCCCCCACACCTGCCCTTGCTAACATCTCAGCGGAATAAGCCCCCACACCTCCAAGACCTACCAGCAATACTTTAGCCTTATTTAGTAACAATAATTTATCTTTTCCCAATAGGAGTTCTGTCCTTTCTTGCCAATTTTCAGAATTCATTTTTTATAAAAATAAGCTTTTGTAAGTATAATATATTTGGTTGCGGAGTTCGATAATACTTCTGCCAATACGCTGCGAAGCGATGGAATATATTTCCTCTATATCCCCATCCCAGTCATCGGTTTCAAAAAATAATCTATTCAAAGGAATGTCCGTTAGAACACGACTAGCTTTACTCTCTTCGTTGAAAAGGGCATGACCAAAAGAGAAATAAACATTAAACTGCATTAGTCTCTGCATTATATCCTTATTGCCTGAATAAGCATGAAATAGTAATGGAATACTGGGACGATATTTCTTTAAGATAGCTAGCATATCAGAGAAAGCTCTAACGTTATGCACTATTAATGCTTTGCCATGCTGATCTGCCATTTCAAGTTGTGCAATCATAATTTCCTTTTGCAATTCAATATCTACAGAAATTGCTCTATCCAATCCACACTCGCCAATAGCCTTAATATCAGGATTATTAATAATATTCCGCATCTGTGACAATATCACATTATGATCCTCATGCTTTATAAACCAGGGATGTAAGCCAATGGAATAAGAAGACGGAAAATGATTCTGCTTAAGCAATTCATGCGCATGAAAATTTTGTATTCCCAAATGAGGGCTTACTATCTCATGGTGAGAATGAATATTAATATAAGCTGCCGGCATAGATGCAAAGATAAGCTATATTCTTTTTGTTTTAACTCCGTAACTCTATGATTTCATCTACCTTGAATTTTCTGTTTTCAGGCTATGTTTTTTAATACCTTTGCCCTTGAATCACCAAATTATTTTCAATGAAAACACACCCCATTTTTATCGTTAGTTTTATTCTCATTTTTTTCTCAGCTACTTTACAAGCTCAATTCACCAATGAAGTGCGTATTAAGCCCAAGCCTAAAATAAAGACACCTTACAGCCTAACATCGTTTACGCTTAACAATGGGTTACAGATTTACCTCAACGAAGATCACAGCCAGAAAGATATTTTAGGTGCTGTTATCGTTCGTGGAGGAGCAAAACTCGACCCTAAAAATGCTTCCGGCACAGCACATTACTTTGAACACATGATGTTTAAAGGCACAAAGACTTTAGGAACCATCGACTATAAAAAAGAGAAGCCCTATCTCGACAGCATTAGCCAACTGTATGACCTTTTGCGTCTTGACAGACATAATGAGATTTTTCGCAAAAGAATACTAAAGAAAATTGACAGCTTTTCTGTTGTAGCAGCGCGTTATGCTATCCCCAATGAGTTTGATAAAGTAGTAAGTGAACTGGGAGCTACTAATGTTAACGCCTATACCAATTACGAAAACATTGTATATCACAATCGCTTTCCCAAGCAAAGCATTAGCCAGTGGATTGAATTATACAGAGATCGCTTTGAGAATCCTGTATTCCGTCTGTTTCAATCGGAGTTAGAAACAGTTTATGAGGAGAAAAATATGTCAATGGATAATACTTTTAGACGCCTATACAGAGCCCTATATAAGAGCTTCTATCCCAAATCAGTTTACGGGAGGCGTAGTGTTTTGGGGAGCATTGATGACCTTAAGAATCCAAGCCTTTCTGCCATGGAAACCTATTTTAAGGAATACTATAATGCTGACAATATGGCCTTGGTACTAATTGGAGATTTCGACACCCAAAAAGTCATCCCTTTAATTAAAGCACAGTTTTCTAAATGGCGTGATGGAGAAAAAGCCGTACTTCCCAGTGCCAAAGAAAATCCTTTTAGGGGAAGAGTTTTGGTTAATGAGAGGCTAACACCCATACCTGTTGGGGCTGTGGGATATCGTAGCGTTACACACGGGAACAAGGATGAATTAGCTATTGATGTGATAGCGAATATACTCACCAATGATAATAATACGGGGCTGATAGATTCATTAACTAACAGCCAGCAGCTACTTGGAGCTAAAGTAATTGTTGATAAACATTTCGACAAAGGAGGCGTATTCGTTTTTTATGTACCTAAGCCAATAATACAATCGCTAAACAATGCTGAGCGTAAGATTCTAGCCCAAATAAACCGACTAAAGACCGGAAATTTCTCAGAAGAACTATTATCGGCGGTTAAGGTATCCATGATGAAAGACGAAACCCTTAATATGGAAAACAGCTCCTATCGTTTAACCAAGATTCTAAACTCCTATATGACAGAAACAAAATGGAGTAGAGAGTTGAATTACAATAATAGAATAAAAGGAATTACCAAAGCAGATATTATTAGCATTGCCAACAAATACTTTGGAGATAATTATTTAGCTTTCCATTCTAAAATTGGTTTTCCCAAGAAGATTAAAATCATTAAGCCAGCTATTACCCCTCTTAATCCCATAAATAAAAATGCTATATCTGTAGAAGCCGGCAAAATAGAATCCATGCCTTTGAGGCAAATAAAACCTTCTTATATCGACTTTAATAAAGAGGTAATAGTTTCTGATATTGAAAACAGACTCCATTTATACTATGTCAAAAACCCAATGAATAATATCTTCAGTATGAATATTAGGATAGGCATGGGCAAATTACAAAATCCACAATTGGAAGTATTAGCCTTTGTATTGAATAATGCCGGCGCAGGAAAATTATCCCATGAAGAATTCGCTAAAAACCTTCAGGAAAAAGGAATTGGTCTAAATATATATGTTAACAATAATTATTTTACCATTGCACTAAATGGTTTTGATAAAGATTTATCCGAAGCATTATCTGCGGTAAACAGCCTTCTTAGTTCACCAAACTATAGCAGCAATACCATCAAAAAATTTATTCGAGAAAGAAAACTCAATAAAAAGATGATAAAAAAAGAGGTCAACAGTCAGATTGCGATAGTCAATGAATACGCTACTTATGGTAATAAAAGTATTTATTTAAATACTGCAAGCACCAAAGAAATTAAAAAATTAAAATTATCGGACTACAAAAAGATGATTCGCCAATTGTTAGCCGTTGAATCATACGTCCATTATGTGGGAGGAGCAGACCAAAAAGAGCTCACTAACTTATTAAAAAAGGAACTTCCTTTTGCTCCGAACTTAGTCCATACCGCCTCTCCTATTGTTAGGGCTATTCCAAAATTATCTACCAATGAAGTGTATTTCTTAAACAATAAAAATGCAATACAATCTCACATAAGAATAGGCATTCCATCACGGAAATTAGATGAAAGTCAAAGAGTATATATCAAGCCTTTTAATAGATATTTTGGTTTAGGAATGAATTCCATAGTCTTCAAAGAGATTCGCGAATACCGGGCTTTGGCCTATGGGGCATGGGCCTATTTTAGCATTCCCTATCGATATGATAAGCCAGGAATGCTTAAAGCAGGCATGAGTACGCAAGCCGACAAAACTAATGAAGCTGTGAATTTGATGTTATCACTAATAGATTCCGTTAATATCAACGAAGATCAACTTGCCAGCCTACAGAAATACCTCTTACGTTCCTTTAATGCAACAATTCCTGATTTCAGATACCGCTCTTATATTGTTCAGAAGTGGATATTAGAAGGCTATACTACCGATCCACGAAGGAAATCATATCAGTTTTATCAGGAACTAACGAAAAACGACATCGCCAACTTCTATGATGCTAATGTGCAAAAAAGAAATTACTTATTGAGCATTGTTGGAGATAGCCGTAAGATTAATTTGAATAAAATTAAAACTAATGCTAACTTTCACCTTCTTAAACTCAAAAATATCATCAAGTATTAAGGCTAATATTAAATAAGTATTCCGTTGATATACAAGTTACTATATCTTATCAAACGACACGATATACGTTCTTAAGACTTTTAAATATCAGGACTATCGGGAATGGGAAATAAACCTCTGTAATTTTGATTTTTTTCCGACCTTTGCGCAAATTTTTCATCCTATGAATAAGACAGGAGATTACAGTAAATTACTCGAACTATTGGTCAAAGATTTTTCATGGCCAACAGAATATATGTTCAAGTTTGTGATACCATTTGATGCACACAATTTATATCATTTGAAGATACTATTCAATGGTGAAGCTAAAATTAGTCACCGTATATCAAAGTCGTCAAAGTACATTAGTTTTACGGTAATACAAATGATGGATAATCCTGATGAAGTAATTGCCATTTATAAGCAAGCAGAGAAATTAGATAATATAATAGCAATATAATAAGAATAAGATATGTTTGGAGATTTAGTAAGCAAACTAAAACTAGCTCAAGAGGATTCAAAGAATCGAATGGAGCAAATACTGGTAGATGGGCAAGCCGATAACGGAAATGTAAAGGTTGTAGCCAATGCCAATAAGGTTATTAAGCAAATCTATATCAGCGAGGAATTATTTAATATGGGTGATAAAGAAGCAATAGAAGAATTGACATTAGTAGCAGTAAACAAAGCCTTAGAAAAGGCTGAAGCTATTTATAATGAGGAAATGAAAGGAATGGCTAAAGATGTAATACCACCTATTCCCGGAATTAATTTTTAAGAAAATATGAACATAGAACAACAAATAAAAACAGCTTTTGTAGCAGCTTTTGAAAAGCATTATAAGCATCATCTAAGCACTGAAGAACTTATTTTACAACAAACGCGAAAAGAAATCGAAGGAGATTTCACCGTAAATGTATTCCCTTTTGTACGCTTTGCCAAACAGAAACCGGAAATGCTAGCCCAAACTATGGGAGAAGAGTTAGTAAAAGAACTTGAAGAAGTTAACTCCTTTAATGTGATAAAAGGCTTCTTAAATCTTGTACTTCATAATTCTTTTTGGCTCAATAATGCCAAGCAAGCGCTAAGGGAAGAATCTTATGGTTACAAAACTGTAGATACTAAGACAGCCCCTGTTGTTATTGAGTATTCCTCACCAAACACAAACAAGCCATTACACCTTGGCCATATTCGCAATAATCTTTTGGGCTATTCCATAGCGGAAATATTAAAGGCCAGTGGGCAAAATGTAAAAAAGGTTAATCTAGTCAATGATAGAGGAATTCACATCTGTAAATCGATGCTGGCATGGCAACAATTTGGCCATGGTGAGACCCCGGAAAGTACCGGTGAGAAGGGCGATCATTTGGTAGGGAAATATTATGTTCAATTTGACAAGGAATACAAAAAAGAGATTAAACAACTTGTCGAAGCCGGTAAAGAAGAAAAAGTTGCAGCTAAGGAGGCTCCTATCATCAAAAAAGCACAGCAGATGCTTCGCGAGTGGGAAGCCAAAGAACCTCAAGTATATCAGCTGTGGAAAACCATGAATGAGTGGGTATATAAAGGCTTCGACATAACCTATAAACGATTAGGCGTTGATTTTGACAAAATATATTACGAATCTGAAACCTATCTCTTGGGCAAAGAGATTGTTATTGATGGCTTTAAGAAAGGTATTCTTTATAAAAAAGATGATGGTTCTATCTGGGCAGATCTCACCGGCGAAGGCTTGGACCAAAAGCTACTTCTTAGAGCTGACGGAACCTCTGTTTATATGACCCAAGATATTGGCACAGCAAAATTGCGTATCCAAGATTATAATCCATCTGCATTACTCTATGTGGTAGGCAACGAACAGAATTATCACTTTGAGGTACTGAAAATTGTACTTAAAAAATTAGGCTACAATTGGGCAGAGAAAATTCACCATATCTCTTATGGCATGGTAGAGCTGCCTCATGGGAAAATGAAATCACGCGAAGGGACAGTAGTTGATGCCGACGACCTAATCGATGATATCGTTAATAATGCTGCTGAAATAACTTCTAAACTTGGCAAAATTGAAGGCCTCTCCAAAGAAGAAGCCGATACCCTTTTTAATCAAATTGGCCTAGGCGCATTGAAATTCTTTATCCTTAAAGTTGACCCAAAAAAGAAAATGCTTTTTAACCCGGAAGAATCCATTGATTTTAATGGCAATACCGGTCCTTTTATTCAATATACCCATGCACGTATTCAGTCGGTATTGCGCAAGTCTGCCAACTACGAATTCACCGAGTGGAATCATGAGCTTATCATTAACAATAAGGAAAAAAGCTTACTGAAATTAATTTACAATTATTCTGAGATTATTGCCAACGCAGCAAAACTCTATAGTCCCGCAATGGTAGCTTCTTATGTATATGATCTTGCTAAAGAATACAATCAGTTTTATCACGACAATCCAATCCTTAAGGAAGAAGACCGGACTAAAGCTGCTTTCCGCCTGGACCTATCACGTATTACTGCAAATATTATCCAATCGGCAATGCTTTTACTTGGCATTGAAGTTCCCAATAGGATGTAATAGTAAGATAAAGATACTTCGCCATGATGAAATTTCAGCTTAATAATAAGGCAGAGCTTGATGCTTTTATACGTATACTTCAAGAGATTAATATGGAGCTGGAATCTGCATTACTAAAAGAACATGACCTTTTTAGAAGATATGAGATAGCTGCTCGTATTGAGCTATTGGATGAATTGCTTCCCAAAGTTTTGAAAAAACAATTCAACCAACAACAACGTAGCAGTATTACTATTACCAAAGCAGTAAGTATAATTATTTTTCAATACCGACAGATAGTTGTCGATATCTATGCCGAGTTAATTAAGAACAGGTTGGTAGAATCGATTCATAAAGATATGCTGTAAATCACTAATTGCCATAAAAACAAATAAACTTAAATCCATGAAAATCATAACAATAGTTGGAGCAAGACCTCAGTTTATTAAAGCTGCCGCCGTTAGTCGAGCCTTTGCAAAACAAACTAATATTGAAGAGGTAATTGTTCATACAGGGCAGCATTTTGACACCAATATGTCGGATATATTTTTCCAGGAAATGGAAATTCCCAAACCACATTACAACCTTGATGTTAATGGCTTAGGCCATGGAGCCATGACAGGGCAGATGTTGGAAAAGATAGAAAAAGTACTCTTGGAGGAGAAACCCGATTGGGTACTGGTATATGGAGATACCAATTCTACCATAGCCGGAGCATTGGCCGCAGCAAAACTACATATCAAGGTGGCCCATGTGGAGGCTGGCTTACGCTCTTTCAATATGAATATGCCCGAAGAAATAAATCGTATTCTTACCGATAGAATCTCTAACATTCTATTCTGTCCAACAGATACTGCCATTGCAAATCTTAAGGCAGAAGGCTACGACAATTTACCCAACAAACTTGTCAAATCGGGTGATGTAATGCAAGATGCCGCACTATTTTACTCGACAAAAAGCAGAAAACCTAATTTTGATATTCCCAATAATTTCATTCTCGCTACCATTCACAGAGCCGAAAACACCGATGATCTTTCTCGATTGGAAGCCATTATTGATGCCTTTGATGAAATTGGACAGAACAATTCAATTATTCTCCCTTTACATCCTCGTACACGACAAATTATCAGCAAAAACAACATTAAAATTAATGAGAATAACATTAAGATTATTGAGCCGGTGGGCTATCTGGAAATGGTTTACCTATTACAAAATTGCAAAATGGTAATGACAGATAGTGGTGGACTTCAGAAAGAAGCTTTTTTCTTTAAGAAATTCTGCATCACCCTCCGCGAAGAAACTGAATGGGTTGAACTGGTACAGAATGGGTTTAACACCATTGTTGGTGCAAATAAAACTAAAATAGTAGAAGCTTTTACGAAGCAGAATTTTGATTTAAAATTTGATATTAATCTCTATGGCACAGGCAATGCCTCTGAAAAAATCGCCACCGACCTATTAAATTATTAATCACTATTGACCTCAGCTAAAAGCGGATATCTCAAGCTTTATTTCTTTGCAGTAAAGTTTTGATAGAATCCACATCAATAAGTTGAAGCAAAGCCAAGAGAAAAAATAAAAGTGCGGGCACACGATAACGCGAAATGGCGCCCAGTACAGGAGTTGTAAGCCCGATTACAATAAGATAGCTTATGGAAAAGACCAGCGTAAACCAAAAAATATTTGGGTTTTCGAGTTTCTTCACCGGAAATATTACGACCAATAGCACTAGCACTAATATTCCTAGATTCTCCAACGCACTAACTATCATTAATGGATTATCTGCCTCCCATAACATGGGCCTAAAAAGACTATTAATCAAAGCAATGGGTGAGTTTAGCAGTACTGACTGAGTAGTTGCATCAAATACAATAGGACTAATACTGCTGTGTGCATTGTCCTGTTCTGCTAAATTATAAAAAGACAACTGCTTTTCAATCATGGTTTTATAAATATTTTCTTTTCCCAATTTTCCCGATTCATTGGCAATAGCCAATCCAAGAATTATCAGAGCCAGATAGGGCAGAAATGGGCGCTGCTTCGACCGGAAATGATTCCACACATAGGCCAGCAATGGTGGCAGCAGCAGAAAGAAAACAAATTCTTTGATATTATAAATAAAAAGCAAAGCCAAAAGTACTATTCCTATTCTGGCAATGGGCTCCCTTCCTTTTAAAGCATAATTGCCACAGTTGAAAATTAGACCTATGGCAAAAATTAGCAGACTCTCTTTTAGAATTCCCGAAGTCCAGAAAGCAATGGAAGGAGTAAAAAATATAAGTACAAAAAGAAGCCACTTTTTTTGCTTTAACTTGAAATTAAAAAATTTAAAAATCCAAAAGAGGCCGGTAAATGCCAATAATAAAGTAATTATTAAATCGGCTTCATAACTACCAAAAGTAATTAGGTTTATAAAAGCTAAGTAGCGAATAAGCATTCTATTGTTAGAAAACAACTGACTTCCATGACTATAATCCCAATTATTCATCCTGTTGTAAATGCCAAAGAGCTTCAAATTGTCAGCGTCGATACCACTCATAATTTTAAAATAAGCACTTGGCTCTACTTTTATACTTCTATAGAGAACTTGGGCATCATTAGAAAACCTAAAGATATCGGCTTTCTCTTTGATATCAGCAGAGCGAGTATAGATAAAAAGCATAGCTATAGCAAGAATAACCTTATAGCCAAAAGCTGCCGCAAACCAATGCTTTGATATACCGCTAACTTGATACATCTTTATTTTATAAAGCATAAAGATAGCCAATGCCAGATAAAAAATACTAATGATATAATTCATGGTGTACTCTTGCTTTATATATAAAAATAGCAGGATAAAAATCCGACTTAGAATAAGCCCTATCTTCTCC
>Ga0256831_1000685_pt1 | contig 17798 bp, 16 predicted proteins | sample 132544metaG_FD_189087 | JGI IMG/M metagenome (GOLD analysis project Ga0256831, IMG submission 189087) | Hydrothermal vent microbial communities from Lau Basin, Pacific Ocean - 132-544 | ecosystem: Environmental > Aquatic > Marine > Hydrothermal vents | place: Pacific Ocean: Lau Basin | collected...
GAGAGTATTTCTACTCGGTGATGGCGATGGACAAAGATCGCCGCCATTTTGTCATCGGGGATGAGGGAGGCGAGGTGATAGTGGGCGAGGCCCCCTCGCTCAAAAGGCTCAAGCTTTTCGAAAATATTAACAAAGATAAAATTCTCTCCATCGATATCAATAAAAACATCATAGCAGCGGGTAGCAGAGCTGACAAGACATTGGCTATTTATGATTGGCAGGAAAACTCCCATAAAGTGGTGAAAAATCCAGACTTTTTCATCTATGTTGTGGGACTATCTCCCGATAATCGCTACGTGGTCTATGGCGACAATGACAAATATGTTTTAAAAGTTTTGAGTATTGGAAATCTGGAGCGAAAGTATGAACTGGTTGGCCATAAAAACATCGTCAATGTGGTGCGCTTTATCGATAAGAATACGATAGTCACCGGAAGCGAGACCGGAGAAATCTTGAAATGGAGGCTAAAATGAATATCAGCAGTTGCGTAGTGCGATGCAATCCCGAGGATCTAGAAGCTGTGAAAAAAAGAGTAGAAGAGTCAGGAGTCTGTGATATCCATATAGTCGATGAAAAGGGCTATATCATCGTGACAATTGAGGGCGAGGGGATCGAAGAGGAGATCAATAAGCTCAAGACTTTGCAGTTTTTGGACGGGGTACTCAGTGCCGAGATGGTCTACTCCTATAGCGAAGATGAACTGGATGCTTTGAGAGAGGATCTTGAAATCCAAGAGCCGGTGCCTGAAATTTTGGAGCGTGAAGATGTGCGGGCCGAGGATATCGTCTATCACGGAGATTTGAAGAAAAAATATATCTAAGGACGGGGGATGGATATTACATGGGATATGTTCGTCGAGACGGAAGTGCCAAAAGATGAGCTGATAATCTCTCGTACCGATCTTAATGGCATTATTACCTATGCCAACGAGACGTTTGCCCATATCAGTGGCTACGAGCCCGAGGAGCTCATTGGCAAGCCCCACAATATCTTGCGCCATCCCGATATGCCTAAACGAGTGTTCAAAGAGCTATGGGATACGATAAAAGCCGGGAATATTTGGAGTGGATATGTCAAAAATATGCGTAAAGATAGAGGATACTACTGGGTCTATGCGGAAGTGAGTGGAGTCTATAAAAATGGGAAGCTCGTAGAGTACAAGTCGATGCGCAGCTGGGTACCCAAAGAAAAAAGAATCGAGATGCAAAATCTCTATGACAAGATCCGTCTAGAGGATAGAGAAAATGTACGAGGGGTTAGCTATCTGGATGTGGACACATATGAAAAATTTATTCAAAAAAGCCAGGAGCTTGGAATTTCACCAGAGAAACTTCTAAAAAATTTATTGGAAAAATAAGATTTCTTGATTTAAATCAAGGATTTGAAAGATTTTGTTGCACTATAATAGTGATAACCTTAAATTATCAAAAGGAGAGCAGATGAAAAAGGTAACTTTAAGTTTGACTGCGGCTATGGTGCTGGCTGCAGGGATGAGCGGTATCGCTAGTGCAGATACATTGGAAAATATTATCACCAATCCAAAAGTGAGCCTAGAGATCAGACCACGATATGAGTATGCAGATGTGAAAGACAATGGAAAAGATAGTGCAAAAGCGTTGACGGTGCGTACACGACTGGGATTGACTGCGAATCTATTCGATGTAGAAGGCCTTGGAGCTCAGATCGAAATGACGAATGTGGCCAATTTTGGATGGGTGGACGAATACTTTCCTGAACAGCCTGGATACGATACTATCATGGATCCATCCCAAACACGTGTGACTCAAGCCAATGTGAGCTACTCCGCTAATGGATTTACTGGAATTGTCGGTCGAAAGATGGTAGTGCTCGACAATGCCCGATTTATCGGTAATGTCGGTTGGAGACAGATGCCACAGACCTATGATCTGGCAGCTGTAATCTACAACGGTATCGAAAATCTAAGTCTATTGGGTGCCTATGTCAATAGAGTCCATACTGTCAAAAAAGATGGTGTACTCGATACTAGTAGTGTTTTGCTTCACGGTTCATACAAAGCTATGCCAGAGCTGACCATTACTGTCTATGACTACATGATCCAAAACTTTGCAGATCATATAGGTATCCGATTGACCGGAAAAGTAGCCTTTGACGAGGTGAAACTGAACTATACTGCCGAATATGCGGTGCAAAACGATCCGTCTTTGACTGATGAAGATGATCATCACAAAAATCCCTTACCATTTGTAGACAAGGTGAAAGATCCAGACGATATCGAACAAGATGCTGATTACTATAATCTAAATGTGGGCCTCAATTACGCTGGATTTATTGCTGGCGTTGGATATGAAGTGCTTAGTGATAAGGGTGATGGTAATGCACCTTTTTGGACTCCACTTGCAACTCTCCACGCTATGAACGGATGGGCAGATGTCTTTTTGAAAACACCACCTCAAGGTCTCGAAGATTTTACCGTCAAACTGGGCTATAACTTTGGCGAATATGGTAAGATCATAGGAATCTACCACGATTTCCAATCTGATAAGAAAAATACGGCAGGTGATGATGATCTCGGAAACGAGATCGATCTAGCTTATAAGTATAAAATCAACAAAAATCTTGGTCTTTTACTCAAGTATGCTAATTACAGTGGTGCAGATAAGACTTTCTTAAATGGAAAAGGAAAGCCTGCTTATCCCGACACTACCAAATATTGGGTACAGCTCGACTACAAATTCAATGCCGAGATGTAATTCTCTCCCCTTCGGGGGATAGAGAGCAGCACAAAATTTTTGCCAGTTTCATTCTTCCTTTTGTGCTGCTCTCTATGCAAAAAAGGATTTGAGCTTCTCTTTGGCTACTACTATATATTGATTTCCCTCTTTTTGTAGGATCTTGTTCTGTTTGAGTTTGGAGATGATACGAGAGAGTGTCTCTGGGGTTATATTGAGCAGTGTGGCGATTTCGTTTTTTTTGAGATTTCTAAATTCATCCTCATGTTCATAAATAAATTTGGCCACTCTTGCTGTGGAGCTGAGGACCAAATCGTTGGTGATCACATGCTCTAGATACCGGATCTTGTTCGTAAGAGATTTTATAATAGTAAAAGAGATTTCCGGGTTTTTCAAAAACTCCTTTTCGAAAATCTCATAGTCGATCATCACCACTTTCCCATCGGTCAAAAACTCTGCCGTGGCAGGATAGGGCATCTTTTCGAAATTGGCAATCTCGGCTATGAGGTTGTTGGGATAGAAGACATGGAGTACTATCTTGTTGCCCTTGTGATCCGTTTTGTATATTTGCAATATTCCTTTGGTTAAGAGGATCAAATGCTTGGGTTCATCCCCTTCATAAAAGAGGATACTTCCTTTCGTAAACTCTTTTGTTGTTGAAATCTCTTTGAGTCTTTGTAGTTGTTGCTCGTTGAGATTGTTGAACAGGTAAAAGCTTTTTAAATTTTCCATCTCTTCGCTCACAATTTTTTTTTCGATTATAGTGCGGATGGGATTAAATTTATATTAACCCATTTCAAAGTGACATAATAGTGACATTTGACCAATATCAAAGTAATTTATCGAAGATACGTATAAAATAATTTTTGTAACTTATGAGGAGGAGGGATTGATGGAATATTATATGCAAGATATTCCAGTCCAAGATTTTTTACCAATCTTTGTTATCTCGGCTATGGTCATCTTTTTTGGGATGGCGTATGCCGGATTTTTTACGTTGGTGAAGCTGAGATTGGTAAAAAGATGGTTCATGATCTTGGCCTATCTCTCCTGGTTGGCTTTGGTGGCTTCCATCTACTATCTAGGAGTGCTGCTGCGGGTAGAACCATATACACAAAAGGTTCTAATAGGTGCGATGGTGGGATATCTTATATTTCCACATATTGTCTATTTCCTACTCGAAAAGGTACACAACCGCTTCGAGCACCATAAAATGACCACATCTTAAAGGAGGTAGTATGGGTAAACCATCTGTTTGGAGCTCCAATCGCTTCTGGCGACGCTCCGCGACTTGGGTGACTGGCGTATCGGCGGTATTGCTGATACTTTTGACGTTTGACTCTATGTCCCAGATGCAAATGGGAACGGAGCAAGATATCAAGAACAAAGTGGACAAGCGGATTCCTTCACCGGTGGTGATCAATTATAAAATCGATTACCAGCTAAATCGTAAACGAGGGCATGAAGTCCCTATCATCGGTGGAATGGATGCCAACGGCAATAGCAAATATGAAGAGAAAGAGAAATTTTTCGGCCGGGACGATTATAGTGAAAAAGAGGCTAGAGAGTTGATACATTTGGGTAAACTCACAATCCAAGCCAAAAACTGTATGGATTGCCATACGCTTCTTGGAAACGGTGCGTATTACGCTCCAGATCTGACTAAAGCGTGGCTCGATCCAAACTGGAATACGCTTGCACCTGCATATGGCGGCAAAGAGTATGCGATTGCCGCATTTTTGCAAAATCCTCCGGCCATGGCGATGCATGAAAGAAAGATGCCAAACCTTGGTATCACGAAAAAAGAGGCAAAAGCGGTGGTAGCGTATCTGAAATTTATGTCGGCTATCGATACCAACGGCTTCCCAAGAAACTTTGGAAAAATCAAAGGAGCGGTAGATGCATGGAAGTAAGCTATATGAGGGGCAAAAGTTAGCCCTCAAGTACTTTACGGTTGCGATCGTTTTGTTTGGTGCCCAGCTGCTCTTTGGGCTTTTTGCGGCGATACAGTTCTTGTATCCGGACTTTTTGTTTGGTGTGCTCGATTTTTCAATAAACAGAATGGTCCATATCAATGCTTTGGTGGTATGGCTACTCTATGCGATGATTGGTGCGGTCTACTGGCTTTTACCCGATGAAGCCGGTAGAGAGGTAGTGGGTGTCAAGCTTGGTGAACTGGCTTTTTATGTACTCACAGCGGCAGTGGCGGTAGTGGTCCTCGTGTATCTATTTGTCCAAATAGGTCCAGGAAAAGAGTCCACTATATGGTTCATCACCGAGGGTCGTGAGTATATCGAAGCACCACGTTGGGCCGATATTGGCATAGTGGTGGTAGTGCTTATCTTTTTGTATAACGTATATGCTACTGTTATGAAAGGTCGACGTACAGGTATCTTGACTGTATTGATGGCCGACCTTATCGCTCTAGCTGGTCTGTATTTGACTGGAATGTTCTATACAGATAATATCGCTGTAGACCAATACTGGTGGTGGTGGGTTATTCACCTTTGGGTAGAAGCGACTTGGGAAGTATATGTAGCGGCAGTTGGTGGCTATATCCTTATCAAAACACTCAACGCCAATAGAAAAGTGGTGGAGATGTGGCTCTGGATCGAAGTAGCCATGATGTTTGGCTCAGGAATCTTAGGGCTTGGTCACCACTATTTTTGGATCGGAACGCCAGAGTATTGGTGGGAAATCGGTGCGCTTTTCTCTGCACTCGAGCCAGTACCTCTTGTAGGTCTTTTCGTGCATGTCCTCTATGACTGGGGTAAAGAGACAGGAAAAGGTAACAAAATCACCAATGTTCCAGCCTTTTCATGGCTCACTGTCGAGACATTTGGCAACTTCTTGGGTGCTGGTGTGTGGGGATTTATGCACACATTGCCTCAAATCAACCTATACACCCATGGTACCCAATGGCCCGCGGCCCATGGACACTTGGCATTCTTTGGAGCCTATGTGGCGATTATGATCTCCGCTATTTATCTGGCTATCCAGGGTAAAGCGGGTCTCAAAGAGCTCAAGATGACAAAAGCTGGATGGTGGGCTATCTCTTTGATTACCGTAGGCGTACTTTTGATGACCGTCTCTTTGACCATTTCGGCATATGTCCAAACCATGGTCGAGCGTGGTATGCATGGTGCTACATGGGAAGGCTTCTTTGCCGCTCAAAACAACGAATGGTTCTGGCAAGGAATATGCTGGAGATTGGTTACTGGTGTTATGGTAGTGGTAGGATATGGCTTCTTGGTCTATGATCTTTTGACCTGTACCAAAAAACAGCCTGTCAAAGAGAATGAGGCGGAAGTAGCGGCAGCGGCGGCCTAAGCCGCCTGCCTTAAAGTAAAGATTAAAGAAAAAGCTTATATAATTGATAAGAAAGGAGTCGACAATGTGCATAGAACCATGTACCGATGTGGTCTGTAGCTTTTGGTCCATACTCAACCAAGGGCCGATGACACTGACCATCACTTTGCATACACTGATCATCCTGCCGATGATCTGGATCTATTTCGACGAAAAGAAAAAGATGGCACAGGGTGATATTCCAGACGAGTGATCGTCTTGGAGATTGGGGAAGGGGAAAACCTAATCTCAAAAAGGAGTGAAGTCATGAAGAGTAAAATTGCGATCAGTGCCGTAGTGGCGATAGGTTTGGCGAGTAGCCTCAGTATGGCGGGAGACGATATCAAGCTCAGTCCCGAAGAGATGAAAAAGGCGACACAGATCTATTTCGATCGCTGTGCCGGCTGTCACGGGATGCTGAGAAAAGGTGCCCTTGGGCCAGACCTTCTGCCAGAAAAGACCAGAGCCATCGGTACCAAAACCTTGGAGTATATCATCTACAACGGAACCCCGGGCGGTATGCCAGACTGGGGAGCGAGTGGAGAGCTCACCAAGGCTGAAACCGAGTTGATGGCCAAATTCATCCAGCTTCCGCCAGTATCACCTCCTGAAAAGAGTATGGCCGATATGAAAAAGAGCTGGAAAGTACTTGTCCCACCAGAAAAGCGGCCTACCAAGCCCGAGACCAAGCGAAACTGGGAGAACTACTTTGGTGTAGTACTGCGAGATGTAGGTAAAGTTGCTATTATCGATGGTGATACGAAAGAGCTCGTGAGTATCGTACCATCTGGATTTGCGACCCATATCCTCAGAACATCCAAGTCTGGCCGCTATATGTATGCGATCGGTCGTGACGGGAAAGCGAGTGTGATCGACTTGTGGATGGAAAAGCCTCAAAACGTAGCGGAGATCCGAGTCTGTAACGACGCGCGAAGTATCGATACCTCCAAAGCCAAAGGATACGAAGATGAGTATGCGGTAGTAGGATGCTACTGGCCACCATCTATCGTCACTCTCAAAGGCGATACTCTCGAACCTATTCAAATAGTTTCCACCTCCAGTTATACATATGATACAGGAGAATTTACAAGAGAAGCTCGAGTCGCTGCTATCGTGGCCAACCACCACAAACCTGAGTGGGTGATCAATGTCAAAGAGACAGGTCAAGTATGGCTGTATAACTACTCAGATCCCAGAAACCCAGATATCCATATGCTTATGGCTGAGCGATATCTACATGATGGTGGATGGGATCTGACCAAGCGATACTTCCTCGTAGCTGCAAACGCCAGAAACAAAGTGGTGGCAGTGGATACTAAAGAGGGTGAAGTGGCAGCTATCATTCCAACCGGTGGCATCAAACCACACCCTGGACGAGGAGCCAACGTCAACCATCCAAAATATGGACCTATCTGGTGTACAGGACACATCGGAAGTAACGATGTGGTATGTATAGGTACGGATCCTACATACCATCCTCAGTATGCATGGAGAGTTGTCAAAGATATCCATCTGCCGGGAGAAGGTGGTGGTAACCTCTTCGTCAAAACCCATCCAGCATGTAACTATATCATCGCCGACCGCCCGGTCAATCCAGATCGTAAGCTCCAAACTCAGCTCTATGTGATCGACAAGAACAAACTCAAAGTGGTCAAAACCCTCAAAATACCACGAAAATTCGTCAAAGATCGAACTGTCGTGGTCAATGGCAAAAAGATCAAAGTCAAACCTCGAGGACCTGTTCATATCGAATTCAATAAAGATGGTGACGAATTTTGGGTAAGTGTATGGGGTAACAAACTCGTTCCATCCGCAATTCTTGTCTACGATTCTGACAAGCTCAAACTCAAAAAAGCGATCACCGGCGATTGGGTACGCACACCTACCGGTAAGTTCAACGTCTTCAATACCAAATACGACATCTATTGATATTGGCTCGGGGCCTAAGCCCCGGCTAATATAAAGTGATTATAATAACCCAAGAGCAAAAAGTGGCAAGGGTCCTTGGCAGTTTTTGCTCTTTGAAGGAGCAAGAATGCGTAGTGTATTGTTTTTTTTCCTGATCACAAGCTGGCTTTTTGGCCAAATGGTCCACGAGCTGGAAGCCAGATTTTTAGAGCCTACAGGGTATGACCTCTATTTCAAATACTGCTCTATGTGCCACGGCAAGGAGCGCCAAGGCGTCTCGGCTCCACCTTTGCTGCCTCAGTTTTTACGGCACAAAAGCGACAAAGAGCTGGCACATATCATCAAACACTCCCTGCCTCAAACCCTTATGCCAAAATTTGACTTTTTGAGCGATGAGGAGATAGAAAAAATAGTCAAATATCTGCGCTCCCCTGCCGGCACTATCCATTGGAGTGCAGATGATATCCAAAAGAGCCTCAAGAAGTTTGACAATCCCAAAAAAGATCTGGGTATCAAGAATATCGAAAACGTGACACTGGTAGTGGAGCGTGGAGCCGATCGGGTCTGGGTGATGGAGGATGAGAGAGTATTGGATCGATTTGGTTTCAAAAATGTCCATGGAGGTCTCAAATACACTCTCGATGGCAAAAATTTCTATGTCCCTACTCGAGATGGCTGGATAGGGCACTACTCCTTGGCTAATGGCCGGCTAGAAGAGAAGATCAGAGCCTGTATCAATCTGCGCAATATCTCACTAAGCCGGGATACAAAGTATCTCTTTGCCACTTGCTTACTGCCACAGATGGTGGTGGTCTTTGAGAGAAAAACTCTCAAGCCCATCAGGCTCTATCCCGTCAATGGCAAGATAAGCGCTTTGTATGAGCTCTATAGCCAAGACAAAGCTCTTTTTACTCTACGCAACAAGCCGCTGCTCTATACGGTCGATACCAAAACTCTACAGTTTCACTCCCAAAAGCTGGATCGCTCGATAGAAGATTTTTTCATCGATCCTTTTGAGGAGTATATCATCGGTACCACCCGCCACGGCAAGGATCTAAGAGTCTATGAGCTTGATAGTCTCAAGGAGGTTTTCCATGCTCCTATCGAGGGGATGCCCCATCTCTTTAGCGCCACCTATTGGTACAAAGATGGCAAGTTCTACTTCGCCACACCACATCTAGGCAAACCCTACATCACTATCTGGCAGATGTATGATTGGAAATTGGTAAAAAAGATCGATGTGGGAGGAGACGGCTTTTTCGTCAAGACCCATCCCCAAAGCGACTATCTGTGGGTGGACAATGGAAGTGATCAGCTAGTTCTTGTGGACAAAGAGCGCTATCGGATCAAAAAGCTGGTTCCAAGAAAAGGCAAACGCTACATCCACACCGAGTTTAGCGGCGATGGGAAGCTGGCGTATCTGAGTATCTACGAGCCAGATGGGGATCTGCTGGTGTGGCAGACCGATACTTTCAAGGAGCTCAAAGACTATCCGGCAAATGTCCCCGTAGGCAAATACAACTTTATCAACAAAAACCGAAAATTCTACCCCAGACTCTTTGGACTTTCCATCTTCAAGGAAAAATGCTGGGGGTGTCATCATCAAACGGCGATGGCTTTTGGCCCTCCATTTGCCCAGATCGCTAAAAAGCGAAACGAGGGAGAGATCATCGCCCAGATCCTCGATCCCGAGCACACCTACAAGATGCTAGGATACCGCAGGAACTCTATGCCGGCTTTCAAACTTAGCCCAAAAGAGCTTCGCTCCATCGTCGACTACATCAAAAGTTTCAAGGATAAGTAGTGTTTCGTCTCTCCAATCTGCTCAAAAGCACACTAGAGGGTATTCCCCAAAGGGAGCTAAAAGGCTCCATCGCCATCTGGAACTTCACCAACCGCTGTAATCTTAGCTGTCTGCACTGCTACTCCAAATCGGGTCTTGAGGCCACGGACACCCTCTCGACCCAAAAGATCTTGGAGACCATTCCTCAGTTCAAGCATGCGGGGGTGCATTTCGTGATCTTTAGCGGTGGGGAGCCACTGACGAGAAAAGATATCTTCCAGATCGCCCAGGCTTTCAAGGATGAGGGGATCGCCACCTATCTCTCTACCAATGGCCTGTATATCAACCCCGGCAATGTGCAAAAGATTATCGACACTTTTGGCTATATCGGTATCAGTATCGATGGGGACGAGTCTACCCACGACTACTTTAGAGGGCTTGCAGGATCGTATGCCAAAAGCCTCAAAGCCATCGATCTGATCCATGAAGCCGGAGGCAAGGTAGGTATTCGCTTCACTATCACCCAAAAGACCAAAGAGTCCCTCCCTCATATCTTCGAGCTGGCTGAAAAAAAAGGGATCGACAAAATCTACATCTCCCATCTGGTCTATAGTGGTAGAGGGTTGGACAATCTCAAGATGGATCTGACCAAAGAAGAGCGCAAAGAGGCGGTGGAGTATATCATCGACAAAGCTTTCGAGTACTACGAAAGTGGTCAAGATATCGATATCGTCACGGGCAATATGGAGATGGATGCCCTGCTTTTTTTACAGCGTTTTGGCCAAAAATATCCGCATAAAAAGGAGGATTTGCGCCAAAGGCTGCTGCGATGGGGCGGCAACAGCGCAGGGAGGAATCTGGTCAATATCAACAGCGAAGGGGAAGTGAAACCAGATCCTTTTTTTCCCATATCCATCGGCAATATTTTCGAGCGGCCATTCGATGAGATATGGCAAGAGGAGACTCCTCTTTTGCATCGTCTTAGAGAGTTTCCCAGACGAATCAAAGGAAAATGCGAAAATTGCGAGCACATCGCTATTTGCAATGGCGGCAGCCGCCCAAGAGCTTGGGCTATCAGTGGGGATCTGTGGGATGAGGATCCTAGCTGCTATATCGACTAAAGGATGAGAATGAAAAAAGTTTTTTTGTTTCTTTTTCTCGCTTTGGCGCTCTTTGCCAAGGAGAAGTACTTTGTGGTGGAGCGAGAAAATAGCGCCTTGGCGGTGATCGAAAATCACAAGTTCAAAAACGAGATCAAAAATATGCACAACTGCAACCACGCCGTGGTGAAGTTTATCGATAACGACGGCTATATGATCACAAGGGACGGCTATTTGATCAAGTTCGATCCCATCAAAGAAAAAAAGCTTGGAGAGGTTAGAGCCAGCAAGAGTGCTATCGGTTTTACTTTGGCCAAAGATTTTGTGGCGGTGGCCAATTACGCCAACAAGACGGTGGAAATATTCGATCGAAATCTCACACATCTACAGACTATCGACACCGGTTCGAGAAACGTAGGGATCAAGACCTACAAGGATTATCTAGTCTTTGCGGCAATGGACACAGACGCCATCTGGGTGATGAAAAAAAAGATCAAGCTCGTTCCCCTTAGATGTCTGGGTCCTGATGGCAAACCGATGATGGAGAAAAATATCTGGTTTGAAAAGTTCAAAGTGATCCAAAACGCCGGCGAGGTCCCTTTTGACGCTTTGATCAACGGCAATCTCTATGTGGTAGGTTTTTTCAACTCCCCTTTTGTAGGCGTGCTCAATCTCGACACTTTTGAATATAAGCAAGTTCCCCTGAGACTGGACAAAAAGAGTATAGTCCTCAAAGTTCCCCATTTTGGATTTTGGTCCGTAACAAAAGATAAATTTTTTATCCCGGCGGTGGGGGACAACAAAGTCTTTGTCTTTGACAAAAATTTTCACTTCATCAAAGCGATCGAAGTGGAGGGCAATCCGGTCTTTACCTCCCTCAGTCCCGATCGCAAATACTTAGCCGTCACTTTTAGCGGTAAAAAGTTTCCCATCGTACAGATCGTCGATACCAAGAGATTGGAAGTCTTCAAACGCTTTGATTTTGGCGGGATGGTGCTGCATGTGCGATGGAGCAAGGAGGAGCCTCTCTTGTATGTCTCAAACAACGGACAAAGCCTGGTAATTGGAGTGGATATCCAGAAGTGGCGACAGGAGTTTAGTATTCCTGTACCAAAACCTTCTGGGATATTTTTATTCGAGGAGCGGTAATGGGAAAGGTATATCTCACAGGTGCAGGACCAGGGGATGTGGAGCTGCTCACCCTCAAAGCGGCCAGGGTGATCAAAGAGGCTGACATCATCATCTACGATCGTCTGGCCAACCCCCAAATCCTCAAGATGGCCAAAACCGGATGTGAGTGCATCTATGTGGGCAAAGAGGATGGCAAGCATATTTTGCCACAAGACCAGATCAATGAGGTGATCTACAAAAGTGCTCTTAGAGCCAATGTGGTGGTGCGTCTCAAAGGGGGAGATCCTTTCGTTTTTGGCCGAGGAGGCGAGGAGGGAGCATACTTACGTGAGCGTGGGATAGAGTTTGAGGTAATTCCAGGCATCACCTCTTCTATAGCCGTCCCAGCCTATGCCGGTATCCCCGTCACTCACAGGGGGGTGAGTGTGAGCTTTCGCGTAGTCACTGGGCATGAAGCACCCAACAAAGAGGCTAGCCAGATTCCTTGGGAGAATTTCAAGACGGATGATACAATCGTCTTTTTGATGGGACTACACAACCTTGGCCAAATAGCCGCCAAGCTTATAGAGATCGGCAAGCCTAGAGATTTCCCCGTAGCCGTCATCTCCAAAGGGACTACCCCGGAGCAGAGGACTGTAGTAGGAACTCTCGAAAATATCGCTCAAAAGGCTAAGGATCTTCCAACTCCCGCACTTATCGTAGTAGGCAAAGTGGTGGAGCTTAGAGACAAACTCAACTGGTTTGAAAAAGAGTTGGCTCATATCTAACTTTTCTTCTTAAGATTACTACATCTCGTTTTGCCACAAAAATGTCACAAAATTCTTTATAGATCCCTTTATTAAGGGATTTTTTCTCTTGTAAAAATGTCACTAAAATGTCACAATTTTTTAAATACTGCTATAGAAATTCATCATATCCACCCATAAATAGATAAGAAAATTATAGAAATCTTATAACTTTAAGTTTTAGGTAAGCATTTTGGATTTATAATGGTTTTAACGGTTGTTTAACACTACAAAGGAGGAACGATGAAGAGAACGTTTAAACGTCTGCTGAGCCTCGCAGCTGCAGTCGGCTTGATGGGCAGTGGTGCTTTGGCGCAAAGCGAGCTTGAGAAGATTATGAAAGAAAGAGGCCTCACTCAAGACGATATCTTGGCGGCAGCCAAGACCTATACCCCCTCGGGTAAGCATGACAAATATATCGTCTTTAGCTCCGGTGGTCAGTCTGGCCAGATCATGGTTTACGGCGTACCTTCTATGCGTATCTTGAAGTTTATTGGTGTCTTCACTCCCGAGCCATGGCAAGGGTGGGGATATGACGACGATACCAAAAAAGTGCTGGCCCAAGGGAAATGGCATGGCAAACAGATCACGTGGGGGGATACTCACCACCCAGCTTTGTCGGAGACTGACGGTGTGTATGACGGCAAATGGCTCGTGATCAACGACAAAGCAAATCCAAGGCTGGCTGTCATCGATCTCAAAGACTTCGTGACTAAGCAGATCGTAGTCAACCCGGTCTTCAAATCCGACCACGGTGGAGCCTTTTTCACACCAAATAGTGAATATATCCTCGAAGCTTGTCAATACGCAGCTCCATATGATCTAGAATACCATCCAATGGAGGAGTATCCCGATGTCTATCGCGGAGGGGTGACGGTATGGAAGTTCGATCACGAAAAAGGAAAAATACTTCCAGAAAAATCATTCACTATCGAGATGCCTCCTTATATGCAAGACCTCAGCGATGCTGGTAAAGAGATGAGCTATGGATGGGGATTTACCAACTCTTTCAACTCCGAGATGTATACCGGTGGTATCGAAAAGGGTCTGCCACCTTTCGAGGCTGGAATGAGCCGAAACGACACGGACTATCTGCATGTCTACAACTGGATGAAACTGGCTGAGCTGGCAAAAGATCCAAAAAATGTCAAAATCGTCAACGGGCACAAAGTGATCCCTATCGAAGTGGCCGTCAAAAACGACGCTCTTTTCTTGATTCCTGAGCCCAAATCTCCACATGGCGTGGATGTGAGTCCGGACGGTCGCTTCATCGTCGTGTGCGGTAAGCTCGATACCCACGCTACGGTGTATGACTTCAAAAAGATCATGGACGCTATCCAAAAGAAAGATTTCGCCGGCAAAGATCCCTACGGCATCCCTATCATCGATATGAAAAAGGCGATGCATTGTCAAGCGGAGCTTGGTCTTGGACCACTCCACAACCAATATGGTCCCAAATGGAAAACGGAGGGCGAGATCTATACTTCACTCTACGTGGATAGCCAGGTGGTCAAGTGGAACTATCTGACGTGTGAAGTCAAAGATAGAGTCAACGTCAACTACAATATCGGCCACCTGTGTGGTATGGAGGGTAAGACAGAAGATCCTCAAGGCGAATACATTATAGCCCTTAATAAACTGGCGATTGATAGATTCAATCCAATTGGACCTTTGCATCCACAAAACCACCAGCTCATCGATGTAAGCGGCAAGAAGATGAAGCTACTTTACGATATGCCTGTACCTCTGGGCGAACCACACCAAGCTGTGGCTATTAGAGCGAGCAAACTCCATCCAGAAGTGCGCTATCCTATGGGGACCAATCCATTTACCGGCAAACCACACAAAGGCAAGACACTGGCTGGTCAAGAGCGAATCGAGCGAAAAGGCAACCATGTCTATGTCTACGGCACGCTTGTTAGAAGCCATATCAATCCTGAGCATGTCACCGTCAACAAAGGTGATCTGGTGACTTTCTATCTGACCAACCTGGAGCGAGCGGAGGATGAGACCCACGGATTTACCGTCGACTGGTACAACGTGCATGCTTCACTCGAGCCTGGTAAGACAGTAGCCGTCACTTTCAAAGCGGACAAAGAGGGGGTATTCCCATACTACTGTACGGAGTTCTGTTCTGCGCTGCACCTGGAGATGATGGGGTACTTGATGGTCAAAGATCCAAACAAAAAATACACCTCTGTCAAAAAGATCAAACTCAAAAAAATGAGCAAAGAAGAGCTCATGAAAGAGTATAAAAAGACCGTAGCGCTCAACGAAGCCACCAAAAAAGTGATCCAAAGCGTGGTTAATTTCCTCAAAGAGAATCACTATGAGAGATTTCCAGTGGTCAAACAGCTGGTAGAGGATGCCCTCGATCAATACAGCAAAGTAGCAGCCGAAGAGAAAAAGGCCGAAGAAGCTCTCAAAAAAGGCGATATAGAAAATGCCATCAACTTCCAGTATCAAGCATGGCAATATCTGGTCAAAGCGGCAGATGTGGGTATCCGGGCTAAAGATCTATTGGTCAAAAAACTGGCCACTCCTATGAGCGAAGCCGCCAAACGAGGTCAAGAGGCTTTTGCGGAGGGCGGATGTAACGGATGTCACGTCATCGGAAAAGTGAGCTCCGGTCCAGACCTGGTGGGAGTGCTCCAACGACATGAAAATGGTGAAAAATGGGTGGCCGAGTTTATCAAAAATCCATCCAAGTTCTACAACGATCCATATGTCAAGGCGATGATCGACGCCTTCAACCTCCGTATGCCCAATCAGCATATGAGTGATCAACAGATCAAAGATATCATCGAATACCTCAAGTGGGTCGATCAAAACGCCCATCTGTTCTAACCCCTTGGAGCCTTCGGGCTCCACTTCCCTTATCCATTGCTATTTTTATAACAAAGACTTATTATAAAAATAGTAATGGGTAATTTGTTGACGAAAGTCATAGAATATTTGGCAAAAAAGAAGTATGATAACCAATAACCAAAAAGGAATCAGCATGAAGAAGTACCAAATCTACGCTCTCATCGCGTTAGCGATTTTGCTCTACTGGTTCGTGATCCCGGCGGTGCTGACGCACGATGTGCAGTATCTGGCCAAACAGGGCAAAGCGGACAAGATCCCTCCCATTGCCTACAAGGTGTGGGACTACTATATGAAAGGGCGCTACGTCAGCCCCAACACTCCTCCAGAAGCCTTGGACAAAGAGGGCAATCCGCACCTTAAAAAGATGATCGAATATGATGCGGAGATCGGCTCGGCCAGTGCGCCTATCTGGTATGTCTCCTTGGAAGCGCCAAACTACCCAAAAGATGCCTTCCCAGAAGGGATCCCGGTCTACTATCACTTCGATGGCTTTAGCGGGGATGTGCATGAGATGAACACCATCAACCACTTCATCGGGATGGATCCTATGGAGCGAGGAGCTCCGTATCTGAGGATGATAGCGCCCTATGTGTTGGTGTTTTTGGCTTTTGCCTACGTGCTCTTTATCCTCTATGACTGGAAATGGCTCAACTACATCATGTGGATCGCCGTGGCGCTGCCGCTGATCTTCTTGGGATTTTACGCCTACTGGCTCTACTGGTTCGGTCACCATATGCACGACTGGGGAGCCTTCAAGATCAAGCCTTTCATGCCAACAGTCTTTGGGGATGGGAAGGTGGCTCAGTTCACTACCCACTCCTATCCTACTATCGGTTTTTGGTTACTATTGGCTATCAGTTTCTTTACGCTACTGGCCATCATCTCCAAAAACAGATATCTCAAAGAGAAACAGGCTCAATGAGAAAGGTGATCTTGCTGATGGGACTTGTGGGGATCGTATCGGCCTCACTGCTACAAGAGACGATCGACAAGGCCCCGGCAGGATCGAAAATCGAGCTACCCAAAGGGCTTTTTAAAGGGCCTATCACTATCGACAAGCCTCTCATGATCGTAGGAGAGGGCAACGAGACCATCATCGATGGGGAGGAGAATGGCACGGTAGTGAAGATCAGAAGCTCCAACGTGATCCTCGAAAACCTGGCCATTAGAGGCAGCGGCAAAGAGCATGAGCGTATCGATGCTGGGATATCTGTCAAAGATGCCGGTTTCGTGCGTATCAGCCACTGTACCATCACCGATTCGCTTTTTGGTATCGATATGCAAAACGTGCACGACTCTATCATAGAGCATGTCTACATCACCTCCAAGCCCTTTGCTTTGGGGATCAGAGGCGATGGTGTACGGCTATGGTACAGCAACGACAATATCCTGCGCCACAATCATCTCTATAAAAGCCGAGACTTCGTGGTCTGGTACAGCCACGGCAACAGGATCGAGGAGAACGTAGGAGAGTATGGACGCTATAGTCTACACTTCATGTATGCAGGCAAGAATATCGTGCGCAAAAACATCTACAAGCACAACAGTGTTGGGATCTTTTTTATGTACTCAAGGGATACGATTGCCGAGGAGAACGTGGTGATGAGCTCTTTGGGGACTACCGGTATGGGGATAGGGCTCAAGGATGCGGACAACTTCACTATCCGCAACAACACCATCCTCTACTGCGCCAAGGGGATGTATATCGACCGCTCCCCTTTCGATCCCACCAAACGTAACAAAATCGTGGGCAACAAGATTTTGTACAACTCCATAGGAATGCATTTTCACTCCCTTAGTATCAACAACGACATCACCCGTAATATCTTTAAGGGCAATATGGAAAATGTCTACGACGACAGCGGCCGCATCCACTCGGTCCAAAACCACTGGTGGCAAAACTACTGGGACGATTATCAAGGGATCGATGCCAACCATGATGGCATTGGAGATATCCCCTATACGCTCTACTACTATGCGGATAAGATCTGGCTGCTCAATCCGAATGTCCGCTTCTTCTATGGCTCGCCGGTGATCTCGATCCTAAACTTTTTGGCCAAACTGGCCCCTTTTAGTGAGCCCGTGAAGCTGCTCACCGATCCACAGCCACTAATGTACGAGGAGGGGTTATGAACGAAGAGAAAAAACGACGAAAGTTTCTCAA
>Ga0256831_1000686_pt1 | contig 17773 bp, 20 predicted proteins | sample 132544metaG_FD_189087 | JGI IMG/M metagenome (GOLD analysis project Ga0256831, IMG submission 189087) | Hydrothermal vent microbial communities from Lau Basin, Pacific Ocean - 132-544 | ecosystem: Environmental > Aquatic > Marine > Hydrothermal vents | place: Pacific Ocean: Lau Basin | collected...
CAAGTATATCTGTATAGTCCTTTATTTAAAAAGACCTAAAGAATACTCAGTAATTGTTAAGGTGGTTGAAGGAAAATATTGGATCATTGAGTTAATAGGATGTACTGGAAAGGAAAAAATAGAGTCATTTAAGGCGATTGAATTTGATCGGGACTAATTTTTTGGTAACTAAATGACTACAAATGGCCCAGAGGTTACCGTCGGGCTATTTCAAGGTGCTAACCAATATGAGTCAACCGTTCATTGATCGGCGGTATATCCCCCTCATCAAAAAATATCTTATAGGGTAGTAAATAGCCGTTCATAAAACTGCTTTTATGATTGCCATTGATCTGAAATTTATGAATATTGACATGATTTTCAGTTCTAATATGCAGTTTCAATTTATGAAACTGGGACTGAACCACCTTCCAGGTGGGTTTACTGCCAGTTAATTGTTCATATTTCATTTTCTGACAAAACTTTTTAATGATCACCGGGGAGATCAGAACAACACCCTGTGCCACTATATGCACCGGGGTATCTGCCCGGTTGACTCGAAATGACTTGTCTGCAAGAGATCCTTTAATCCACTGAATAAAAAACTGAGCAACTTGCGGGTCATTGGGCTGAGGCGCACTTTGAGGATCGCTGATAATTGCGCCAGAATCCAGTGGCTGATGCACTTTAGGTTGCGCCAGTTCTGAATTCTCTGATCCAGAAACTGCGCCAGATTGTTTATTTTCGATAGTTGAAACAGTGCCGTGCTGCTGAGTGACCGGATCCGGCGTGTGTAAAGCACCGGGCAGGGAATGTTCTTCTGTATGGGGTGACTCAGAGGTGTTATTAGATAAATCAAATGGATCGGGATCCTGTTGAGACTCGGATTCTGTATCTGTGACAGTATTTTGTGGTGTTGGACTGCCATCATTATTTTCATGATGGTGATCAGATAAGGGGGTCTGTGACAGCGTTTTAATATCACTGTCCTGTGACAGTATCTTGATTTCACCTTTCAGATCCGATGGCAAATGTCCGACTTTAAACAGTCGGGTCGCCTCAAAGACCATGACGGTCAGTTTTAGATCATAATCCTCACCCATGATATGGGCTTTCCAGATGGCTCCACCCTCGGTATTATCCAGTGCGTAGCCATACTCCTGCCAGGTATCGTATAAACGGGTCGGATCGGTTGGAATATCCGTGGCACCCTGATCGGCCAGATACTGTTGAACAGCCTGTGCTACGGTACGACAAACCAGATAGGCTCTGCCCTGATAAATCCATGCAGCGGCACCATTGCGATTGATTTTCAGTGTGCCGTCCTGTAACAAGTGTCGTAAAGCGGTCATTAACCGATCAATCATAGGTAACTGGAAAGCACCTGGGAAGCGTTTCTGATGGCCACCGAGTTTCAGATCGGCAGCGGTAGAGTCCCGATCCGCCTGACGCACAATCTCACCAATCTCACCACATTCGTAAGGATCGTTATTGAGCCAGGCAATCAACTGTTTCATTAACTTCATGTCCTGTAATAGCCAGTGTCGGGCTGAACGAGGCAGTAAGTCCATCAAAGATACGGATAATTGATGGTACAGCTGATAATCGGCCACCTGAAAATCAACCCGGTAAGATAGAGTATCGGATGGTATTTTACCCAGATAAGGCGACCAGGGTGATGTCTGACCGTTTTTCAGGTTCAGTGTGATCCGAACCAGAGCCAGTGTTTTACCCATATCGTGTAATAGCGCTGCTGCAAACAGACCGTATCGCCAGACCTGATCGAGTTTGGCCCGTTCTTCCGGACCCACGCCCAGAGGTAATTGCCAGGCTTTGGCAATACGCATGGCATTGGCGCAGACTTCTATGGTGTGAGTCAGTAAACCACCGGGGCCGGCATGATGATGTGATGCTGAGGCAGGGATCAGTTGAATGGTTTCTGCAGCATTATTAATGGCGGTCTGATACAGACTGTTCCAGTATCGATCATTAACAGAGGCCAGACGTTTAATGGCCAGAATACGGTGTTCCAGTTCCAGAAAACGGATCAGTTCTGGCGCAGTCATAGGCGGCAGGTTCAGTGCATCCAGCGGGTCTGTTTTTTGCCCGGATATATTTGGCGCAAAGTGTTTATTTAGCCCAAAAAAAGAGAGTAGTTTAGCCATTTACCATGCTGCCTCAGTTCAGAGAACGATCCTGTTCAAATCGTTCAGAAAACCAGCGCATTAAAATATCTGGCGCAGGATGTGAATCATGTCCTTCGTAGATAAAAATCTTTTCACCATTTGAAAAATCAGCAAATGAGCTTTTTGTGGGATCCCAGTAAACCGCAGGTTTGCCTTTATAAAAGCGATAATTAAAACAGAACATTTTCTGAAATCGTAAAACCGCCTGTGAGGTGAGCAGGGAATCTTTAAAATACAGGGATTTTAGCACTTCGAGCATACTATCGAGTATATTATGACGTTCATCTTCAATCGCCCCGTTGTAATTATTGATCAATAATTTTAGGGTAGGCATCCAGTGTTGTCTGTGGATGCGTTGGAGTTGTTGTTGTATCAGTTGTAGTTTCAATTTATCCGATTCCTTGTTCATGTAGTCCCAGTTCCGCTTTGAGTTTATTAACATCGAATGTCAGGGCAAAATTAGCCTTTTTCTGGACCTGGGTTTTACCCTTACAGTCCTTTTACCTTTAATAAAACTTTCCATTAATGTCCTTTACCATCCCCCTCTCTCCCGACCATAAGGGAGAGAGGGGCCTTTTTGATAGGCCCATTACCATTGATTTGTGCCTTTTTACCTCTTTTTTTTGTTCAATGCAAAATCAATCAGATGAAATGGATATCTGATTCCAGGTTTATATTTTTAAACAAATATGCCTTGGTGAATACCCTAGGTTGCATTGCATATCATATATTGTATTTCATGTCAATGCGGAATCAGATGAAATGGATATCCTGATTCAAGGCTGACTTTTTTTTGGCGTTTGTTTAATATCGGTTTCGACAACAAATTGGAGAGGTTGATATGCAAATCAGGAATGCAGTGATGCTTATTATCGGAATTCATCTTATCGGCGTATCTATGGTGCAGGCCGATAATAATCATGGGTTGATACAGACGGATCGGTATTCAGCCGTTGAGCCTGAACCTACAGTTGGGCAGGAAGCCCCATTACAAACCATTGTGACCGTTAAATTCCCCCGTCAGGTGCGTAATGTAGGTCAGGCTATTTCTTATACCCTCAAAAGAAGTGGTTATCGTCTGGCTCCACAGTGGGCGAATGATCCCAATATGTCCGTTTTAATGCAGTTACCGCTACCGGAAGTCCATCGTGTGTTGGGACCCATGACCGTAAAACAGGCATTAACTACGTTATCTGGTTCAGCTTTTATGCTGATAACGGATCCGGTTCATCGCTACGTTTCATTTGAAGTGATACCGCAATACCGTTCGCTCGTTTCTCAAAAATAAGGATATATAAGGATGTCAGCAGAAAAACTGGATGTTTCAGAAGAAGAAATAGAGATCATTGATTTTCAGTCTGATGATCGAAATAGTGCACAGGAGCAACCACCAAAACCTGTTCCAGCCAATATTAAATGGATGCTGGTAGCACTGGTGATCATTTTGTTGGTGGGTGGTGGCAGTCTGTTTGGCTTTAGTAAAAAACCACATAAAGCAACAGCCGTTTCTTTAGATGGTGAAACCGAAGCTGTTTTACCCATTGATGCACTGGAACGTGATCCCGGAAATGATTTGACACAATCTGTAAAAGATACTGTAAAAAATAAGAAGGTCAGGCCGCTGACTGTAGGTCCGGTGACTGAACAGGATAAATTGAAAGAACAGATCGAAAGTATGAATCTTCAGGTGGATGACATTACGTCCCGAATGAAATCACTGGAAACACAAAATCATGATTTAACCCGCCACGTTGAGCAGATCCTTCAAATTGCCAAAGCTATGCCCAGTAAAGATGATCTGGCTAATATCCGGCACGATCTGGAAAACATGATGCAGAAAAATTCAGAAGAACTGCAAAAATCCATCAGTGAGAAAACAAAACAGGTTGCTAAAAAGACGCTCAGGCATAATAAAAAACGTTCGTATAAACGATACAAACTGCCCTTCAAACTGGTTTCAATCGACCAATGGGATGGTCTTGACTATGCCGCCATCCAGGCCAATAACATTGGCAGTATAGAGAATCTTCGTGTGGGTGATATACGTTTTGGCTGGAAAGTAACACGTATAGATGCGTTAAATTCAATGGTTGAATTTAAACAGATCAAAACCGGACGAACAATAAAACAAACTGCAATTTAAAGGAAATAATAATGGGAGTTTTGATTTTAGCTTTAGTAGCAGTCTTTGCGGTATCAAACAGTGATCATTTCAGCGCTGCAGCGATGGATGAACCGGCACAGGTTCAATACAGTGATACCGATGAAGGCGATATAGCCCAGATATTTGCACAACCTGAAAGAACAGAAGAAAAGAATTTGGTGGTGATTGTGGAACGTCCGGCATCAGAGGACTGTTTTGGATCCAGACAGGGTGATGTGATGGTGCGGGATCTCACGGTACCGTATCAGCAGCGACGCTATATTCGCAGTGATGGCAGTTTTTGTACACCGATCCAATAAGATTGACATAACGATTCATAGGAAAAGGAACAAGGGAGAATATATGAACAAGGGATTGACGACAGGGATGTTTATTTCATTGTGCCTGATCTCATTATCAGGCAGGGGATCTGATCTAAAGAGTCAGGCACAAAAAATAGTGGATCATCAATACCGCTCTGATAAAAGCAGTGACTATCAGCTGAGTCAATTAAACACAAAGCCATACGAAGTCTGGGGGCTGACAAAGAAGGACTGGGCAATTTATCAAACTCTGATGCAGGGTTCTCGGGGCATACTGTCACCCCATCTGGATCCAATCACCGCATTGGGCGTTGAGGCGTCCGGTGAGGTGGAGCGTCAAAGATATGCAGAGCTTCATGTCAAGTTTGAAAAACAGCGGGTAGAAAAAGAACTGGCGTTTCAGCGTTCAGTGGATGCGGCCTGGGATCGTTTATACCCTAAAGCCCAGCTGATCGATATGGAAAAAATCAAAAATATCCAGAATAGATCATCAGTAAACCTCACAGCAGGGCGGTTATTATTTTTTACAAGCATAAACAGTTGTATTAAGTGTGAACAGGCGTTAAACGTCTTACTGGAGCAGGCTAAACAGGGCAGGGACCTCGATATTTTTCTATTAGATGCAAAAAATGATAATGCCATTCGCAGCTGGGCGAAGACGCATCAAATCCCACGGGAAAAAGTCATCGCACGTTCTATTACCCTCAATCATGACCAGGGTCGGCTGGCCATGATCAGTCAGTTTACCGGCCAGGTACCGTATGTGGCGGTAAAAGTAGGGCACAACCGTTATCAGGAAATAGACGTACATTGATCATGAAAAGGGTTTTACTGGCAGGCAGTTTATTACTCTGGATGTTTACAGTACAGACAGTGCAGGCTGAACCTATACCGGTTGGGTATCGGAAGATTGCACAGCAGTATCAGGTGCCGGTAAAAGTGTTTTATGCCGTATTGACACAGGAATCCGGGTTAAGTACCCGGCATGGTTTTAAACCCTGGCCCTGGACCTTGAATATTGCCGGTAAGGGCAAACGGTATGCGACCCGAAAAGCCGCCTATAAAGCATTAAAGCAGGCAGTTTCCAGAGGGATCACATTGATTGATATTGGGGCAGGACAGGTCAACTGGCGATACCACAAAGATAAACTGGGTAGCTTGTGGCAGGCATTAGAGCCGTATCACAACCTGAAAGTGGCCGCACGAATACTGAGGCAGGAGTTTGAAAAAACCGGGCATGAAGATTGGTGGGAGGCCGTAGGGCGGTATCATTCACCGGGCCATAAACCGGAGCAGATAGCACGGGCAAAACACTATGAGCGCCGGGTAAAAAAACGTTTCAGACAAATTGACAGAGCATAAATGATAAGGGTCGAAGGAATGACAAAAAAATATTTATCTATCCGTTTCATCATACTGTTGCTTTTAATCAGCGGTTCATCGCAGGTTTTGGCGCAGTTAATTGAAATAGCCAATTACGGCGGCGTTTCCACTGAACAGTATTTCAAGCGGATCACAATGGATGATCCACAACAAAATTCATCCATTGGACAACCTTTAAATAAGGCGCAATTGGCAGCGTTGGCCAAAAAACGCTTCCCGATCAAGAGTCGTTTACTCAAACCAGGCAAGCTACGTTCTCACCATTGGCGCAGTGCCAAATTTATGAGTACACAAATCGCCATGCTGGGATATGACCGGTTATCAGTGCAATGGTTACAGAAAAATAAAAAAAAGCTCGAACAGCAAAAGGTCATCATTATGGTGGTCAATGTCAAGACGCAGAAACAGTTTAATAAAATCAAAGCCTTTCTACCGGACAATCAGGTTCTGGCTATGTCCGGGGATGATGTCGCCCGACAATTACAGATCAAATACTATCCAGTGCTCATTAATGCACGGGGGATCGAACAATGAGGTTGAACAGCTATCCTATTGATGCTCTGTTAAGACCACCGGTAGAACTGTACAGTGCTACCGTTTTCTGGGGCAGTGCAGTGATTTGTGTTCTGGCTCCCTGGGCTTTAATGATGTCGGCTGAAATTGGTTATGTCATGGCGGTTATTATGACGTATCTGGGCTATCAGCGTACTTCACAGGCGTTACGGGTATTACGTTATCAGCGCAATATACGCCGGGTACCGAGCTTTAAAATGCGCCCGGATGAAGTACCGGTCAGCCAGAAGAAAATGTATCTGGGCAAAGGCTTTCGCTGGACACAGAAGCATACTCAGCGATTAAAAGATACTCAGCGTCCCGAAGTTCAGCATTATATCCAGCCGCCAGCGTATTTACAGTGGGTTCGACAAAAAGAAGTGCAGTGGGAACATACACCGGTATTAAAGGAGGTCATGAATCTGACGGCCCGTTCAGCCTGGTGGAACCCGGTTGCGCCTTATCCACCGGTCGGTGGTCTGGCTCAGATCCATGCGGTTGAACCGGATGAAGTCAATGTTCTGTCCGATCTCGGTGAACGGGTAGGGCATACACTGGTATTGGGTACCACCCGGGTCGGTAAAACCCGCCTGGCTGAAATTCTGATCACTCAGGATATTCATCGAGGCGGTAATGCGGTCATTGTGTTTGATCCCAAAGGGGATGCTGAACTGCTGCGACGAATGTATCTTGAGGCCAAACGCACCGGACGGCTGGATAAATTCTATGTCTTTCATCTGGGACACCCTGATATCTCTGCAAGATATAACCCGGTCGGGGATTTTTCTCGCATAACCGAAGTGGCTTCAAGAATTTCACGCCAGTTACCTGGGGAAGGGCAGTCTGCGGCATTCAGAGAATTTGTCTGGCGATACGTCAATGTGATAGCCAAAGCGGCTAGTGCCCTGGGACGCCGTATTGATTATGACATGATCATGCTTTACGGCCAGGATATTGAACCATTGTTGATTGATTATCTGGAATTTGTTCTGACCCAGAAAATAGGTAATGAGGACTGGCAAAAACCGGTTCAAACGGTAAAAACCATGTATGACGAAGGTGATTTGAAAAAGCCCCGACAAATGCAGGATCGTTCCAACCTTGCCCATGCTCTGATCAAATACGCTAAAGATATGAATGTTGTGGATCCCGTGGCCGCAGCATTATTAAAGACCTTTGAATATGACAAATCCTATTTTGACAAACTGGTGGCCTCCTTGCTGCCACTGATGGAGAAGCTGACTTCGGGAGCCGTGGCCGAACTGATCTCGCCGGATTATCTGGATCCGGACGACCCACGCCCAATTTTTGACTGGAAACAGGTGATCACTTCTGAATCAATTGTTTATGTAGGATTAGATGCCCTGACTGATTCTGAAGTGGCTGCTGCAGTGGGTAATTCCATGTTTGCTGATCTGACATCTCAGGCCGGTAAGATCTATAAGCATGGTCTGGATATTGGGATGCCGAACTCAGAACAGGATCCCAGGCAACCCAATAAAAACAAAACCGTCACCTGTATTCATGCCGATGAATTTAATGAGCTGATGGGGGATGAATTTATACCACTGCTAAACAAAGCCGGAGGGGCTAATTTTCAGGTCACTGCCTATACCCAGGTCTGGGCGGATGTGGAGGCACGGGTCGGCAGTAAGGCCAAAGCCTCACAGGTCGCCGGTAACTTCAATACCATGATCATGTTACGGGTAAAAGATGAAGAAACGGCTGAGATGATGACCATGCAGTTACCCAGAGTAGAAATTCAGACCATGATGCAGGTCTCAGGGGCCAATGACTCATCCGATCCCGGTAGTGAAGTGGATTTTACCTCACGCAACGAAGATCGTATTTCAGTGACTCAGGAAGCGATGCTCGAACCCAATATTATTATGGCGTTACCCAAAGGCCAGGCATTTGCCATGTTGGAAGGGGGCAATTTATGGAAAATTCGTATGCCCCTGCCGGATGATTCTGCCGATGAGGGGATGCCCAAAGCATTGCAGGCCATTGCCAATGACATGAGCAGGCGTTACCGCTCATCCGATCACTGGTGGCAAACATCGGATAACAGCGTTTACAGCAGTCCTTATTACGATGAAAAGCCTATTGTAGATAAATCTGGTGAGAAGTATGAGGTTCAACGCCCATTTAAGACTATGAGCGGAAGTAATATGGATATCGATACTAATATGGATGATGTTCTGGCGGGAATGGAGGATTAATTATGGCAGAACAACCCATTAATAGAACATCAACGCCTCCGGTAAAACAGGGGGTGATAGGTAACACCCTGTCCCTGATCACTAAAATTTTTTTCATATTAATTTTATCTCTGTTTTTTTCCATTGCGGTGGAATGGGTTGGTATGACCTTTTTCTGGGATGAACCGGGCAGTGAACATGCCCAGGGTATGCTGAATACTGAAATCGAATATCTGGATCAGGATTTCAGACGTAGCTTGATCACCTCATCTCCTGCCCGTTTTGCCAGGGAACTGGCGGACACCTCCTATTATTATTTATTTGAATGGACCGGGTTGATGAAATTCTTTCAATGGGCTTCCAGTGAACCCACCTCTCAGCTGCAGGGCTATGCTCATATGATCGCCTCGACGTTATGGGATTATATTTTGGCCATGATTGCGGTGACGCAGGTATTTGCAGTGCGTCTGGCTATTTTAATTCTGGCGACACCGGTGTTTGTTCTGGCGTTGGTGGCGGGATTTACGGATGGACTGGTGCAAAGAGATTTACGTCGATGGGGTGGGGGACGTGAGTCAGCATTTTTGTATCATCATGCCAAAAAAGTGGTGGTACCGTCACTGATTTCAGCCTGGGTGGTGTATTTATCCATGCCCTTCAGTGTCCATCCCTCATTGATCATTGTGCCGTTTACATTATTGGCGGCTATTGCGGTTGCGGTTTCCTCAGCAACCTTTAAAAAATATTTATAAGGATATACGCACATGAAACGACAAATGAAAGCAGCTATTTTCAGTGTCATGCTGGTAACACTTTTTATGAGCGGCCAACAAGCTATGGCCCAGGAAGATTTAGAGCATGAATATCTGGCCCTGCTGGCTAATGAAATTGAGGCTCTGAAAGCGATTTTACACAAGGCAGAACTGAACCAGGATAAAGATGCCCGGGTGAAGTTTCAGTATGACTGGTTGCGTTCCGATCTGGCTCAAATGAAACAGGGTGTGCTGGCTCATATTAATGCGCCTCGCAACCAACCTAGAAAAGTAGCGCCATTAAAAGGAGAGTATCGTCAATGAAAGCCCTGATGATAATTCTTTGCCTGTTAGCCGTAACTTTAACCAGTACCTGTGTCGTGGCTCTGGACAGTACCCAGAAAGCTGTAATGAATAAAGCGCTCTCCGGCAGTTCAGGAAGTTTAAGTATTAAAAGCACCAGTTCATCTACGGCAACATCTTATACTGGAGTAAAGGCTGTACGCCTTGGGATCACCCTGGTTATTGCTGCATTTTATTTTTTATTTGTGGCCTGGCTGGCCAAATCCCAATATGTTGCCTGGGCAGAGGGTGATATAAATGCAAAAGAAGGCTTTGGCTCGATTGTCATCGCCACATTAATGCTTCTGCTGATTGTTTTCATTTTAACCACGTAACTTAACTCAAAACTCAAAACTCAAAAGAGGAAATAAATAATGAAAAACCTAAAAGGACTTATGAAGATGAAGAAAAAAATGACTGCGTTGATCGTCGCTTTGGCTCTACTGCCACTACAGGCGATGGCTGTAATGCCCACGGCGGTGGACAGTGGTGGTTCTGGCGCTGCGACCAATGGTGACTGGCTGGCTTTGCTAACGGGGTATCTGGATAAAGGTACCGATTTGATTGCCTGGGCTGTCGCCATTCTTGGTTTTATTGTTCTGGCTGTGGTGACATTAGGTAAATTTAATGATGCCCGTAAGGGTAAGGCTGAATGGTCAGAAGTGGGCCTGACTGGCGGGGTGGGTGTAGTGATCTTGCTGTTTATGGTCTTTCTGGCAACCGAAGCCACCAAAGTCATATAAATCATTAAGCGTGAGTCGGCTTCCCTTTCGGGGGAAGCCGAATTAATGACCATAGCGGAGCATTCAATATGAATACTAAGCCCTATCAGATTAAAAAATTGACTATTTTGATGGCCACTGTGGCAACACTCTGGCCATCAAAAAAGTTAATGGCTGTAATGCCCACGGCGGTGGACAGTGGTGGTTCTGGTGCAGCGACCAATGGTGACTGGCTGGCTTTGCTAACGGGGTATCTGGATAAAGGGGTCGATCCCATAGCCTGGGGTATTGTGATCATGACGTTTATCATTGTAGCAGTGGCCGTTTTATCCAAATTTAATGAGGCCAGACGCAATCCCAGGCCACCGGTTGGAATGTTTGCTATTCCGGGGGTGAAAACGGAATATGCCGAAGTCTGGCTGACCGCAGTGGTGGGTGCAGTCATTTTGTTATTTGTGATCTTTATTGTGACCCAGGCCACCGGGATCATTTAGGTTTAATGCATATCAGGAATTAATGGTTATGGAAGTAGGAACACAGACAGAAGACGAGCGAACAGTCTATGAACGGATCAATAACGAACCGGTTATTTTTCGTGGACTGTCCAGCAGCGAATTAAAACTGGGACTGATAGTCAGCATTATTGTGTTATTGCCTATTTGTACACTATTGGGTTACTGGATGGATCGGGTGCTGGTTGGGATCGGCAGTATTGGTATTTTTACCATGATTTCAATTATGTATATGGGGACATTTTTTCAGCGGATCAAACGAGGCCGTCCGGATGGTTTTTATCAGCAGAGAGTGGCCTTGTTGTTATCCCGACTGGGTTTAAAAAAATTGAATGTAATAAAATACAGCGGACGCTGGAGTGTGGGTCGTACAACATACTGATCAACAGGGAGTAAAAAGAATGTCATTTGCGAAAAATGCACTGGATAACGAGATTTTTAAAAAGAAAGTCTGGCGGGGGATCTCAATTTTTTTTGGTTTTCTACTGGTACTTGGGATGCTGGTTCACCAGTCACGACTGCACGATATTACCGTGCATATTCCACCGGAACTGAGTAATGAGGTCGTACAAAAAGCCAATTATATCCCTAGACCCAATGTGTATTTATTTGCTGCCAATATACTCCAGGCACTGAATAACTGGAACAAAAACGGGGAAGAAGATTTTAAGCGTAATATTGAAGCCTATAAATATTATCTGACTCCGGCATTTAAAGATCAGTTATTAAGCCTGTATGAGGTAAAGAAAAAAAAGGGGGAACTGAGTGAGCGTGTCCGGGGTGTACAGGAAATATTTGGTCATCAATACACTGAGAGTCGAGTAAAGAAACTGGCGGTTAATGTCTGGCAAGTGGACATTGATTTGAATGTACGCGAATGGTTTCGGGGTATGAATGTGAAAAATTTTGATATGCAGTTTCCAATACGGGTCGTGCGTTATGACATTAATCGTCAACTCAATCCCTGGGGAATGGCTCTGGATGGTTTTGTCAGAATACCTCAGCGACTGAAATTGGATAAACAGGATATTGCAGATAATCAGCATTAATTAAAGAAATTAAAGACAAGAAGGGATGCAGCATTATGGGAAACATTTTATTAGTCGATACCACCGAGCTGGTAACGGAAATTATTGGTGATCAACTCGAAGCACATTTGGGCGGTTATCAGGTGATCCGTTCGAATAACTATCAACAGGCTCAGCAATATCTGTCTGAATACAAAATTGACTATTTGATCACAGAATATTATCTCGATGAGGGTATTTACGGTACGGTACTGCTGGAGGCATTTGATGGACCTGGCCTGTTGCTGTCATTTGATGATATTCAATACAAAGCGGAGGCAGTGGGGGCTGGATTTATACAGAAAAATCAGGGTTCTCTGAATCGTTTGATCCATGACTGGATCATTACTCAGCCTTGTAATATGACGGCGCATTGAATCAGATGAAATGGATATCTGATTCAATGCAGACTTTTTTATAGGACTTCGATAGACTTTTAGAGCATTAAAACCACCGGTTAAACAGGTGGCCGATTGAGCAAAAGGAGAATAAACGTGTTAGTGACAGGGAAGTGGTTCAAAACTTCATTCATCACTCTGACTATGGCGACTGCCGCAGCAATCGCTACGGCCAGTTCAGCTGATCCTGTGGGTCCTGTAATAGTACAGAGTGATCAACCCATTGAGCAAACGGCGTTTGAACGGATATTCTGGAATAAAACCCCCATACCGGTAACACTTACAACCAACAAAGAACGATTGATACATTTTCCGGATATGGTACGGGTTAAACCACCAGAAGGGATCAAAGCTGATCAATTAAAAATCACTGTGATTGATAATGTGGCATATCTTAAAGCCAGTGCGAACTTTAAGACCTCACGGATGAGGGTTCAGGCATTTAATCACAGCCTGGGCAGCTTTGATGGCGGTAAAGTGTATTTGATCGATCTCTCGGCAACCAGACACGGCGGTACAGAGCCGGTTCAGATCATAGACAAATCGTATAAAAAAACGATTAACAACCCCTCGATACCATCGGCATCACAATCACAGACAGTCAGCTCTCAAACAAATGCAGTAACACCACCAGTCGCGGTTAATATGGTGGATCTGGTGCGTTTTGCCTCACAACAGCTATACGCTCCAGAGCGTCTGGCACAAAAAAATCCCAATATATTTCGGACCCCTCTTAGAGTTAAAAAACTACCTCTGTTTTATCGAGGAGGCGAGTTGGATGCGACCCCCCTGGTTTCCTGGAAGGGAGGGGGATTGTATGTGACCGCTGTAAAAATTCAGAACAAAACCAACATTACACTGGTATTAGATCCGCGAAAGTTTCGGGGGCAATGGCGTTCGAGAACCTTGCAGCATACGGTATTAAATCAATATCAGACAGCCACAGACACCACAACGGTTTATCTGGTATCGGACAGACCTTTTCATGAATCGCTCTGGTTTTAAGTCTGGTTTTAAGTGAAACAGGTATTACAAAGGAATTGATTTTATGGCTGATACACGAATAAATCCCGTTTTAAAGTGGGTGGCTCTGGGAGTGATTGTTTTAGGCGGTGTACTGCTGTTTAAAGGCAGCAATCATAATGACGATGAAACGGCTCAGACATCGAAAAGTAAACTGGATCAGGATGAAGCCTTGCAGCGTGAACTGGCGGCAATGAATATAGATGCGGATTCTCCAACAGAAACCATTCGTACTCTGATCGCTCATGTGAAATCACAGGAACAACAAACCAGAAAAGTTGTTCGGTTAAATGATGAGTTACGTCAGGAAAATCAGGCGACGGATAAAAAAGTAGAGAATGAGGTAAAAGTTAAAGTCAGTAAGATGCAGCAGGAAATGGAAAGTAAAAACAGTCATCTGTTACAGGGTGTCACGGGTCGAATGAATGAACTGGCGGGCATGTTAAAAAACCAGACCGCTCAGGCGGTGGGTGTGGGCCTGGAAAATAAAGGGGATATACCGGTGGGTCTGGGTTTTGATGGTTTTTCCAATACTGATCAGGGATGGGTTTTACCGCTGGATCTGCCTGAAGCGGATGAACAGGGTGTTATCCATTTGCCGGATGTCTCTCACGATAGTAAAAATGATCTGTTCAACGACTTGGACAATCCAGCCAAACAGGCGGTATCTGAAGTGAAAAAAATTGCCTGGTACACGGTTCCGGAAGGTGCCACTTTAATGGGGGCTATTGCCATGACGGGCATGATTGGACGCATACCTATTAATGGTCAGGTGACAGCGCCTTATCCCTTTAAAATCATTGTCAGTAGTTACAACCTGGCGACCAATGGCCATCATATTCCGGGCCTGGATGGAATGATCTTTTCCGGGATCGCCACAGGTGATTTAATGCTCAGTTGTATATCAGCCAAATTATACAGTGTGACCTATACCTTTGATGACGGAACGATACTGACACAAAGAGAAGATGGAAACAGCACCGGTGGTGGAGGAAAAGTCGGAGGTGGACAGGGTGCTGCGGTACAAAGACGGGGACTGGGCTGGCTGTCCGATGAGTGGGGTAATCCCTGTATTACAGGAGAATTGATCACGAATGCGCCCACCTTTCTGGCTAGTATGTTTGGTTTAAGTGCCGCAGAAGGCTATGCGCGGGCGGTAGCTGATAATGAAACCACCAGTGTGGTGACCAGTTCCGGAGCAGTCGTGGATTCAACAACCGGCAGTGCCACCAAACGAGCCGGAGGTGAAGCGGTAGCGGATGGTGTGGCGGGTATTAAACAATGGATGATTGCCCGGCAACAAGATTCATTTGATGCCATTTTTGTGCCCTCAGGAACCAAAGTGGCCGTACACATCGACACACAACTAGAAATTGATTATGACCCCAGGGGAAGGAAATTAGCGTATGAACATCAAAATCAACCCGGTTATACCCGTCAGCTTGATTAGTCTGACTCTGTTTATGACAGCCGGTTGTTCATCTGTGACTACAGCCGAACTACCAACGGATGGACCAAAAATGCAGGAAGTGTATGAAAATCACGCCAGTGAGTCGGGTACACAGGCGATTGATCAATCCAGGCAGGCACTGGGTACTCATCAGGGGCGTTCTATTCACAATGGGGATTCTGATCTGCAGGGTTATACTCGAACGGCCTATACGGAGATAGATGAATTATTCCCCCGCTTGCCCAATCCTACGTTGATCATGTATGTGGATCCGCATTTAACGGATGCGGGAAATCCGGTGCCGGGTTATTCAACCGCTTTTACCCTGTATAAGACAGAGCAATATGCCTTACCGGGTGAGGCACCCATACACTAAAGGATGTGCTCAATAAAATAAGCCAGTCATTTGATCTTAATGATTTTGATAAGGAACTCAACAGGAAAATAAGGGATGAACACAGAAGCAAAAACAGCAGAATCAATGGTATCGATCGTAACGACGGTCAACAAGGCCGTTAAAAACTTCTTTGGCATTGAAACTGAGGTACAACCACAAGCCCGGTTTAATCGGAGAAAAACGGATAAACCTCTTACTGTGGCCCAGGTGAAAGAAAAATATAAATTGCCCCGTTCTTTTACCGACATGCTGCCCTGGGTGGAATATCTGTCTGAGTCCCGTTGCATCTTGCTGGATGACTATAAAAGTGTGGGTGCGGTTTATGACATTAAGCCCACGGCTTGTGAAGGGCGGCCAGAGCAGTTTTTAAAGACCTTGCAGGAGAATATTAAAAATATGCTCTGTAGTATTCCAGAGCGTGATCATAATCCCTGGACGATGCAGATTTATGTGCAGGATGATGACAGTTTATTGCAAACTTATGAACATCTGGAACAATCTATCCCTGAGTCGATCCGCAATACAGAATTCACACAGCAGTGGTTAAAGATCCAGAAACAGCACCTGGATGATATTTCTCATACCTCGTCATTATTTTATGACGATCTCGTGACCGATAATGACTGGAGTGGAAAAACTCATCGGGTGCACCTGGTGTTTTATCGCCGTCAGGGAAAAAATGAAAAATTACGCCGGGGATTAACCCCGGAAATTGAACTCAATAATACCCTGAAAAAAGTAGAAGCCATGCTTAAATCAGCAGGTGTACAGGCAAAACGTTCCAGCGGTAAAGATTTTTTTTACTGGATGCTACGCTGGTTTAATCCCAGACCACCGATCACCAAAGGGGATCCGGACAAGTTTGAACAACTGGTGAAATATCATGATGAGGATTTACCTGCATTTCATGATTTTGCGGAAGGTTTGTTATTTTCCATGCCCCGCTCAGATGATGAGCAGCAGTGCTGGTATTTTGATGATATTGCTCATCGTATTGTTACGGTAGAGCGGTTAAAACGGGTACCGGTGGCCGGTCATGTGACGGCAGAGCGTCAACAAAATGAATTTAACTTTGCTTTTATGGACAGAATGCCCACCGGAACCGCCTATTGCATGACCATTATTTTCAGGCCGCAGGATGTCATCGCTAATCATTTAAGCGGCATTATCAATGCCTCGGTAGGCAGTGAGGACAATTCCATTCTGGCAGCAGAGGAAGCGGCTCATGCAAAACGTCAAATTGCGCTGAAAAACAATTTTTATCCCGTTAATCTGTCTTTTTTTATTAAAGCTGATAACGCACAGGCACTGGATGAACTGACTTATGAACTGGATTCTTTATTGATCAGTAATGATTTGCAGCCCATTGACCTGAATAGCGATTTATTGACGATTGACAGTTATTTACGCAACTTGCCCATGGCCTATGAAGTTGAGTTTGATGATTTTTCAAGACGCTCACGCTTAATGCACTCTTTGGATATTGCGGCATTAAGCCCTTTTTTTGGCCGTTCAACGGGTACTGGGTCAACGGGTTTAAATGAATTTAACCGGGGTGGAGAGGCATTATTCACCGATCCATTTCGGGATAGAAAACAAAATGCTCATCTTTTAACCCTCGGACCGACCGGAGCCGGTAAAAGTGCTTATCTGGTTAAAATCATCCGTGCGATGTTTGCTATTCACCGTCCCCGGATCTTTATTGTTGAATCCGGTAACAGTTTTGGTTTGCTGGCGGAGGACTTTAAACGTCATGGAGTCAGTGTCAATCAGTTGAGTCTGAAACCGGGTACTAAAATTTCGATTCCACCGTTTCGTGATGCAGTAATGTTGCTCAAGACCATTACTCTAAAACAGGTGGTTGAGCTGGATGATGAAGATGATCAGGATCCAGCCCAAAAAACAGGACAGGACCAGGGAGCGGAAACACGGGATCAACTGGGTGAAATGGAAATTGCGGCCAAGATCATGATCACGGGTGGGGATGAAAAAGAGCGTTTCAGTAAATCGGATCGACTCATCGTGCGTCAGGGAATATACCGGGCGGCAGAGCAGGTCGCCAGTGAAGGGCGCAGCCAGACCATGATCACTGATGTGGTTAATGGGATCCGTGCCGTTTCTCATGAAGAACTGACACAAAAGAACAATCGTAATAAAGGAGAAAGAGCATCGGAACTGGCTGATGCTATGGAACTGTTCTGTGACGGCTTTACGGGAGAGTTGTTTAATCAGGAAGGCGACTACTGGCCGGAGGTGGATGTTACCGTGCTAGACCTGGCATATCTGACCAAAGAAGGTTATGAGACCGAACTGGCAGTCGCCTATACCGGCTTGATGAATGCC